>Ga0105051_10002627_pt1 | contig 22727 bp, 14 predicted proteins | sample FRY02_FD_78383 | JGI IMG/M metagenome (GOLD analysis project Ga0105051, IMG submission 78383) | Freshwater microbial communities from Lake Fryxell liftoff mats and glacier meltwater in Antarctica - FRY-02 (megahit assembly) | ecosystem: Environmental > Aquatic > Freshwater > Ice > Glacier... | reverse complement strand
CCGCTTTGAAAAGTAAAGCCCCGATCCAGGCCATGAAGGACTGGTACGCATCTCATCCGCACCTCTTCAATAAACGACCTTATGATCGTACGGGATATGACACATATGGACAAGCAAACCAAGTGGCTATCCCTATAAGGCAACTTATTCCACTTTGGGCAACAGCGTGTACCTCGAGGACATCACGAAGCGTTGGACAACCAACACCGCCGACGCTACACGCGCCCGAGATTTAGTTGTCTTTTTAAGCGGTCAAAATACCGGTGGTGGCTTGGCACGGGGCATCGGTGGTATTTGCAAGACTTCTGCGGCTTCAACCAGCGGCTTCTGCGTGATGGGTGGTTTGTCGCGTAGCTTTCCCTACCCACTTCAGAACCAAAATGGCAACAACTGGGATGTGTTTGTCTTTCTTCATGAGATTGGTCACTGCTTCGGCGGAATCCATACGCACGACACCGGTGATGATGATTGCTTTCTTCCCGACTACTCAGGCCCCGGTGCATGCACCATGCGCCGAGCCGGAACCATCATGAGCTACTGCCACCAATGCAGTGGCGGACTAAGCAATATCAACCTTCGTTTTAGTGAACGAAATAAAACACAGATTGCCGCCGTGTTGGCAGGCCCTGGTTCATGCGTCACTGCATGCAGCGGAACAAACTCCCCCACACTTACTACAACGACTTGCAGTGAAGCGGGTGCAGCAGCACTTTCATGGACTGCAGTGACTGCAAATGTTGGCTACCTCGTCTATCGCGATGATGGGTCCGGCGCTGTTCCAGTGCCCCGCATTGGCAACACAGCTACCAACATCACCACATTCATTGACACCACCGCGAGCAGTCCAAATGTCTACTCGTATCATGTTCGACCCTTGCTGACTCGAATCGATGCAGTCAACGGCAATACGACAATCGAAGGTCCACCAAGTAATAACAGCTTGACACGCGTGGGAAAGACACCAACCCCCACTTCACTCACCGCCAATCGAAATCAGTCCGACCAAAGCGTGACGCTTGAATGGGCTGCCGTACCAACAGCAACCGTGTATCAGGTCTATCGAAAGCTAGGAACAGACGCAGAGACACGCATAGCCACCGACCTGACTGCAACAGTTCCACCAAGATTTGTCGATACAAATCTGCCCACCCATCGCCTTGGAAATTATCGCGTCACTGCAGGTGCCGGCTCTTGTGAGTCCGATTCCAGTACAACCGCAAGTGTGGGGCTTGGTGTATTCGATCTCACGACAACCCTAGGCACCCGTTCCGATGGAGTGATGTTGTCGTGGAGTCCGGTTCCTGGCGCCATCGATCACAAGGTCTATCGAATTACAGGAGATAATCCTGCCACTATTCCAACTGTGCAAATTGGAGCTACAACCTCTACAACATATCTAGACACCAATGCGGCAACTGGTGAATATTTAATTTACGCAGTCGTCGCAGTATTTGATTCTGGAGATGCGGATCTTGGACGCGGAAGTGTGGGTTGGCGAAATGTCGCTGCTCCAAGCAATATCGCAGCAACAGATGGAACCCAAAATAACGGGGTTACTCTTTCGTGGAGAGTTCCAAGCGGTGCAAAGAACATCAAAATTTTCCGCGCCACTACTTTCACTGACCCAGAACTACTGAAGGTAGTTACGCCAAATATCACTCGATACATTGATGGCTCCGCCACTCCTGGAGTTGCCTACTTTTATTCTCTCAAAGCGACATGCGCTTTAGGTGAAAGTATCTTGAGCAGTGTTGACCAAGGCTGGAGCAATTTAACTGCGCCAGCAAATTTTAGCGCCAGTGACGGCACATCTGATCTAGGCGTGAACCTTTCATGGATTGTCTCGAGCGGCGCAATTGGTTACAAAGTATTCCGCGCCGAAGGTGACAGGGCTGCCTTACAAATCGGTGCGCCTACAAGCAGCACATTTCTTGATACCTCTGCAAATATCGGTACGGTTTATCGTTACTGGGTGAAAGCTTCTTGCGCTTTGGGTGACAGCGAGCCCAGCATCGTAAACACTGGCTGGCGTAACTTCGCTTCGCCCTCAAATCTCTCTGCAAGCGATGGAACTTCTTACGACGGAGTCACCGTGCGATGGTCTGGCTCGGCTGGCGCTTCTAGTTACAAAATTTTCCGCGGTGTGGGCACAGTCACTCCATCGCAAGTCGGTACTTCGACAAGCACTACTTTTTTCGACAGCTTGGCGGTGCCTGGAACTCTTTACATCTACACGGCCAAGGGTGTAAGTGCAGCTGGAGATAGCGCCATGAGCAATGCAGACACGGGCTGGAGAAACTTAAGCACTCCAACCTCGCTGGAGGCAAGTGACGGTACAAATTCACTCGCTGTGCGGGTCACTTGGAAAGCATCGCTTGGCGCCGCAACTTATAAAGTATTTCGGTCACAAGCTGGCGGCGCAGCGGTTCAAATTGGAAGCTTTGCCGGGCTTGTCTACAACGATCTCACAGCTGTAAGTAGCCAATCCTACAACTACTTTGTGCGAGCTTCATGCACCCTCGGCGACAGCGGTAACAGCAATACCGACAGCGGATGGCGAGCTTTGTCTGCGCCAACTTCACTGGCAGCGAGCGACGGCATTTCTGACGCACGCGTACAACTTGTCTGGGTCCTTTCTCCAAACGCAACTGGCTATAAGGTCTATCGATCTTTAGGCTCGGGCATGCCCACACTTCTTATTGCGCTCACCGCAAACGGCTATGCGGACACTTCCGGGTCGCCTGGCATCAAGTACACCTATTTTGTTTCAGCCACGTGCGCCTTGGGTGAAAGTACTTTGAGCACTTCGGATACCGGATGGCGCACAATTCTGCCACCGACCGGCCTCACCGCAAGTGATGGAACTTTTTCTACCAAAGTCGCAATCCGCTGGACAGAAACAACTGGCGCAATCAACTATCTGGTTTATAGAAAGCTTGGCTCAGGAACCAATATGCAAGTTGGGAAGAGCACCACCACCAACTTTGATGACACTACAGCAATCGCTGGTTTGATTTATGACTATTCGGTAAAGGGCGCCTGCGCTTTGGGTAACAGTCTTGCAAGCAATGTAGACACTGGTTTCAAATCAAGCGCGCTGATCGCTCCCAACACCATTGGCAAGCCAGGCTCGGGTTCTGAAATCACCGATGCGTGGCAATCTGGCTTCGTTCAAATTGCTGGCCATGAAGGCAATGCAGTCAACAACACTGCAACCAAAGATCAAACTGATGCTGCCGTTGATCGCTTTGATCCAACGCTTGTTATGCAGCCAATTGATTTTGATGATCCAGCCTGGAGTTTGGATTGCGAGAATCCAAGCGACGCAGCAGCTGCCAAAGCGATCGAACTTGGCAGTCGGGATTTAGATCAAAATGGCGAACCAGATTTATGTCAACACGCTCGCGGTGATCTTGATCTAAGTGGCACAGTCGATGAAAGTGATCTGGCTCTGTTGCTGATGATGATTGGTACCGAACATGCACCGATGGGCGACTTTAACAATGACGGCGAAATAAACGCCACGGATATTCGATTGTTCAGTGACCTTATGCGCGTGGATGCAGAGAAACAAGCCAAAAAGAAGTCGAAATCTACTGCTGTAGAAGACCAAGCGATTCTCGAAATAACAGTACCCGATAAAAAATAAAATTCTACAAACCTGCAGCGTCACTCCGAAAAGTTACTTTTCAAACTACCATCACTCGCCATCGCCGCACTCGTATCGCTGATATCGTTCATCATGCTCGTGATGCCCTAGCGCCTTGCTCATTTGCCCTTGCGTTGGCACGCATTTGGTCTAGACTTTAAGTATGGTTATCCGGGACCTAACTCAACTACATCGCTGTGCAAGGAGCTTCGTTATCTTCTTTTTTGCCCTCAGCCTGCTGCTCCTGCCTCGGAATGCATTCGCTTTGCAATTTGCTGCAGCAGGGCACAACCCTGGACTTGTCTATGTCATTTCACTGCATGGAAATGTTGGAAAGATACGAGGTGAGGTGGGACCATCTGTCACAGTCGAAGACTTAAAATCAAGCTTGGAGAAAGCGCGCAAAGCACAAGCCACAGTTGTAGTGCTCGATATCGAAGGGCCAGGCGGCTATGTGCATGTCATGCAAGCAATGGTCAAGGAACTTCTTGATGCTCAGACAGGTGGTATGCGCATCGTTGCATTACCCCGAGATGCATTCAGTGCATGGTCTATCGTGGCACTTTCGTGCAAAGAAATTTTGGTCACCCCTACCACCCGTATGGGTGCAGCGGTCTCCATTCGTCGAGAAGGCAACGGATTTGTGGAGGCACCAGAAGGCAAGGATGCAGTCTCACAAAAATTTGCTGCGCCTTGGAAAGCACTGTGGCGACAAATTTCCGAACTTACAAAGCGCCCCGAATGCATTGCTGATGCCATGCAAATTCAGACCAATGAACTTTGGTGGAGTTCCACCAAGGGATTTGCTGCAACGCGAGGTGCTGAAAATGATTGGGAACAACTGGATAATCCTGTTTCGGTTTTATGCCTTACTGGGTCGCAGATGCTGCGGACCAAGATCGCAGATGGTGAAATTCGATCGTTGTCGGAGTTGCCCAACGCCCTTCACTCTCCCCCTGGCACGCTTGTAAAGATTGCCGAAGGTCCTGTGATGGGGCAGGTTCCAAAACAAAATCAGCCTCAAAAATTAATTGATAATTCGCGCAAGGCATGCGGCAAAATTCGCGAGACATTGAATCTCGTTTGTAAAATATCCTTTCAGAAGCAGGTCTCTATACGCCGCGTAGGCGGTGCGGCAAATAGCACACAGCAAGCGGTGGAACAAAAAATTGCTGAAACAGATGCTGAGCAATCAACCAGGATTTGTTCCGAGTTAAAGAAGTTGATTCGTCATTTGCCAAGCGCTGTCAGCATGGCTGGAGATGAAACACTTGCCGCGACTGTCGAAGAAATTCGCCAACTGCTGGAGGAAGCCATTCAGCACGCAAAGGTGAATGCCATCGATGCAACTTTCGAACGAGCCACGCAAGCCGCCGAGCTTATGAAAGAGTGTGCTGATCAGTATTAAAAAAGAATTCAGACTTTGCCATCACTTCGCCATCGCCGCGCTCTTGTCGTGAATCTTCGCAATCATGTCGTTCCAGCTTTTTACAAAGCTGTCGGCACCTTCTTGCTGTAATTCCACACCGCAAGCCTCTACGCTGCAACCGGCTTTCTCCATCGCAACAAAAGTTGCAGGACCGTTACCACCGTCGGTGCGCAGTAAACCCTGCATCACGCCGTGATCAAAGAATGCGTGCAGCGTCTCTTCAGGCATGGTGTTCACCGTGCGTGAACCCGCAAGCGCCGTGACATACATAGTGTCGGCAAGACTTTTATCTTTGGTGCTTGTGCTTGCCATCAGCAATCGCTGAGGACGCGCGCCCTTGTCTTGCAGCGCCAAGAATCGCTCGCTTGCATAGACGCTTGCATAAGCCTGGTAGCAGCACTCGCCCACCGCGATGCCTGCCTTGTTCTGTAATTCCTTGGGCAACTTTGCGTTCGCTTTCTTTTCCCAGCGACTAATAAAGACGCTGGCGACACTTTCGACGCGAAGGCTTTTGCCTTCCTTTGCGCGACGCTCCAAGCCCTTGAGATAGGCATCTGCAGCGGCGGAATATTGCTTGGGTGAAAACAGCAGCGTTACATTCACTGGCACGCCGCGATAAATCAGCTCTTCAATTGCTGGCAAACCTTCAGCGGTACCTGGCACCTTAATAAATAAGTTGGGGCGATTTGCTTTTGCATGCAGGGTGAGCGCCTGATCGATGGTGGTCTTGGTGTCGCGCGCAAGCAGCGGACTTACTTCAAGACTTACCCAACCGTCGACGCCACCAGTGCGATCATGCACACCCTTGAATAAATCAGCGGCCTTCGTGAGATCGGTGATCGCAAGTTCAAAGAACAACTTCTCGCCGTCGATGCCCTTGGCAAGCAGCTCGCGAATCTGCGTGTCGTAATCATTGCTGCCGGCGATGGCTTTCTCGAAAATAGTTGGGTTACTTGTTAAACCCACCACGCTCCAGTCGCGGATGTATTCGGCAAGTCGGCCTGTTGCAAGCATGCTGCGAGTGATGTTGTCAACCCAAATACTTTGACCTGCGATGGCGAGAAATGCGGTGGCGTTGTTGTTTGGCATAAGTTGGAAATTGTAATCAAAGCAGGCGAGTGAGTGCTTTCTGTAGTAGGGACAATGTTCGTACATTTTCTATACAGTTTGTGGCATTGTTGCAACACATATTTCTGTAGTAACTTCATAGATGCTTTGAAAGTCATGCGAAATAAGCATTGCGCATCTGCATTCTGCCTTTCTATTCATACATCACACTGCCGCACCCTGCGGCAATCATCATTCAGCGGTAAAATCTCTGCATGTCCACCGCAACCGCAAGCGTTCCCGCCATCGCCCCTGTCACCCCCGTTGATACACGACCCGAATGGAAGGCTTTGCAAGCGCACGCCGACAAGGTGAAGTCGATGCATCTGCGCCAGATGTTTCAGCAAGATGCCAACCGCGGCACCGAGCTTGCTGTGAACGCTCTTGACATGCATATGGATTTCAGCAAGCAACGCGTGACCCGCGAAACTTTGCAACTACTGTTCGCACTGGCCAAAGCATGCGGTGTAGAAGCCAAGCGCGATGCGATGTTTCGCGGCGACAAAATAAATGTTGCCGAGGGTCGCGCGGTGTTGCATGTTGCATTGCGCGCACCCAAAGGCAGCGTGATCAAAGTAGATGGCGTCGATGTTGTGCCCAATGTGCACACGGTACTTGAAGCAATGAGCGCTTTCGCCAACAAAATTCGCGGCGGCGAATGGAAGGGCCACACTGGTAAGCGCATCAAGACGGTGGTGAACATCGGAATTGGTGGCAGCGACCTTGGACCTGCGATGGCGTGGGACGCACTACGCGTGTGGTCGCAGCCTGGACTTGAGTGCCGCTATGTAAGCAATGTGGATGAGAACGATTTCTTTGAGAAGACCAAGGACTTAGATGCCGCCGAGACCCTGTTTATTGTCAGCAGCAAAACTTTCATCACGCTCGAGACCATGACCAACGCGCACACCGCGCGCGCCTGGAGTTTAAAGGGCTTAGGCGGCGATGAGAAAGCGGTTGCAAAACATTTCGCTGCAGTCAGCACCGCGCTTGGCGAGGTGAAGAAATTCGGCATAGATCCAGCCAATATGTTCGGTTTTTGGGATTGGGTTGGCGGCCGTTACAGCATGGACAGTGCGATCGGCTTAAGCAACATGATTGCGGCAGGCCCCGAAAATTTCATGCAAATGCTCGCTGGCTTCCACGACATTGACGAACACTTTCGAACCACACCGCTTGATAAAAATATGCCTGCACTGATGGGGCTTCTGAATATTTGGAACAACCAGTTTCTTGGTTGCGACACTCTTGCAGTGCTTCCGTATTGCCAATATCTAGATCGCTTCAGCGCCTACTTGCAACAACTTGAAATGGAATCAAATGGCAAGCATGTGCAACTTGATGGCACGCGAGTGCGTTGGCAAACAAGTCCGATCGTATGGGGTCAACCCGGTACCAACGGCCAGCATGCCTTCTATCAAATGATTCATCAGGGAACCAAGATTGTGCCATGTGACTTCGTCGCCTTCGCTGAGAGTCTGCACAACATGGGTATCCATCAAGACCTGCTCACTGCAAGTGTGTTCGCGCAATCCGAGGCGCTTGGCTTTGGCAAGACTCGCGAAGAAGTGATGGCCGAGGGTGTTCCTGCGTGGCTTGCGCCACATAAGGTGATGGAGGGCAATCGCCCCAGCACCACCCTGCTTGCGCGCAAACTTAGTCCGCGCATGCTTGGTCGACTGATCGCAATCTATGAGCACAAGGTTTTCACCATGGGCGCCATCTGGGGCATTAACAGTTTCGATCAGTGGGGCGTTGAGCTGGGCAAAGTGTTAGCGCAAGTTATTATTCCAGAACTCAGCGGCGCGAAGCCAAATTTAAAGCACGATGGAAGCACCAACGCGTTGATCGAACAATATCGTTCGTGGCGTGGGCGGTAGCGTATTTCATGAATTCATAAAAAAGCCAAGCTTTCAATGCTTTGGGTTTTTATTGATGAATTGAAACAAATGGAAGCGATTAAATTCCAAATCAAACATCTATTTTTGAGTCACAAATTTCAGCTTCGACAGTTTTTTTACTTCTCCTCATAATCCAAATCCACCCCGTAAGTTTCGCGCAATCCGACCAATGCAAGCATGGCACATAGCATCACGATTGCGCCGGCGATCGCTGCGGCTTGCCAAGTTGTCGCCGAAACTACAACCGCCGAACCTCCGCCAAGCACGCGCTCGATGCCAACCCATAGTCCCGCGCTTGCGGCGGCACTCCAACGCACAAAGTTTGGCGCGGTGGTCGCCGCGGTGGCACGAACATTGGTGCCGAATTGTTCGGCAGCCGCGGTGGCGAAGACCGCCCAGTAACCGCAACCAAGTCCGATGCTGAGACACGAGGCGTAAAACCAATATTGCGAGCGCGCTCCAAAAATAAAGTACACCGCCATCGCGGCGATCGTGATCAGATGAAATATCAAGATTGCCCTGCGTCGACTTCGTAATAGTTGACTGAGTAATCCGCTGGCTAGATCACCAATCGCCAAACCTACATAGCACCACATAATCGAACGACCTGGATCTGGCTTCTCGCTCGCAGGCAATCCAAGACTTGCACCGATTACATCACCGTATTTCACAAGCGTGCCAACTGCAAACCAAATCGGTACGGCAATCAAGATTACGCAGAGGTAGCGAATAAATCGTCGTGGTGGCCACAACAACATCCACAACGCGCCGCGGTGATTGTGTTTGCGAATATGTCGCCACATGCCGCTTTCCACCACACCAATTCGTAGCAGCAACAACAACAATCCAAGCATGCCACCAATTGCAAATGCCCAACGCCACGAGACCGCTTGCGTAATGAAGTACGCGACGACCGCACCCAGAATGCCAACGCTTGCAACGATCGTTGTAGCGATACCGCGTCGCTCGCGACTTGTAAGTTCGGCGACCAGCGTGATGCCGGCACCAAGTTCACCTGCAAGTCCAATACCCGCTAGAAATCGAAGCACTTCGTATTGACTAATCGCTGTGCCCAAACCAATTGCACCAAGAAATGCGAAGGCACCATCGGGATTCACATCGCACACCACCGCGTTCAGAAGATTTGCAATCGAATAGGTAAGAATGCTTCCAAACAACACAGAGATGCGGCCGAGTCGATCACCAAGCACGCCCCACAATATTCCGCCGATCATCAGGCCAGTCATTTGCAAGGTGTTGTCTAGCCAAATACCCCAGTCCCTTAGAAAGCGATCGTGTTGATCTGCGGGCATGGAACGCAGTTGTGCCGAGAGCACATCAGTCAAACTTGTCTTGCGCAGCAATGCGAACAACAGCAGATCAAAGATGTCTACAAAATAACCAAGCGCTGCGACCACCACCGCAAGCGTGACGGTTGTGCGAGTAGGAATTTGATTTCGATTAAGGCTTTGCATTCGGCGGCGCAGGTGGCGTCGACGGTGGAGGCGTTGTTGGCGGCGTTGTTGGAGGCGTTGCTGGCGGCGTCGTTGGCGGCGTCGTTGGCGGCGTGCCTGGCGTAGTCGGTGGAATTCCCGCTGTCGCACGCACTCCGAATGCGATTGAAAGTTCGCGAGTGAGCTCTTCGATCAGTCCATTCAATTGGCCACCCACCTCCGCGTCACTACAAATGCTGGTGCGTTGTTGACCCCACAAGGCGACTTCGCGTTGACCATTCTCGCCTGGAACTTTCATGATGCGCAGCACCAACATCATCACACCGAGGCTGCGGCGTGGTTGCTCTTTGCCAAGCGATACAAAAACCGAAATTTTAAAGGGGCTTTGCGCAGCGCGAGACATGCTACTACTCGCCAATGCCAGGTCCAGCATTGTGTTAACGGCAGCTTTATCCAAACCCGAGACTGGTGAACCCACAATCTGCATGTCGATGTTGCAGCGCATCGCAGTGGTGCCCGCAGTCACCTTGCTGAGGTCGATCAACGGCAGCGAGCCAGGGTCAAGATCCACAATTTTATTGCGATCAAGTTCCGAGCGCGCAGTGATCACTGACGCCCGCGCCTCATCGCGTTCAGTGCGAACCGTGGTGCCATCGCGACGAGCCACATCAAGTTGCTGCACAGTGGAAAGTGATTGCGCCTTCACAGCGAGCACCTCGGCATCGGCTTGCTTCACTCGCTGCGTCGCATCGGTGGCGATAGTCTCGGCCTGCTGGACTCGGGCAGCAAGCCCGTTCAATTCAGCGGCCGCGGTCGCGCGTTCTTGCTCCTTCGCCTGCACACGCGATGACTGCAGCCACCAAGTTAAACCGCCCGCGAGCAGCGCGCTGATAATCACGGCGAGCGCGATCATCGGACCCGCCACTGTGCGCGGCATGTCGCCATTTGGATTGGAGGGTGCGGGCTGTGTCCAGGGTGATGGGGATTCGCTCATAGGTGTTTCCAATTTTAAACCGTGCGGCGTTACACTGAAAGGATAATGCCTGATCGGCGATTCACTTGTTCAACTTGCAACTGCTGCAACGGTATCACAGATGTCAGCCCCTCCGCCACCACCACCTCACGATGCTTCAAGTCGCGCCCACGACATGGATATCGATGACAACGAAAATCTTGACTTGGGCGATGATATTCAATTTGAAAAATCTGCTGAAAACCTGAACGAACCTCATCCGATGGCGATGTCGGATAGTTCGCCGCAACGCGATCGCGTGGTGGTGCTCGGGCGAACGCGCGCAGGCAAGACCATCTATCTCGCGCGACTCTATGAGCAATGTTGGAAGGGAAACGGCGCGCTTCGCATCGAGGCCCATGATGGGCACACGCATTTGGCGCTGCTCTCCACGATTGAAGAAATGCAAGAGCGCCACAACTGGCCGCCTGCAACCGAAGACAGCAGCTACCTCGATTTGAACATCATCTTTCGCGGCCACAGCATGACGATGGTCAGCCTTGATTATCCAGGCGAAGTTTTTCGAAGGGCCTTTGTGCAGCAAGTGGAGGACAAAGACACCCACGAACTCATCGACCATGTGCGTCGCGCAGCCGCCCTGCTGCTGCTGATCGATCCGAAAGTTTTATCCTCTGGAAAATTAGGCGAAGCCGCCGACGATGATTTTGGAATGGTGCAAGCGATGCGCTATGTGCGCAGCTTGCCCGGCGGCATGCAGGTTCCAATTGTGTTAGTGCTGACCAAGATTGATGAGAACGCCGAGTTGCTTCGACACCACGGAAAACTCCGCGGTTTCGCTGAGAAATTTTGCGGCAATCTTTTGCGCACCGTGCCAGGATTGCGAATCTTTGGCGTCTGCGCGGTTCGCTCGCGGCGCGATTCTCTTGGCCGCATGGTGCCCGATCTCGATCGCGAACCGCGTGGCTTGACTGGTCCTGTTGAATACTGCATGCAACAACTGACTTCACAGCGACTCTCGGATGAACGCACACAGATCGAGCGCGCGATGCAGGATCGTGCGCGTCGAGAAGAAGTCACCGCCGCTCGCGAAGAGCGTGGCAATGATCACTTTTGGTTGGTGGTGAATCTATTGCTGATCGCAGGAGTGGTGCTGGTGGGACTGATCACCTGGTTCGTGGTGAAGAGCACACGCTGATGCAAGTGCTGACGCACTTATTTGGTTCAACTGATGGCTACAAATCATTGGCGCACGCTGTTGGCGTGACTGACATCGAAGATGCAGCGTTGGCTGCGCTTGGTTTTGGATCGCCCAAATCAAGTGATGAATTTGAAGGGCTTGCAACTTCGCCATGCCTTGCCGGACGACTGTTGCCAAGTGGCCGCTATGCGATCACGCGACTTTTTCAAGGCGCGGTGGATGTTGCGGGCAGACAGACTGTCGAGCGTCGCACCATCATTCTTTCCAATGAGCAATGGTTTGAATGCTGCCGCTGCGACCTTCAAAGCACTGTATTGCAGGTTGAAAATTGGAGACGCGATGCGTTTGTTGCTGGGGAAAAAATACAGCTTGAGGTAGTGCCTTCGGAAGAACTTTTGCCGCAACCAAGCGAGATCGATCGACGCGCATATGACTCGCTGCTCAGCGCCCAGGATGTTGGGCGATGCGCAGTGCTGCCTAGTGAACCGCCCTATGAAATGGCTATTTTTCATTTGGCGAATCTGTTGCCGACCGATCGAATCATCGCTTTTGGATGGGGCATTGGCTTGTGGTCGGTGCCACCTGGAGTATGGTTGGCGACTCTGCGAACGCACCCAGGCGGTCGCACTAGTTTTTCTGCTCCCACTGCTGGCGGCTGGCGACATGCCGAACAAGTTGCAGCTCTTGGAAGCGATGCTGCGCCACTGCAGCGAATGCAGGTGCAACGACCAAAAGAGCAGCGGCGGCCGCGTTGGATGATTCCGGCAGTATTGATTGCCATACTAGTGGTGCTGCTAGGCGTGCTAGCAATTTGGTTTTTGAACCCAAGTGAAAATTTAAAAACGACGGCAGTGAATCCTTCGCAGAGACAGACAGGGGAAAAGTTGCCCCAGATCGCAACCGAAACGCCTGGCGTCATTGACATGCATTCAACTGCAGCAGCGCCATCTGATGCCGCAGTAGTGCACCAGTCGACGCAAGCGAATAAGGCAACGAATGATGCGAAGCAAACCGAGTCGTTTGGAAGCGTTTCTGGCTCGACGCAAACAGGTCAACCAACCAGCCAAGGGAAGGAGGCGTCGGAAAAACCCCCGTCATCGTCGGCATCTGCTGCAGGTACACAAGCAACTCCACAAGCAACTCCGACTACAAATCCGCCAGCAACTTCAACTTCAAATCCACCACCAAATATTCCTCCAGTGTCTTCCACAAGCACCATGTGGGATGACCAAGTGCAAACACTTGCCGAAGCGATTGATCTACGAGTAAAAATTATTCTTCTTTCTACCAACGCCTCGCCTGATGCCGCACAATATTTAGAGCTGTGCACTGCATTGCAGAAACAGTCAAAAGAGGCTTCGAAGCTTGCCTTAGACTTATCGAAGGAAATGAAGAATGACGGAACCACTGCACTACAAATTCTTGCTTATAAGCAAAACTTTTGTATGGCAGAGGATTTGGCACAAGCAACTCTCACCACAACTTTTCCGGTTCACTTCTATAAACAAATCGCATTACTCATGTCGCGATTTGAACAGTGCCTTAGCAATAAAAGATTACACGAGCTCGCTACGCAATTTCCGAGGCTTCAAACTGCCGAGATCACCGATCTGTTTAAGGATGTGAATATGGAAGCACTCAAAGAGTGGCCAAATGGCCCAGCATTTAACACATGGTGTGCCTTGAAGAAAGAAGTACGAGATAAAAATCCTCTAAGTTCTTGTATACCGATGATCGCAGAGGTACTGCAAAAATCAATCTCTGGCACAGGTTCCGAAAAAATTATTGCGCAACTCAAGCGCGAACAACTTCAAATACCTCCAATACCTCTCCTAGGAAAAAATCCATGACCAGCCTGGTCATTGAAGCTGCCGTTGAACGCGCACGAACAAGTGCATTGGTTGGCAATGCCGCAGAATTTAATTTGGCATTTCAAAGTGTGCAAACCCTTGATCGCGACGGTGAAGCACCCATGCATGAACTTCGAATGCTGGCGCTTGTCGCAGCCGCGCGCTTGGCAGATTTGCAAGGAGTAGAAACAACCCTTGAATCTTTGCAGCCACTCTCTCCATCTGATTGGAAACGACTTCGGCATTGGCTGGTCTCCGCTCCAGAGATGCAGCATGCGAATTACATCGAATTTATTCGCGAACTTGATCGGCGCACACGACAATCCAACCGCATGTCGCCCATGCGACGATGGACGCCCGCTCTGGCAATTGTGCTTATAGCCGCCTGTGTATCGCTGCTTTTACTTTCGTGGCGACTTTCGCCAACCGATCCCTCCGATGACACGCGCCAGCTCATCATCGCCGTGCTCGATGGCTCGCCGAGTGAGATCGTGAACATGCTTCCACGCGATTGGGAATCATCTCTTCGAAAAGCGGTAGCCACATTGGCGCAGACTGATGGCACCGACATGCATGCCGCGCACGAAGCGACCAACGCTGCGATGCTGTTGCTTGCCAACGCGCTTCGCACTGCGGCGGCAAGTCCGCAGGCAACAAGCATCGCCGAGCGTTTGGTTGGACCACGCGCAACTGCAGAGCATCTAAAGTTGCTCGCGCAGGGAGTGGAGTTGCTTCGAGAAAGTCCGTGGCTGAACATTTCGCTTTGGAAAGACGGGGATTTTTGGAGATGGAAACCCGACACCGCAAGCGTGTTCGCATTGCGAACCCTGCTGCGCCATGCACCTCTTAGCCTGTGGATGCCCGGACTTTTTTCATCGGAATGGCGCTGCGATCCGCGACTTGAATACAGCGTATTCGCTCACGAAACCGCACGAAGTGGTTCATCGACAACTGTGAGGGTGCAGATCGGATCCAACGCATGGTTTGTTCCAACAATTCGCATCGGTCGACGCTGGGCTTCCATCGGTCTTGACCAGATGTGGCCATCGTGGCAACAATTTTTGTTACCCCAGGCTTGTACCGCCTCCGTTGCACAACAACTTCAAAGCGATTGCGCAGCAGTATGCGCGTCACTGAGTGGCTGGATCGATAAACTGAGCATCGGCGCTGATCAGGCTTCTCCCGAAGTAAAACAGATTCCATGGTGGGTTCAATGATCTCAACACAGTTACGCGCGACATTCGTTGCGACATTTTCAATAATCTCTACACGGTTGCGTGTGACATTGGTGACAACTTTGATGACAACATTGTTTGCGGTGTCGCTGGTTGGTTGCAAGACACCTGAAGTTGTGCCAGTGACGCAGCAAGTTGAAATTGAAAAAGGCCAGCGCGATCCAACCTCGTTGCCTCAACGGGATGCGACCGTGGCATCTTCGAGACAATCATCCAGTGCAAAAAATACAGCATCGGGCGCGAGTGCCAGTAGAGGAAGCGGAGGTGGAAAAGTTTCGAGTAACGGAAGTGGAAGTGGAAGCGGAAAAGGTTCGAGTAATGGAAATGGATCTGGAAATGGAAGTGGTGCGGGTTCCGGAAGCGGCAGCGGTTCCGGAAGCGGCAGTGGTTCCGGTAGCGGCAGCGGTTCCGGAAGCGGCAGCGGTTCCGGAAGCGGCAGTGGTTCCGGTAGCGGCAGCGGTTCCGGTAGCGGCAGTGGTTCCGGCAGCGGCAGCAGTTCTGGCAGTGGAAGCGGCGGCGCAGCAGGCAGTGGACTCGGCGGCGGCGGATCAGGAAATGGAAGCGCCACTGGTTCGCAATCGCAACTCACAACCATCGCGCTTCCACCATTGCCTTCAAGCCAAGTCGGTGCGACAACACGCGGCGCATCCAAAGGTGGAACTGGCATCGCATCTTCCGGGGCGTTTCGCGGAGAGGGCGCGCGCGCTGGCGGTGAAGGCGATACGAACACGCCTGCAACGAGCGATACAAACAACGCACAATCCGCGCAAAGTGCTGGAGTTGTGAAACCCTCCGCTGCCGCGGCAGCTTCTTCGAAGGATGACATTCCAGATGTGGTCTCGGCGGGTGCAGCGAGCAAAGGCTCGCGCAGCGCTGCGGGTGCGGCAGATGGCGCAACACACGGAGCCTCTGCCGGCAAAAAAGTTGGCGCACAAATAGATGGAAGCACAGACGCCGCACAATCTGGCGACGGCACAACACAAGGATCTTCGCCTGCGGATCAAAGCACCGCGCGAGACTCGGCGCAACCAACTGCCGCGAGCAAACCGCGCGAAACACTTTCAATTCCAGAAGCGACTCCCGCACAAATTGAAGCGCATGACACCAGCGAACCCGCGGCGATGGAGGCCTTCACGCCGCTCGCGCCACTGCTTGGATATTGGAAACAAGTTGATAGTCAGGTGAATCAAGCTGATTTTGCTCCCGGTGGCTACGCGATCAGTCTGCTGGCGATTCGTCCATCCCAAAAGTCGATGCAGGTGTACCGCGCATGGGGCTCGCCGCCGCTGTTGGTGGTAGCGGCAGAATTGCGCGCCACATTTGATCCTGCGGAAAAGGTTCGCATCGAAGAATCGCCCTCGCAGCCCTCGCATTTTTTCACCAACGCCATCGATCTGCCTGCGCATGACGCAGTCGCGGCTTCACGCGCAGTGCCTGCCACCACACTGCTGCCCTGCGATGCGAGCTGGAAAATTGAGCACGACGGCATGCTGCGACTTGATGGAAAGTTGTATCAACGCATTCAGCGCGCAGAGTTTCAGCAGATCACGCAGCCGCAGGTGGTCGCCAGCAGCGGCGGCGCAAATGCGGCGGCGAATTCAAGTAGTTCAGCAAGCGCCGTGAAATCTGACGAACGCGAACCAACAGGTGGCGTGGATTTTTTCGGTGCGCGTGTAAAGGGTCGTTACATCTGCTTCGTCTGCGATATCAGCGGCTCGATGATGGGCGACAAACTCGAGGCGCTGAAACGCGAACTTGAACGCACCATCCGTGCGATGCCTGCGGGAACGCATTTCGCCGTGGTGTTCTTCAGCGATCAGACGATGATCCTTGGCAAAGGCTGGACCAAAAGTGGAACGCGCGATGCCGATGTGTTGCTGAAAAAAGTGCAGGGCGTTGGATGCATGGGCGGCACCGATCCAAACGGCGCCTTGCAGTATGCCTTCACGCAACTCGATCCGATTCCCCACGAGCTATTTCTGCTCACCGATGGGCAGTTCGGTCAAAATCCGATGCCGTTGTTAATGCAACTGAATGGCGGCGCCGATCGCACACGCATTCACACCCTCGCCATGGGTGATGATGCAGCCACCGCGCCGCTTGAAGCCATCGCAACAACCTTCGGTGGAACATTCACCAAGGTGGCGGCGACCACGATGATGCCGAGTGTGCCTTGAATCATGGAAGCGCGCGAAGATTGATGCGATATTTTTTTTGTTGATGCATCCACTTTGACGCATGTTTGACGCATCGCTCTCGTATATCAGTCGCATCGCTGTCGTATGACTGTCGCATCTCTGCGCACCCTCACCACCTCACTGCGCCGTCGCCACACCGTCGCGAATTTCGTCGCGGTACACGCCGTCGTCAAGACGAATGGGAGAAACATCGTAGGCCATGCCAGTCTCGGCGATCGCATCGCGCACGCGACTGAAGGCGGCGTGCGAATCTGGCGCCACTTTCAAACTGATCACATGGCGATCCGCACGAAGATGCGAAAGAAGTTTCAGCAACACACTCTTCCACGCGGTATCGCCCTCGGGCGCCGCGATACCACCATCCGCGCGCAGTGGAACGCTTCGAATCAGCCACTGGCCGCCTCCGCGAAAGCACTCGCGAATTTCGCAGATGGGATTGGCCGCAAGATCCACTGCCTCACTATTCCATTCACTCCACGCGCGGCAGGGTTCGTCTAGGCGATCGATCCACGGATTAATCCAATAGATGCGATCGTGCCATAGCACCACTTGCACCGGCATCAATCCTTCGACAGCGCGTCGACGCGGCGCGCGAAGTTGCGCCCCCGCCACCTTCGCCTGTGCGTCGATCTCGGTTTGCATGCGCTTCACTTCGGCGCGCAATCGCGGCAATTCCAGCGCAATGACTTCGATGCGCTCGCTGCCCTCTTTGAAAAGTCGTTGCATGGCTTTGGTGCGACGCTCCACCTCTTCGGTCGACACTTGCAATGACGCAAGTTGCCCGCGCGCCTGATCCACCACCGCATCTGGAATCGCTTTCGCCTCAGCCTGCTGCACCCGCTCGCGCAAACGCTGCACCACTTCGCGATCGGCGGCCAGCGCATCGATAACCAGCGCGGGCGTTCCAGGTGTGATCAATTGTTGACTTCGTGCGCTGGCCAGCAACGCCACCACCATGCCGATAAAAATAAACATGCCGAACATGTTGCAGATGGTGTCGAGCAGAAGATCGAGACTTCTAAATTCATCTTCGCCGCTGCGACGACGCTTGCCGCTGCGCCTGCTCATGGCGTGGACTCGGCTGGACGAAAGCGTTCGCTGGTAAATGAATCCTCGGTGATCAGATCAAGACCAGTGGGAATGTCGTGCATGCCCGGCTGCAAGGACAATTGCTGGCGCAGCGCCCGCCACGCTGCGACTCCCGATGGCTTGACGACAAACAACACGCTGCGACGATCGGCGTCGGGCAGTCCGCGGATCCAATTCGCCAACACTGCCGCGCTGGTGGTGGCATCGGTGAAGGCGATAGAAAGTTGCGCGTCTTTTTCAAAGGTGGTGCCAGCAACGATGCGCGAACCAGAGACCTCCACGATCACCGGTACGCGATCTTCTTTGGCCAACAAGTAAGTAACGCGGCGGCGCAACGAATCGGTGCGAAGGCGATCTTCTAATTCATCGCGGCGCGCCAGCAAATCGGCGGCCTCGGCCGATGCCGCATCCACCGCCTTGCGCGCGCTGGTGGTGCGAAGTTTTTCCATCACCTCGCGGTAGCGCTCGCCAGCCTGCTCGGCCCGCTGATTTTCATGAAGCACCTGCTGACGAAGCGTTGAGGTTTGTTTGCCGACATCTTGCGGCGCACGCGCGGCGGCGGATTCCAAGCGCACACGCAACGCCGTAGCTTCGGTTTCAAGTTGCTGCTTCTGCTCGGGTAACGCAGAAGACTGCACGCTTTCAGCCTTCATCGCCGCAGCGCCAAGTTGCAGCACCAAGATCATGGTGATCACAATCGTGACGCCGATCGTGCACATCATCACATCTTGAAATGAAAAGAACGAGACTGGATTATCCGAGCCTCGACGACCGCGTGCCATCTCAGTTGATGCCTTCGGCCACACGCACGCGGGCCGTGACATGACGCGCGCAGGCATCGCGACACTCATCAAGCAGCGCATCATCCACCCGACGCGTGGCGGTAAGAATGAGATGAATGATCAAAGCCATCACCAATCCTTCGCCTGTGGTGACGAAGGCGGTGTCGAGTCCGCCGATTACCTGCGTTAATTGCATGGTGAGCGCCTGCAGATCACTGTTGCGACTTGCCAGCACACCGCCGAAACGGCCAATCGCCTCAGTCAATCCAAGTACGGTACCGATGAATCCAAGCACTGGAATCGCCCAGATAAATCCTTTGATCGGCACATAGCCGCCATCGACCTGCAACTCATCATCATCGGCGCGGCTTGAGAGCATCTCATCAAGATCACCAACGCGCCCAACATTGCGCACACTGCGAAGTGCGCCGGTGACTCGGTGCAAATACATAAAGCGATCGGTGCCTTCCACCGCGCCTTCGATCGCTTCCACCACTTGCATCGCAGTGGCGCGGCTGACATACCAATCAGGATCATCGGGTGAGAAACGCAGACGCAACGCCAATCGTTGCGCGCGCACCTTGAACAACTTGATGATGATGATGGCAAGACTCCAGCAACTAAAGAAAGCAATGGCAATTGGAATGCGATCGAAGGCGGTAAGATATTTCCATACTATTGCACCCTGCTCCGAGTCGCGAAATGGATACGCCGAGCCATAGACGATCGTCATCAACAACGCCGTCAACAACAAGCTGGTGGAAAGTGAAGGCGTGGTGTAGCGACCACACGGCAATCCAAGACGCGCTTCCGGATCCACGCGGGCAAAGCGCAGCATGGCACGCGGAGAAGGCGACGCGGTAACAACAGTGTGAGTCATTGATTTTCTCCCTGAACAAAAATTATTTGCGGCCACGAAATGGGTGTTCCTGGCGGCGCGTCACGCCATTTCACCTGCGCGCGGTTGTGCAGTTTTTCCACCTGCAACGGCACCAGATGCCAGCCCTGCGCTCCCGGCGATGGCACCACACCCTGGTCGCCAATCTTCATGCCAAGCACCTGAAGATGATCGATGTCCAGCGGCTTGGCCAAACCCAGCGGCGCGGCAGCGCGAGTATCTGCGGAAAGTTGCTTATCCCGTCGCGCGGCGGCCGCGAGCAAGCGCGAAGCATCGAAGCATGTCGCCAGTTGTTCGCGCGCGAGTCGACGAATGCCGTCAATGCGACCACTCGACTCACTGGCTGCGATCAGAATCGGATCCTCGCCGCTGAGTGCGCTCACACCATCCAGCGAGCGCACCCATTTCGCAGCGGCGGCGTCGTCGGAGTCGCGCTCATCGGCGAAAAGTTTCAGCCAGATGTTCCACAGATCATGCATCGCATGCCATTGCAATACTGGATCACTCACTTCTGCGGCGCGAATTTCAACAAGCATGCGAAGCCATTGATCACGCGCTTGTCGACCAGTAAGCGCCTTCAAGGAATTCAGCGCGTTGTCAACGGCTTTGCTACTAGGCCACGCGCGCTCCCCCGCGACGCGCTGAAATGCAGGGGGCTTGCGCGCAACCAGCGCAGAGGGATCGCGAGCGAGATCTTGACGCGTGTCGATGGCCTGACCAAGCGCGTCTTTTTTTCCGATCACCCGTCGGGCATACAGCGTGCGACCGCCGGTGTAGCCCTGCTCCAACAACGCGCCGTAGCCAGTGGCTTGCAGTTGCAACGCCGCCGCATCGGCAAGCGAAGTCGCAGTGCCAGTCGCTGCAAGCGTGCGACGAGCAAGTGCGCGCAACGATTCCGCAGTCTCGTGATAGGGCGTCGTGGCTTGCTCATCAAGATGGCGCGTCATGGAGGCATCAAGGGTACGAGCGACCACTGGATCGCCCCAATCCAATGCATAAATTGGCTGATTTAGATCACCACGACCTGCGATCAAACTTGGAATGACCACGATGCGCCAGGCGCGAATCGCCATGCCGGATTTGGCGGCTTCAAATCCGGCCTCGCATGAACGCAACATGCCGCGATCGGCCAGCACATCGCCGCCATCCTGCAAAAGTTTGCGCCACGATTCAAGCGTGGCTTCTTCATCCACACTTGGAATTTCTAACTGCGCTAAGGCAGCGATGACTCTCTCGATGCGTCCAGCGCGCTCGCGTGCCTGCAATTCTTTACTCGCAGCGAGCGTGGCAGTGGCTTGCATGGATTCTGCAATCGCCTGCGCATCTCGATGCGCCGAGGCTTGCACTGCAGCTTCGCGGGCAGCGCGCGTGACCTCGCCGTAGGCATCGGCGGCGGCGATCCATGCGGCTTGATTAAACTTGATCGCTTCGCGAGTCGATGGATCAATCACTGCTGCAAGTTGCCCCTCTATGGCGCGCTGCGATGCGCGGGAATCATCAAGCCCACGATCACGCCGCTCCGCAGCCGCCGACTGCAAGCGCGTGGCAAGTTGGCGGAAATTTTCTTGCAACGCACGCGGCTGACGATCGACCGCGGCGGTCAGTTCACGCGAACGAGATTCCAATGCCAGCGCATCGGTGTCTTGGCGCGCCAGCACAGTTTCAGCTTCGGCAAGCATCGCCTGCGAGGCGGCTTGCTCGACAACCAGTCGCGCTTGCGCATCGGCGAGATGTTGACGGGCCACTGCGACTTCGGCGCGCGAGGCATGCGCAGACTCGGTGGCGCCGATCGAATCAAGCGCCTTGTTGGCGCTGGCGAAATCGTGCGCTTCAATGGATTGATTCACTTGAGCAATCGCATGCTGCAATCGTTGCTCGCTGCTATACCACTGGAAGCAAAACCACCCGCCGGTGCCGATCATGCTGGCGAGCAATATCGATGCGAAGATGATCAACCCGCGCCGACGCGCTGAGGCCGCCGCCGCATGCACGCGACGCGCTTGCAAACGAAGTGCAACTGGCGCAGGAAGCGACGCATCGGCTCGAACCGTGGCGTCGGCCAATCGCTCGAGCTCAATCATGTCGGCCGACTGATCGAGCGCCAACTCCAACTTTCGCACAATCGCGCTGCGCTGCTGCTCGCGCTGAGCGCGTTCGCGATCACGCAGAAGTAAATCAAGCGGGCCCTCGGCCTCGCGGCGCAGCGCGTTGCTTGGAGCATGCTCGGCGGCGTGCGTGTTCCATGCTTGAGCCCACTGTTGCAGAGCCACCATATCCATCGCCGCCGCCGCCGCATGCAGCGAGTGCAGAATCTCATTCGCTTGCACCTGCGCAGCGAGCGATCGATCAGCCTCGGCAATTGCCCGAACTTTTTCAAAGACATCTCGATGCTCATCAAGACGAAGTTTCATGGTGTCAAATAGAAGCGTCACTTCGCATGCCGCCGGGATGTTGGCATCTCGCACCGCCTCGCGTGCCGCCTCGGCAAGCAACGCAGTGGCCTCGCGTTCAAGTTGACGAATCGCATCAAGCCATGCGGGCTGACGCGGATCACGATCAAACAGCGCATGTAAAGTCGCCAAGCGCTGAGGCATTGGCGCGCGCGACAAGGCCGCTACTCGCATCGCGGCAAGTTGTGGCGCCAACGCTTGTTGACGGCCAGCCATCGCGACATAGGACTCAAGCAACACCACATCAATTTGCGCCACGCCACCAACGCCGGCCGACTGCAACAATCGTTGCCATGCTTCCAACGATCCATCAAGACGAAGATGCGCGGCGTGACGAGCGATGTGCCTGCTCTCGCCAAGACTGAATGCCTCGGAACCCAAACCTCGCTGCGACCATGCGTGGCAACGACCCAACAATGCATTGGCGAGTTGCACCTGTTCCGCATGTTGTTGCGCCAACGCTTGCACATCGCTGCGTGAAGGAGCAGCTTGAAGCAACATGACACGAATGCGT
>Ga0105051_10002624_pt1 | contig 22746 bp, 10 predicted proteins | sample FRY02_FD_78383 | JGI IMG/M metagenome (GOLD analysis project Ga0105051, IMG submission 78383) | Freshwater microbial communities from Lake Fryxell liftoff mats and glacier meltwater in Antarctica - FRY-02 (megahit assembly) | ecosystem: Environmental > Aquatic > Freshwater > Ice > Glacier... | reverse complement strand
TTTGAATTGTGATAATGATTGTGGTACTAATGGTGTTGCACCTTGTAAAAAAACCAACGTAAGTGAAATTAATAATTATAATGACAATGTTATCACACATGGTCTTATTTCTTGGAATGAACAAGAAATTTATTATACACCTAGAATAATGTCAAATGTTGGTGATGATAAATTTAATGAAGATGAGTATAAGGGTAATTTATTGTTACCTACAACAATAATGGAATTGGGTAGTAGTGTATATTGTGATATTGATGATGTACCATTCATAATGGATCAATTAGAACCAACAACATTTAATGTTAGTTTTGAAGATACAAAATATCGATCTAACATAACTAACACTACATATAGTGGACCAGATGGTTTTTCCAGTACCGCTGATGACGGTGTGTTAAGAACATTTACTAAATTTGATGATAAGAAAGAGTCATCATTAAATTTAAGGGCTTATGTTGAATTTGGTTGTACGTCAGTTATTTGTACAAATACGTTAGCAACTGTAAATCAGTCTCAGATAGGGGTTGATATGGTAGATAAAAATGATATTGGTGTAGAAATCGGTAATTGTTTTGTTAGGTTTGATCATGATGCAGACATTAGAAGCTATTTCTGTAGAAGGTTTAATGGGTTTAAAGGTAATTCATCATTTCACCATACTAGACCAGGTTCTATAGAGTTTGATAATAGTTATGAGACATACCCAGAAATAACCTTATCTGATGGTTTTAACCTTTATTATGAAATGCCTGAAACGGGTGAAATAGTAAAATCAGAATATAATGATGGTGACTCATTTATTCCTGGGGATGCTTGTGGATATAATAGTGACAAAGGAAGTATTGATTATTTTTATGGTTTAGCGCCGGGACAAACATCATCATTTATTAATTACCCTAACGCAGATACTAGTGGTGGGGATAATGGTACAATTAATTTTGGTACTTCACACCCTGATGGTATAGATGAGATATTCAACCCAGTTACGTTTGAAGATGATATTAATAATGGGGCTTCAAATATTAACGGTATTAGGTTTAATAGAAGTCAAACACCTTATCATTTATATTTTGGTTTGGTACCAGGAAAAACAGCATTACAAAAAACAGTGGGTAAATTCTTCGCAGATAAAATAAGTGCGGTAACATTAGAAGGTATTGGTTCATCTAACGATAGTGTATCGGAAAATATCAATAACACACCTAATTTAAATAACCCAGAAAATAACCCATTTACAGTTTATAAAACTTGTTTGGGGGAGACGCTAATACAAAATGTTACACCCGATAGTAATCAAACAACAGGACCTGGTGGTAACCCCACAACAGGGGGTGGGAGTAGTGGACCTTCTACTGGTGGTTCTATAGGGATTGACCCACCAGCAGGATAATAATATAATTAATAGAGTATATTATTACCGATATTTAATATTTATTATAAATGGATAAGACAAATAAAATATTACTAAATAAAACTAGAACATATAACTCTGTTAATGTTGATAGTCAGATACAATTTGGTATAGATAGCACTAATAAACCAATACCATTAAATGATATTAGTACTAATGTTAGTCAGTTCACACAATTTCAGAAGGAGAGAAAAGAGAGTACAATATATAGGTTTTATGGTAATGTAACGCCTATAATTTCAAACCCACTATATAATGATAATATAAAAATTACTGGTACCACGTCATCGTTTGGGTCTAAAAAAATATTTACTAGTGATATTTTCGAAAAGAATGGGTGGATAGGGTATTATAATGATGAGTTAGATGAATCCGCTTTACAATTTAATGATAATAAAAGTGCTTTATGTGAATTTATCCCTTTTGACCCTAGTTTTAATAGGTTAAAAATGTTAGATAGTGACGGTATCCCTAATTATCTTTTTAAGGTGACATACCCTTTTAGAAGTAAAGATATTACATTAGTTAAAAATAATTCGGGAGTAACCTTAAAGGATGGTATACCTATAATCGAGAAATTCACTGTTAAATTAAATGGTAGGTTATATGTTGGGTTTAAAACCGCTATAAATCATGGGTTAGCTGATCAAGACGAAATCAGTTTATTAAATTTTACTGATAACACCCCAAACCAAACATTAGTTCTTTTAAAAAAGACATATAGAGTTTTTAAATTAGGTAACCAAACTAATGATAAAAAATTTAGAACATTTCTTATTGATTTAGATCCAAGTTACATTAATTTTACAATAGGTGTGTCAACAATAAAGAGAGTGGTGCAAGATAAATCATCTCAATACTATGTTAGAGAGTTTAAAAGTTTAACATCTTCAGATTATAAAGATTATGATATGTACCCAGCTTCTTTCGGTGTATCATATTATGATGATAAAATATCGTCATTTAACTTTAAAAAGGATATCGATGTTAAAGACTTAACAGACAACTTAGGTAGACCTTTGAGTGAATTATATTTTACAACTATTAAAAATGATTTAGATGCTGATATAAGTACCATTAATTCTCAATATTGGTTAGATAAGCAAAGTGGTTTACCATCAAACTTAAAAAATAGGTTTTGGACAACTATTACTGGTGGGTATGATATAGAAAATAATGAAAATATTAATTATAATATAAGGTCTTTTGGTGACCCTGTTTATAATAACAATGAATGGTATCAAAATATTGATGAATCGAATGAAATCTTTGATGGTGATATCGTTGAATATAATGAGAATGAATTAATAGAAAGAAGGTTAGAATTAACATACCATAGAGTTAATACAATATATAGAGAATATTTAAATCGTATTGATAGTAACAAGGAAGATAAAAAAGAGGGGTATATATATAAACCATTTAATCGAATACAAATTAGAGAATTCTCTAATTATATAAACCCCATAGTGGATTTACAGTATGTCATTGAAAAATATAATATTACTAATCAATTAGAAATTAATGGACTTAAAACTTCTTTTGGTATCCCCGATTACGCAACGGAAATAGCAACAAACGTTTTTAAATGGAGAGACTTATTAGAAATTGGTGAAGTGGATATAACTGGAGGCGGTGTAGATTACCCATTCGAAAGTGGTGCACATTACATTAACTTAGATAAAAGGTTTTATTTACAGAGACAAGACCCACCTTGTGATTTTATAATAATTAATGAGGAAATCTCTTTAGGTGCTTTGGCACCATCAGGTGATGAAGAAAGATTTTTAACGTATTTAACGGACCCCACATTTTTAAATTATAGTTTTGAAGATCCAACGACATTTATTTCTGGGGGTGTTAATAATTTAACTAACTATAATGGTTTACCCACTTTAGATATTGATGTTAATTTAGGTGATTTCATTGGTGAATATGAATTAGGTAAAAGAGACGTTGCTGGTGGATGTTTAGATTTATCATTATTAAAACAAAAAGATATTGATGATGTTTGTTGATAAAAGAAAAATATTAATAGGAAATATAGGTAGTGGGACAACTATCGATATATCTTTAGGGAGTAATTTTTTCCCTGTAGATAACTCTGAGTTGATTATGGATAAGTTTGTAAAAGATGAGATAAAAAAATCTATAAACCCTATAACAGATTATAAAAAAATTATATTTAAACCATCCGATAATTATTGGAATATTATAAATAAGTTTAAAATTAATTTAAACTTTTATACTCCCGAGTCTATATCTTTAGGGAGTCCTGATCATAGAGGTGTTGGTGCAGAACCGGGGGTATACTCTGATTTAGGTTTCACCTTTGATGATGTTTTTTGTAGGTCTAGTAGGTTTATAAATAGTTTTATGAGGTTATCTTTATTTGATAGTCCTTATAGTGGTAAAAATCAATTACTATCTTTTTCAGATATTTACACTCAAGTGGGTGTTGATCAAGAAAACGCGTATGGATTTCCATTAGGTGTGAACGAGTCGCCTATATCATTAGTGTTAGGTGATCCTGTTTTACAACCAGGTGAAATCCATGAAGGGTTTCAGATATATTGGTTTCAAGATTTAGTGGACAACGCACCAAATAAAGAGTATGAAATGTTCGCAACCGTACAATACAATAACTCATTAAATGGTAGGGTTTATGAATTAGCATCGTCTAATGATATTGACCCAAATAATATAACAATAACTAATTTAGAAGGTGTGGATGGTATATTATACTTAAAAGTCATTTTAAAGAATGATAATGGGATATATAAATATAAGTTTTCCCCTAACACTAAACAATCACAACCACCTCCAGGTGTTAATTTAAATCCTTTCCCATTAGGGGGGATACCTACATTAACATTTTGGCAAATTACACCTTAGAGTATTTATATAGTATGGAATACATTAGAAAAAAAATAGGATTAGAAAGTTACACTGTTAGAAGTATACCTAAAAGTGTTTTAATTACCAACACTGAAGGTAAAACAGTTATTGACGATACCAACCCGAAATATTTCTACGGTAAAATACCTAACTATATAGTTGATTCTAATGGTAATTATATTTTAGATAGTTTAGGTCAAAAAATTAAGAATACGGTAGATGTTAGTTTATTTTTAACTCAAGATGTAGATGATATGGGTATATTTTCAGATAAAACTTTTACCCCTTCAAATACCACATTACCAGCACCACCACCTAATTTTAATTCTTTCACTTATGGGAGATTAGCTGGGGCACCATTAAATTTTTATTTAACTGGTGAAAATACATTATCGGGTAATACTGATGATGGTTACCTTAATCAAGTAAGGTCATATAGGTTGGATGTTAATGGTAACCCTATATATGTACCATTTTTAAATACATCGGATAACTCTAAAAAGGTTTTTAATGGTGTTATAAGTGAAGATATAAATAAAACTATTTATAGTATAGGGTCGAACCCTATAGAAGTATCCGATTACCAACAAAATAATATAAGTAGTATAAATTCGGGTATCGAATTTATAACATATAAAAATGAGTACGTAAGAAGTGTAGATGAATACGGTAAGAATTTATCTTTTTTCAAAACAAATTTTAAAAGTAATAGTGGTGGTTGGAATATAAACAACACTAGTTTAAACGCAATAATAAAAAAAGAAGAGTATTTAGGTATAGTTTTTAAACCAGAAGTTAATAGTGTAGTATTTATTAATAGAGGGGTTGCAGATATATTTGAAAGACACGCAATATTATCTGAATTGAAGACAACAAATGACATTGACACAAATAGAGGTGGATTTGTAAGAGTATAAAAAAATAAATTATGGCAACAGGAAATTACGGAACAATAAGACCAGCAGATGTATCTGTTGATGATGTGGAAATATTATATAGTTATACACCTTCCAGAGAACTGGTGAGTAGTGTAGATTTGTTGAATTTAGACCCATCAGAAGTTCTAATACCAACGAATAGTCCAAATGATGTTAATGAAATATTGGGTGGATTGTATACATTAAAATTACCAACAGCGGTTTTTGGTAGTAAAGGATTTTACAGTATTATTATAAGACCAAAACAAATAAGAACCACTATACAAGATTGTGGGGTTTTAATCGATAATCAAGATGTAAAAGGTTTAGCTTTCGATATAAATCAGATACCTACAGAGTTACAAAGTAGATTTGAAAATGGAAACTTAGTAGGGTATAGAATAGAATATTTAAAAGAGAATACGGGTACAGGACAAAACAAAATACAAAATTTATTTAGAATTATTACATCAAATAATAGGGCATTACCTATTACACAAAATCAAGGTAATGATAATGCATCACAAGCTTATACGTTTAATGATAACTCTACAACAGTTTTTTGTACGTTAACACCTTCTTCAGCACCATCAGTAAAACCTAACGCAGTTCCATTTATCGGAAACCCACAGCAAGGTGTGATTATAACTAATACATTTTTTAACCCTATTATGTTAGAAATAGAAATGGTTGAATATGATGATGAAACATTAGCATACGCACTTTACTCAAATCAATCAAAATCTTTAGAAGACGGTATTTATACTATATATAACTTTGGTAATCAAATTTATAAACAATATAACTTATATGAGGTTAAGGATCAGTTTACAGGTAAACCACTATATGAAGTTAGAGAACAAAAATTCACAATTGACCCAACTAAAGACTTTGATGACGTAACAGATTTTTAATATAAATGGCTGAAAATAATAAAATAAAAATTGCGGGATACGCAAAAAGGATATTTTTCAATGACAACATTGAATACAGAAATTTTAGTCCTGATTTAGTAGGTTTACAACTTACTAGTGAAGGTGGTACTACGCTTTTTACCAACGGAAACTTTTCGATAGATGTTAATTTAGACCCTAAACCAAACATACTATTTAAACAAGGTACAAAGTCAAAACTATATTGTTTGGATGACATAGTTACGAATTCTACAGAACAAACAATACAAAAAAATATTAAAACTAAATTGAACTTAGATTTAACAAATCCTCTGAGTTATATTTGGTATGGTTCTGCTGAGGAGTTGGTTAGATCATCGTTACTACAAGCACAAGATAAATGGCCAGCAGCAATCTACGTAGATGATAAGGTTGGTAGTGTAACTGGTAACAATATCACTAATTATGTTTATGACATCTCCAGAGATGAGTCCACATTTACTGTTAATAGTAGGTTTTTCGTTAACCCATATGGGATTAAATATACTTTAGATTTCCAATATACACCTAGTGTAGACACTTCAAACAAACTTAGAAATTTTACTGTAAATTATAGTTCATATGTTATAGAACATAATGGTATAAGTAAAAACATAAAAAATATAACACCAGCATCTCAAACAACTAATTCAGATTTAGTGTTAGTTGTTGATGGAAACCCCTTTCCTGAATTAACTGGAATATATATTCCGACACTATCGTTTTTATTTACAAATGTGGATGCTTCTATACCATATTTCATTAAACCTAATGAAACTGAAATTGAAGGTTTTTTTAGTTCACTTAATAACTTTCAAACTAATATCTTAACTAGGGAGACAAACCCACCTTATAAATCAATAATCATTTCTACAAATGCTACAGATGATGGTGTAATGTTAACTAGTTCGGAAACATTATTATTCCCAATACTTGAAGATGGGTATAATTTAAATTTCTTTGATAGTTTTTACTTAACATATTTGGATAAAATTAATAATATTGGAATTAATTTAGATCAAACTAAAACTGATATTATTATAAGAAAATATACTACTGAAGCAATAAATAGTTTTGATACTGTCCCTAGAGGTGATGGTGATGACTTAACATTGAACGGTGAAAAGGCGACTAAATTACTTAGAATATATGGTGTTGAGTTTGATGAAGTTAAAAAATATATTAATGGTATTAAATTTGCACATGTAGTAACTTATAATAAAAAAGATAATGTTCCAGATTCTTTAGTGAAAGATTTATCTCACATGTTAGGTTTGGACCCTATTACATTCGTAACAAGTACGACATTTAATAAGTTATTATTACCTAGTAATGGGTCCGGACAATTTAGTGGTACTTCAGTTAATTACACTCAAGAACAAATAGATATTGAGTTATACAGAAGATTAATACTTAATATAGGTTGGTTATGGAAAAGTAAGGGAACGAGAAAAGCAGTAGAATTTTTATTTAGATTTATTGGTGCTCCAGAAGCTTTAGTTAATTTTAATGAATATCTTGTAATGGTGGATAAACCATTAGATATGGACGGAATTAAGAAATTATTATATATCTATACAGGTGAAGTTAATGAAAATGTTCTAAGTAATATACCTTACGATGAAAATGGGTACCCTTTACCACCTATAGATGGTCAATTAGTGGTAACCGATTTTATCGACACTGAAACTGGTGAACTTGTTGAAGACGGTACAACAGATATGTACTTCCAAAAAGGTGGTGGATGGTATAGAGAAACTTATGGGTCAGGATCACCGACAATACTATATGGGAATAATCCTCACGTTGGTGAGTATGATGGTGGTAGCGAGTATTTAAATTACTTTAGTAGGTGTTACATCCCAAACTTTAATTCGGAGCCCACAGTTAAGATTACCGCAAATACTATAACTAAAAACTATTTCACTAATTATAATTATGGTATATTTAATGGGATACCTACAGGTACCACAGATTTTTATACTACACAATTAACTTACAATAGTATAACAAATGGGTACCAACCTATAGATGATTGTGTAGTTGTTAATTATAGTATTATAGAGTCTCCATTACAAAATGACGGGAAAACAACTTTCCAACAACAATATGCAGTTGCTAACCAAGAATATTTAGATTTTTTATTGAAAATTGAGGTAGATAGTTATTTACAATATTCACCAGAGTGGCAAGTAATTAAAAATAATTATGAACTTGCTCAAAATAATTGTTTATTAGAAGTATCTACAGAAAATTGTGATAGTAATAATACCTTAGAGATTTGTATTAGTGAATTAGATATTGATATAAAACCATTTAATTGTGACACTTTAAGTGCGGTGACAGATTGTTCACCATTTTTATACTATGTTGATGATACTGGCACTAAAGTTACTTTTGATGAATTTGGTTCGTGTTGTACTACATTAGGTTATACACATGTACCATATATAAACGAGTCAGGTATTAAATCTGAATATTGTTCTAAATTAGCACCTTGTGTTGGAACACCATTATCTCAGTTAGAAAATGGTGTTGTAGTATTTCAGATGGCGAATAATACAATACCCACTAATATTTATACATTATTTAACCAAAAATGTGTACAGTCTATAAATGATGTATCACAAACTGAATCATCTTATTTTAGTGGTATACCCAATATTAATTCTTTTCAAGAATATATTGATCAAATTAACGAAAACCAAATCCTCACTGGATTATTTTATGAATTATTTACTTTTGTTGATTGTCCAGAATCTGATTCTCTTTCCACCACCATTATTAGTAGTCCTGAGTGTTGTGCGTGGTATGGTTATGATTATAAAGTTATTAATAGTTCTGACGATAAACAATATATTGTTTGTGTTGAGAATGGTGGTCAAGAATCACCAGAATTAGTAATTAATTCTTTAAACCCACTATTCCCTATTGTCAATATAAGTGCGAATACCACATATAATGAGTATCAGAATCCTGCTGGTGATATAGTATCATATTTTTCTACTAATATGTTTAAAGATTGTTTTGATGAGTCTGTAATTTTATTGGGTCCTGACACTAATAGTAATAGCTTATTTATAACACCAAACGCGTTATTTTCTTCTACCACATTAAATATCCCTTCTGAATGGAAAGTAAATACCATTGATCAATATGGTAGGATATCCTTCACACCTAAAGACCCTTTTTATGATTTCATATTAGATTGGAATTCTAATGGTCAATTAGCTACATTATATAAAGAAGTTGCAGACTTTTATAATTATACTTTCGGACAATTTACTTTTAATTGTGACGGTATTTTAATACCTTATTATAATTCTGGTACATTCATAATTACACCACCTGATGTTATCACTGCGGCAGTAGATAGTACTAGGATAGGTTGTGATGATATTAATAATGTATCCGTTACCTTCGCAAGTGAAAAATGGCAAGGTTTTAGATTACCTGAGTTGGATGATTGTTCTTGTACAATAGACTTTTCTTTTGACTATATGTTAAAATATACAGCAGAGAATCTAATGGAGTGTGTTAAAAAGGATCCTTGTAACCCTTCTATATTTAGCGATGTTTCTTTAAATAATTTAAATTGTAGAAATTTCATTACGTTCACTTCCAACGAAGAGGATCCAACTGACCCACTTTCATTAATAAATAATTTTAATAGTGAAACAAGTTCTAGCGAAGAATATGTGATATGGCAAAATAATAACTGTATTATTGAACCTTCTACTGATTGTTGTAACGCTATAGGTGGAAATGTAGTATCACTTAATGAATGGGCATCAAATAACCAAACATGGGTTAATTTTATATACGATCAATACCAATCAATTGTTGATGGAGAGATAATAGGGGGGGTACCTGTACAGTTAATTGATTATATAACAAATTTAAATACAACATTCAATAGTTTAACTACCACATTAAATGGGTGTTATAGTATCCCTACTTCACTGTTTGGATCCTGTGACATTAACTATTCAGAGTATATACAAACACAAAACATTTGTTCATTAGATGTACCACTAGAGTGTGGTTTATGGACAAACACGTTATCAAACTATAGACTATTGATTGGGGCTATAGAAAATATAATAAGTGAATTTAATAAAAATTGTGGTCGCCCTACTATTACAAACCTTGATGGAACTATTAGTGATGGTGATAAGACATTAGTTAATCATAAAAATGAAATTGCGACTAAAGAACTGTCAATAATTCTAAAAGAAAATACATTAAAAATAGAATTAAAAAATGAACTTAGTGGGTTATTAGTAAAAAGAGCTGGTTTAGATGTTAAAATAAATGAAAGAGCTGATAAAATTAAAGAAAAGGAAAGTGATAATCAGGTTATTAGTAAATCTACTACTGAAATAAATACTAATTTAGATTGTACTATATATGACGTTAAGATAAAAGAATTAGATAATTTTAATTATAATAATTTCTGTACATTACAGGTATATGGGACAATATCATCAACAAAGTTAAATAAAAATGACGAATTTAATAATTGTGTTAGTGTACAAAAATTAAAAAATGAAAACGAAAAAATAATTTATAATGATTTATTAAAAAATTGTCAAACGTCTAATGGTTTACAGGGAAAATTAGTAAAAGCTAAATTTGAAAATGATGGTAATTTAATAACCACATTAGAAAAAGAAGTATTTATAACACAAACAAGGATTAACCTATTAACTCAAAGAGGTAGTGAATTCATTGAACCAGATTCTTCATTACAAAAATCCGTATTACAGTCTAATAATATTGTTAATACTATAAATAGAACAGCAGAGTTATTAAATACAACTACGGAAAATATTACTAATAGTGAAGGTAATCTATCTTTATCAGATTCACAAAAAATACAATTAAATATTATTTTTGTTAAAAATGAATCTAAGATATCTTCATTGACATCAGAAATGGGTGAGTTGGAATCAGAAAAAAATGAGAATATTAGTAAAAGTGCTATTATAGGTACAATAGGTGGTACAAAAAGGTGTCCAACACCAGGTAATATAGGTTTCGGACAATCCACCAACCCTATAGGTCAAATAACATTTAATGGTATCCCATTAGGTATAGACTGTTGCACTAAATCGGTATTAGGTTTTAACGTTGAGTGGGTAGGTAACGGTTGTTACCCTAAAGGATTTATATCACCTAATGGTGATGTACCACCTAATGGTGATGTAGATTGTTGTCCAACACCGGGTAACATAGGTTTCGGACAATCCGCCAACCCTATAGGTCAAATAACATTTAATGGTACCCCATTAGGTGTAGAGTGTTGTACTAAATCAGTGTTAGGTTTTGACGTTGAGTGGACAGATTACGGTTGTTACCCTAAAGGATTTATATCACCTAATGGTGATGTAGATTGTTGTACTTTAGAAATATTTAACGAATTAAATAATACATTGACTCAAATAGAATCAGTATTAAGTGATATTGAGACTTCTACTGAAAAATGTTATAGTGTGTGGTTAAACACCCTAAACCAAAACTATGAAAATTTCTTAGTTATTGAACAACAAAATTATTTGAAATATCTGGATGATTTAAAAATTAATTTTAAATTATTTGTAAACAATACTAGTATAGATACTAATACTAATATCGATACAGATTTAACATATTTACCATATACACAATCCATTAACCCTATTTGGGCCTGGGACCCAACGCAACAGTATAGTGGTGTAATATTATCAGGTAGTGAAATAAATATTGCAACTATTGAAGATTCGATATTTGACGCATTGGCTTCACAAAATGTTGATTTTTCACCCGATATGTTCGAACCTAATTGGCAAACACTTAACTATACTATACCAGAATGTGTGTGTGATGATTTAAGGAGGTTATACCCTAATAAAGAATTTTTCTTTTCAATAGAGATTGAAAATTATGAATGTTCTGTTTGTTTACTAGTTGATAATATCCGAGTTAATGTTACTGATTGTAAAACAAATCGACTAATCACATTAAATGATTGTTTAGTACCACAATTAAGTTGTATTATTGATAATAAGAAGTCTTGGGTATATACGGATAAAGGTGTTGTAACAAACACTATTTACCCTGATGGTGAATGTAACGTAGATTCATCAAATAATACCACTATAACCAAATTAACTACACCTGAAGAAAGATTGTGGACAAATTTAGAATATAGGTACACTAATTATGATGTTCACCATTCAGATTTAATAATAAACGTAAAAAATACTTCTTTTAGTATTGACCCAGCTAAATCAATAGAATGTGATGTTTACAACTTTTGGAAAAACATAGATTGTGACGAATGTCCTACTAGTTGTACTTCTGGTGAAACTATTGTATTTAGTGGTCAAGTATATAGTTCTACAACGTTAGATGACTACACCTTAGATGTTTCAGCATCCACTGTTGGTATATCATTTAGTTGTGATACATATACTACAATATTAACTAATCAAGTGTTAGAGTTGAAAAATGATTACTATACATTAACCGCTGACTATAACAATTCATTAAACGCTAGTTATTATGACTTATTAAAGAAGGGTGGAAGTCTATCTAAATTTTATATACAAAAAAATAATTGTGGAAGTGATACTATAGTAATCAATAATAACAGCAATTTAGATAACTTATTCGGTTTAATTACTGAAAATAATGATGGTACTATATCTTTTTATGAGAGTTACCTTTATAGTGGTACTACACCATATAGTGGAGGTGTATTAACTGAAGTTTTAAGTGGTATAACGGCTCAAACATTTAACCAAACAACTGGTATAACATTAGAATGTTGTACAACTTTAAATGGTTTAATAAATGATGAAGGTACGTTAGGGTTAGGAATTGGTAAAAAATATGTATGGGACACTACAACGAGTTCGTGCAATTGGAAAGAAATTAACAGTTGTAAGGGTGATTGTGAATATTATGGAACTAAAAAAGTTATAAGTAGGGAAGATTGTTTATCTGGTATAACAACTGGTACGACTGTGGGGGTATGTGTTAATCCAATATCCTTTTTAGATTCACTACCTTCAGAAATTAACATTAAAGATAATTTTGACACTATGGTGTTAAGTAATCTTATCGATGCTAAGAGTAGACAAACTATAAGTGATTATCCACTATTAAGATTATTCTACCAACTATATTTAACCGCCAATAACTGTGGTGAAGAGTTCACTGGTAAACTTACCTACAATAATCTATTTGAATTTATGGATAAAATAGGTGACTATTGGTTAGATTTATTGGAACAAGTTGTCCCAGCGACAACAATATGGGAAGGTTGTGATAATTCTGGTAAAATCTATAGAAACACAATTTTTGATCAAAACAAATACGAATATAAAAAATATAATTTAAATGTACTTTGTGGTGGACATTGTAGTGTTAGTGGTAAAACCGATTTTAGTATTGGTTCACAAGAAGTATATGCGGTTTTAGAACAAATACCGTTATACCCTACAAATGTAGAAATAAAAGAAACTAAAAATAATATATTAACTACTAAAGTTTTAGTATCGTCAACACAAAAACAATTAAAACAATTAAATAAACAATTATGTTCATTAAATTTACAAGATATTGATACTGATAATTTAGAAATTAATAAAGATAGTTTAAATATACAAATCAGTGGTACAAATGTGATTTTAATCTCACAACAAACAAATTTATCTAACTTATTAATTCTTTTAGAACAACAACAAAATGATTACATAGTACAACAACAAGATTATTATTCTAAATTCTCATCTTGTAGTGGTTTAACAGAGTCTTTGGTGAATGCACAAAATACTTTATCTAATTTCACACCTGGTACTACCAACTATGAAAAACAAAGGACATTCATTGCTAATGTAAGAAGTAATTTAAGTAAATGTATAAGAAAGTCTTATATGTTAAAAACTAAAGAAGAGAGTACAGCATTTATAACTCAAATTTACGATACGAATGAGTTCGAGGGTAATGTTATAATTTTAGGTGACTCTGATTGGTATCCAGATGGACCATTTTATAACACAGAATTAATACATAATTGTATTTAACATATTTATAAGAAATGACAATATTAAGGGCTAAAATAAAAACATCATCGTTAAACGCAAAATTAATAGAACCAGTTGATGCGCCAATTGAAACTAATGTAGTGACAAACATGAGGTATCAAGCTAGTTCATTATCCCCATTTTTGGAGACAAAAAGATCGTGGTTTTTACCTATAGATTTATCTAAAATTGAAACTATATTTACCTACTCACCACCACCTAAAAGTGGACAATCTATATTTAGAAATAGACAAAGTGAACAATTAATACCATTAATTTTTAAAGGTGATAAAAGTGAGGATGGGGTTCTACAAACAACGGTTTACACTATCGTAAATAATGGTACAGTGTGTGGTAGTGGAGTTGATGACTGTATAGTGTATTTTACTTATGAAGATGAGTATGGTAATACTATTAGTTCTAATCTTAATCTTAGTGGGTCAGGATCAGTGTCGTTTTGTTCTTCATCACTACCAGTGGTAACATCTTTAGTAACTACTTGTTCTTACCCTTTCACCTCAACAATCACATCGTCTGTTGATAAGTGTGGTATCTTATCCCCAACTATAACAGCAAATAATCAGATACTTTATATTGACAACGGTAAAAAATATCAATTCCTATCCAGCAGAAATGAAAGTAAAAATTATGGGTGGGAACCTATAAGTAATGAAGAATTATATCCACATGTTGAAAGATCGGATTTTGATAGCTTTGATTTCCCTCAAGTTACTATTACAGGTACTAGGAAAATCCCAACATCATCTGCAGATACATTATGTGGTCCAGTTACATACACTGGGTACACTTATGATAGATTAAATTATAATTGGTTCTTCGGTGAGAATGCTGGGTTAACATTTGACCCAATACAGAGTGGTGGTACACCTACGCCATTGAGTGGTTCTATGGTGTCACAAGAAGGTGTATCGTCAATATCGAACAAAGAAGGTAAATTGATATTTTATACTAATGGTGAGACAGTATATACAAGTGGTAACACTGTTATGTCCAATGGGAGTGGGTTGGTAAGTTCAGGTACATCTACCCAATCTTCTATTATCATACCACAACCAGGAAATAATAATAACTACTATATATTCACTACTGATTATAATGGTTCCCCTAATGGGTTTGAGTATTCTATAGTTAATATGAGATTACAAGGTGGGTTTGGTCAAGTTGAAACTAAAAATAATAGATTAATCAATTTACCATTAACAGAAAAAGTAACAGCTTGTAGTCATAGTACAGAAGATGCCTACTGGGTGATCACACACACTAGTGGGGATACTTCTTTTTATTCATATAAAGTGTCGTCAGTAGGTTTATCAGGACCAATTATAACAAATATTGGTAGTACACATAACACTGCTAGAGGTTATATGAAAACATCACCAGATTGTACAAAATTAATTTCTGTCTTATATGATGAAGACATCATAGATATTTTTGATTTTGAAGCTTCCGATGGTACTTTAAGTAATTTTGTTTCCATCACAGGTAAAACTTTTGATGTGGGACCCTATGGTTTAGAATTTTCTTCAGATTCATCTAAATTTTATGTTTCTGAAGGAGCTGGTGAAAAAATTTATCAATATGATTTATCATATACTGCAGCTACAGAGATTTTAAACAATGAAATTGAAGTAGGAAATATTAGTGGAAGTAGTTTAGGTGCACTACAAATGGGTGCAGATGAAAAAGTTTACGTTGCAGATTTAGGTAAGAATTATTTACACACTATCCACAGACCAAATGGTTTGGGGGTACAATGTAATTTTCAAGAAAACGCGTTTAACTTAAGTAGTACTACGGTTACGGGTACTACTTCTAACTGGGGACTACCAAACATAATCACCGATAAAGCAATATCTTGTGATAGGTATGTATATATTACACCATTAAATAGAATAGGTTTTAACTTTAATATATTGGTTAACAATGTTAATGGTGTGGTAACCCCTAAAAAGTTATCATATTATGGTGAAGTTTATAAGTATGATCAAGGTACTGAAAAATTCACTACATCAGCTTTACAGACATTTACAATACCATATGAAAACTTAAGTGGAAATACTGGGAACACCATTACGTTAAATATTGATAGTATTGGAGAAGGTGAATTTCTGATTAAGTCATATTGGGATTATAATGTAAATACTTTAATTGCTAAACAACAAAACACTAGACTGAGTACCTTAAGTACTTATAAGAGAGGTAAGTTATATGGGTTGTACGTTCCCGAAACTGACTGGTATTTTATAAATATGTTTGAAGCTAGTATACCACAATTTAATAGTTCTGTTGCACCTAACATCGGTGGGATTAATAATTTAGTAGTCTCCACACAATTTACTGAATCAGGAAAAACGGACTACAGTATACAAGGTTTATCGGACCCAATTGTGAGTTATAATGGAGCAGTTTTAGCTAAAAACATAGAATATAGTGCAGTTACTGGTACTTTTTCTGGGACACCTACACCATTTATAAGGTTATTATTTACACCGTTAGATAATCAAGTTTTAACATACGCATATGTTGATAACGGAAATTCAAATGACTTATTTGCTGACCTTTACACCGTTTCAACAATAATAAGTAGTGGTGGTACAGGAACACAATTAGAAACTGACAGGGTATATTATAATACGACTCATAGTAAATATGAATTTTATCTAATAAATAACCCTTCTAGTAATGTGGTATTAAGTATTAATGGGGCAATATTATCACCTAATGTAGAGTATACACAATCGTTTAGTAATCTTAGAAGAATTATTTTAGAAAATAATTTAAATAATGGTGACATAATTGAAGCATTTTATACACCATCTAACGCCATAATTGGTGGGATTTCCACTAATAGTCCATTAATAAGTTGGTCAATTGTTACTAACCCCACAAACAATGATGGTAAGTTTACAATTGAAGTGACAGATGTCAATGATACATCATTTACTAATATAATATACAGTGAAGAGGTGAGTTACATTATTGGACAAAAAACATATAGTAAGATAATAACATTGACAAATGCGAGAGCAGGTGATAAATTTATATATAGAGTTAAAAATGAAAAATTTTATACCCCAATAATAGGTGAAATAATATATAGTGTGAGTTATAGTGATACCACACCTATCGAAATTCTAACGAATTCAGGTATAACATATTAATAATAATATTATTCTGTATATTTATAATTAAATAGTAAGAAAGTAATGAGCTACATAAATAAACAAAGTACGGCATTAGTAAGGGTTAAATTAACTGACATAGGTAGAGAACAGTTAGCTAAAGGACAATTAACGTTCAGTAATTATATGATCGGCGATTCAGAGGTTGATTATAATTATGTTAAGGGTTGGTCACAATTTGTGCCAAGTGTAGGTGCATCGACAGGTGAATTTTGGTTTCCTGAAGCGGATGGAAATATAGTAAAAAACATTTTTTCAAAGGTATTGAGACCTAAAGATGAAAATCCATTTTTCTCTACATTTTTATTGGATCAAAGTAATCAATTTATTTTCCCATTAAACCAACAAAGTGATATACAACTAATAAAAGGGTTGGTTAGTAATGAGGCAGCGGATAGAGGATTTTTCTCTGGATCGTCTGTTGATGTGGGATTATCTGCGGTAACAACAACTCAGTTTATAAAAGAAAGTGGAACTATTGATTTAGTTAATTTTGATGGTACGGTTGATATGACACCTTATACTCAGGGTCAATTAACATTGAGTACTGCACTTACTGCTACAAGTGTGAATGATTACATAGTCTTTAAGTTCTCTAACCCCACATTAGGAAATATTTCGGGGGATAGTATGACAGCTGCTACCATTAATAGTTTTTATAATATAACAGAAATTAGTGGGACAACAATTAAAGTGGATAGGGTATTACCTACACTAAATGCATATTCTGGTACAATCATAACTTATTATACTATACCTGGTGGAGATGACCCAGAGGATGATTATTATGGGTTAAGTTCATTAACCGCATATTGGAATACGGGTACCTTATCATTTGATAGTAGTTGTGACATATGTGTTGAAAACATCCCAGTATGGAATATGAATAACACTTGGGTTGAGAATCTAGCTGGACAATATGTTGACTCACCTATCAACTATCATGAACACAATTTATTTGGTTCGGAACAATTTAGTGGTACTAAACAATATTTAGGGTATAATGATACATTAACAGTTTCTACAACAGGAACCAAACTGGATTCTATTAGTTATATGGATCCCTTCCAAAAAGGTATATGTATTGTACACTACACTAATAGTTGTATTTCTAATTTTTATGGTGAACAATTCTACATAGATGAGGAATCTGGAAAATTATTGAATTTAGATATACCTGTTATGTGGCATAGAAGAAATGAAGGTACTGGTAGTGGTACTACATTAGGTATGAGATTTGTGTCTGATACAGTTTTAAAAACTATTGCTACTAATAATGATATTGAATATTATGACTTAATAGAGTTTAGTGGGATGTCTGTATCACCGACCCAACCATTATCCGTTGGAAAAGTATTCCCACAATTAAAAATGGTTGTTATTGATAATGAAGAGTTATTGGCTGCAATGTCTTACAAATCTAACAGAAACTACACTTTACCTGATTTAACTGGTGAATTGGTTAATTCTTTATCAGGCAATTGTACTGGTGTTTTAAAGGCTGGAGAAAGTTTATATATGACATATTGGTTATCTAATACAGGAACAGGTGCAACAGGAACTACTACGGTTACTACACCAACACTACCCAATCAAAGGTATACGGTGTTAGATAACACAACTAATTCCGATAAGGATGTTCAATTTAGTATGAATAATATAGGACAATTACCTTATATGAGAAAAAGAGAATCTGCTTCTTATGATGGTTATGGGTTTTATGCTGATAATTTTAAATTGTTAGCACAAGTTGTAAATAAAAATTTAGTTAGTAGACCTGACCCATCTAAATGGAGGGTGATAGATTTTACTTCTACTAATATTACTGATGTGACAGGTGAAACCATTAACCCAACCCTATTGGAAAATCAAAATTCTAATACTACTGGGTTTATTTTAACAGGTGGGTTATATAGTGGGGCATCTGCAACTACATTTAATTTAGGGAATGAGTTAGATATGTCTTCAGCTTCTAACTATGGTAAGATGACATTCGGAGATGAAAGATTATTTTATGGTAACTTAAAGACTTATATTGGTGCAACTATCTATAAAACATTATTTAATATTAATGTAAATGGTGCAACAATATCAAGTAGTAGTAACCCTACATTTGATTATGGTGACGATAGATATATTAGTGAAATAGGTATATTAGACAACAATCAAAATTTGGTTTTAGTGGGTAAAATGTCAAGACCAATTAGGATTGCAGACTCAACTACCGCTTCATTGGAATTAACAATAGACTTTTAAATAAAAAAAAATGGGATTTATAAATAGTGCAACTACAATTACAATAACCGCTAGGTTAACTCTATTAGGGAGAGAAAAATTAATTCAAAATAATAATACTATTTTTTCACACTTTGTTTTAGGCGATTCTGATGCAAATTATAACACTAGTGTAGTATTAACTACTGGTAAAATACCAGTTAATAGTGGTGACTTAGGGTATAACGCTAGCGTAAATGATAACATTTCAGAAGGTGTCGGTATTAATAGTAAATTATACGTAACAACTGCACCAGCAACTAAAAAAACTGTTGAACCTGGTTCATCTGCGTTAGAATTAACTTTACGATTAGTAGGTGAAACAACCGTAAGTGGTAGTAACATTACATATGTTAATATTGTTAAAAGTGCAACTAGTGTAGATTATACAAACTTATTTAAAAGTTTAAGTCTCCCAATAAACCCTGTAAATACTAATATTTTTACCAACACAACCTCTTCAAATGGGGGTTGGAGTGACACACCATTTAGTGGGTTAGGTAGTAGTAGTGTTTTAATAGGTGTAATTGGTAATGATCAATATGGGGAAATGATAGATGGTAAATCTATTAAAATAGACTTACCAGTGTATAGTGGATATACCACTGGTGGTACACCTACTGGGTTAACCACATATACACTATATAGTACATTTCCTAAAGCTACGATACCTAATACGACATTAGATACCCAATTTAAAGATAAAAGTAGTTACCCACAATCATTATTTGGTAAACAGATTAATGTGAGTTATTTAGTTTCAGACAATATACAAAAACCTAATAATGATACAACTAAAAGTTGGTCAACTGGGTATGATACATTCAAACCCTTTAGTTTAGGTAGTAAAGAAACGATTAATGTGCAGGATGTCCCGGCAACAGGGATTAATGTTGATAAAATTGCTGGTGTAGTGTACTTAGATAAAGGTTTTTACGCTATTACTGATCAAACTATTGTGAATAACATAGTAACTAATTTCAGTGGTGATACAGATACTAATATAATAACTAATTCATTAGGTCTTTACTATTATAGTGCTAGTACTTATAATACAGTTGTCGATAGTATACAAAATGATTTAGTACAGAACATTGTATGTGTTGCACCTAGAGGGGAATTTTATAACACCCAAAACGAAACATTTACATTGAATGATGATGTAAGGATTAGTGAGGTTGCAATTACAGATGTTAGTGGAAATGTTTTAGCGATTGGTAAGACAGATAGACAAATAGTAAAATGTAAAAATGATTTTGTAATATTTGACGTACAAATTATTATATAAAAAAGTATAAAGTTTTTAAAATGAGTAGAATTTTAGGGTTAGACGTATCTACCAAGACTATTGGTATATCGTTATTTGAAGATTTGGGGGATAGTGGTAAATTACAGTTGTTGACACATATAACACCAATAGTAAAACCAAAACCAGAAAGTAACATAGAGATGTTAATAAAAAAGGCACAAATTTTCCAATTTGATTTTTTAGAAAAATATAGTGACATTGGTATCACTAGAGTTATCATAGAAGAACCTTTAGTTAGGTCTAATAATGTTAATACTGTAGCCACACTATTAAGGTTTAATGGTATGATATGTAGATCAGTTTTTGAGGTGTTAAATATAATCCCTGAATTTATTTCTTCTTATGATGCTAGGAAATTCGCATTTCCAGAATTAATGGATATAAGGAGAATAAATAAAAAGGGTGAACTTTATACGGAAAAAGAAATCTCAAAGAAGAAACCTGTTTTATTCGGTGGACATTCTCATGACATAGATAAGAAAAGTGTTATATGGGAAAAGGTTAATGAAAGGGAACCACAAATAGTGTGGTTATATAATAACCACCAAAAACTAACTAAAGAAAACTTTGACATGACAGATGCATATGCTTGTGTGTTGGGTCAGATGAATAAAGAGGAAAAGTGGAAATAAACTTTGTTTTTTAAATAATAATTCTTATATTTGTAGTCAAATGTCTGAATTAGTATTAGAAATATTAGAAAGTTGTTTAGGTGAGACTAAAAAACACAATACCAACACATCTCAAATATCCTTTGATTGTCCCGTATGTTCTTATGAAATTAAGGGTTTAAGTTCGGGAGATGGTAAAGGTAATCTAGAAGTTAATTATAATTTTAACGTATTCAAATGTTGGTCTTGCTCTGAGACACACGATACTCATGGTACAATATATAAATTAATTAAAACCTATGGTAATAGAGACTTACTTAAAAAGTATAAGTTAGTTACACCAGATTTAATACAGTATCATAAACCAGAAATAGAAAATAAAACTATAGATGGGTTACCCAATGAATTCATACCATTGACGATAGTAAGAAATGAAAAGGGGTATAAGTCCGCCATTTCTTATTTAGAGAAGAGGAACATTGGGTTAGATATTATTGAAAAATATAATATAGGGTATTGTTCTTATGGTGAATATGGTGGTAGAGTGATTTTCCCATCATATGATATATATGGTGATATAAATTACTATTCTGGTAGGAGTTATGAAAAATACACTAAACTTAAATATAAAAACCCTGATGTATCTAAGAGTGAAATAATTTTTAATGAGTGGTTAGTCAATTGGGATTCTAACATATATTTGGTTGAGGGTGTGTTTGACCATATCGTAGTCCCTAACAGTTTACCATTACTAGGGAAGGTAATAAGTGATAATTTATTTAGTAAGGTTGTTAAAAACGCTGAGTGTAAAGTTATCATACTATTAGATTCTGATGCGTATGAAGATGCGATAAAATTATATAAAAGATTAAATTCTACAAAACTTATGGGTAGAGTATTAATAATTAATATACCTGAAGGTTATGACATATCCGATATCTATAATAAATTAGGTAAGAAAGGTGTGTTAACAGTTTTACACAGTGCGAAAAAGATAAAAGAAAGTTTGTTATAGTTAAATTTTTTTTATATATTTGTTTTATGAAATTATTTTTAGACGATATAAGGATTCCTTATGATGTATTTAAACTAACAGTTAATCCACTATATGAAAGTGAT
>Ga0105051_10002623_pt1 | contig 22748 bp, 18 predicted proteins | sample FRY02_FD_78383 | JGI IMG/M metagenome (GOLD analysis project Ga0105051, IMG submission 78383) | Freshwater microbial communities from Lake Fryxell liftoff mats and glacier meltwater in Antarctica - FRY-02 (megahit assembly) | ecosystem: Environmental > Aquatic > Freshwater > Ice > Glacier... | reverse complement strand
CTGAAGGGCATTAATTCATTAACGATGGGTGTCGCCCATCGATAGTGATAACACCAACTACTAAGCTCTGAAGGAGCGCAATAAAATATTTTATGGTAAAGTTCCCGATAGTCATAAAAACTTATCTTGAAAGTATTTTACAACACTGCCTCCAACTTCTCCAGTCCAATTCCTCTAGATCCTTTTAATAGTATTAACTTATTTTTTATAGGATTATTTAATAAATATTCTTCAAGTTCAAGTGTGTTTTTGAATTTTTGAACCGATTTATTATTTTGAATTGATAGAAAAATAGGACCAACAGTTAAATATTCGATATTTAATTCTCTTAAGTATTCAATAATCTTTGCGTGCTCTAATTCAGATTCTAGACCTAATTCTAGCATGTCTCCAATAATAGCAGTTTTTGAATCATTTTCTATCATTGAGAAACTTTCAATTGCCGAAAGCATACTTGTTGGATTAGCGTTGTAGCAATCAAGTATCAATGTATTTGTTGTAGTTTCTTTTATTTGTGATCTATTGTTATTAGGAGAATATTCTGATATTGCCTCGTTTATTTTGTCATTGTCAACATTAAAAAGTGTTCCAAAAGAAATTGCTGCTAAAAAATTAAAGAAATTATATTTACCGATCATTTTTGTTTCAATCACAGGGGATTGATAATCGTCATGACTCCATTTTAATTGAATGTAGGGTGTTAGCTTTAATAAGTCTCCATTTACCTCTCCTGTACCGTTTGATGAGTAGGCTAATGTTTTTATTCCTATTGGTAATTTGTTTGTTAAAACTGAATCTTCAGCATTTACGACAATTGTTCCGTTCTTGGTTAAAAGAGAATGGTACAATTCTGTTTTTGTTTTTATTACTCCTTCAAAATTGATGAATCCTTCTAAGTGTGCTTTACCAATGTTTGTAATTATACCATATTTTGGTTCAGCTATTTCACAAAGTTCTTGAATGTCAAAAGGCTTATTAGCCCCCATTTCTATAATTGCAATTTCATGTTGACTTGTAAGCTGAAGTAAAGTTAGCGGTACTCCAATATGATTGTTTAAATTTCCTTTCGTAGCAAGTGTATTGTACTTTTTAGAGAGTACTACATTCAGTAATTCTTTCGTGCTTGTTTTTCCATTACTCCCAGTTATTCCAATAACAGGAATCTTGAATTTGTTTCGGTGGTTATTAGCTAGTTTTTGTAAGAAAATTAATCCGTTTTCAACTAAATGAATATTGATACCATTATGATACTGTTCTTCATCTGTTATAACATGTTTTGCTCCCGCTTCTATTGCTTTGAGCGCAAAGTCATTTCCGTTAAAGTTTTCACCCTTAAGACATATAAATAGAGCATCTTTTTCAATGTTTCTTGTATCTGTACATACTATAGAGCATTCTTCAAATAGATCAAATAATTTCTTCATTTTTAAGCATAAAAAAAGCACCATTCATTGAATGGTGCTTTGTATAATTTCGATTTATTAATAACCAGCTTTCTTTTTTTCTTTAGCTTGTTTTTTTGCTTTTTTGTAGTCAAATCCTTCTGGACTTCCAACTCTATCCATACAACATCTAAAACCAATTGTACAAGTAGATTTGTCTTCGTCTAAGAATCGTCTGTTACCAGCAGCTAACCAATAAGCTCTATCTCTCCAAGAACCACCTTTATAAACTCTTGATTTATCAGAGACTAAAGTTGTAGGCCATGAAGTTTTATCTCCTGGTTTAACCTGACGACCATCTAAACCGAATTCCTCGTATTTATTTTGGTACATGATTAAATTTGGATCACGACTCGCTTGATTAATTTTATTCTTCATATCATCATTGTTATAATAGATAGAACTTTCAATATCACCATCTAAATAGTCAACGTAATCAGCTTTTCTGTAATTCAATCTACCGATGTTTTCTTCCTCTGTAACATCTCTATATTTCATTTTACCTGGAGTACCCAAAATAAAAGATGTGAAACCTAAACGTAACATTGATAAAATTTCGAATGCATATTCTTCTCCATTAGGACCAACTCTTAATTCATCTACAAATATTCCGTCAAATAATTCTTCTTGAATTCTTGCATTCGCTTCGTTTTCATGTTTGTTGTTTTTGTCAAAAATTGCTTTGTCAATAACAGCATTTATACGCGACATTAATTGAATTTCAACTGAATCTTTTACAAATCCGTGAGATACAAAGAAAGGATCTGGAGCATACCCCGTTTTAACTGGGTTTTGTGATTGCTTAGATCTTGCAATACCTAAAGGAATTACTGTATCGTTTGGATCATGTTTTGCAGCAGAAACTCTTTGGAAACGAACTCTTTCAAATTCGTTCAAATATTCTTTCATTCCGTGTACATCAAATGATACAGTAGATGCCTTCATTTCAAAACTTCCAGCATTGTTCAATAATTTCGTTTTAAATACATTTCCTCTAAATGGTCTGAATTCATCATAATCTTCAGATGACATTGGTCTGTAAACATCTAATACCCATTCAGAAACGTTTCCAGCCATATGGTATAAACCATAATCGTTTGGCCAGTAAGACTCAACTGGAGCAGTAACATCAGCACCGTCATTTAAGTGACCAGCAACTCCCATATAATCTCCTCGTCCTCTAACAAAATTAGCTCTGATTGCTCCTTGAAATTGTTGCTCATCATTTCTAACCCAGTGGCCATCCCAAGGATAAATTCTTCTTTCATCCATGTTCTCTTGTCCAGCACCTAAATTTCCAATTAATCCTAAAGCTGCAAATTCCCATTCAGCTTCTGTTGGTAGTCTGTAACGTGGTAATAAGATTCCATCTTCTAATCGAACAATACGATTTCCTAGTTTTTTACCTTCTCTATTGTCTGGATTTAAATCTTGAAGATTTTGTTTTGTTTTTTCTTCGTACTGTCCAGCTAAATATGCTTCAGTATTAAAAGTGTTTTCATCTCTTTGATCAACATTGTAATCTAAAATCCCTTCACGAATTAAGATGTACTCATTTGCTCTGTCAGTTCTCCATTTACAGTAATCAGAAGCTTGAAGCCATGAAACTCCAACTACAGGATAGTCTCTGTATGCAGGATGCCTTAAGTAATATTCAACAAATTTCTCACTAAATCCTAATGGAGTTCTCCATGCGTTCGTGTCAGGTAATACATTTTTACCAACAATTGGATACGTTTCATATGCTCTAGAAATCCAGTACATATATTCACACCAGTGAAAATTAGTAATTTCTGTTTGATCAATGTAGAAAGATGAAACAGTTACTCTTGATGGTCTATTATTCCAATCAGACATTACATCTTCTTCAGTTCTCCCCATAGTAAACGTACCACCTTCAACCAAAATTAATCCTGGTCCAGTTTCTTGGTCAACAAACTGAAATTTCTCAAAACCACCTGTCTTCGGGTCGTTATAAGGTGTACCAGTAGTTGATGAAAATTCTTGTTGACAAGAACCTAAAATCATCAAAAAGCCTACTAGAGCTGATAAAAGTTTGATATTTTTCATATTTATTCTGTGTTTCATAAACTGTAATAACAATGCAAATTTACTATATTAACGTAACTGACAATAAAAGTTACATTTTTTTTTTAAAAAGATGGACAAGATAATGTTTTAAAGTTTAAACCTTTTGATTTACAATTAAGATTTAAACCTAATGATATTTCATGAGAACCACCTGAAACTCCGTTGTTTAGACGTGATGTAGTTACATCATAACTGTATCCAATTTTAAACGTTCCTGTGTTAATTCCTACTAATAAAATAAATGCATCATTATTTCTATACCATGCACCAGCGGTAAAGCTATTGTATTTTACGTAAGCTCCAAAGTTTATTTCCTGAAATCCATTTTGATATTGGTAGATTATATTAGGCATTATTGAAGTATTGCTCTCAAATCGCGATTTTTTACCAATTTTTATTTCTGTCCCTAGTTGTCCTGTTAATCTCATAGGTAATCTTGATGTACCGTTTATCAGTGATTCATCAGGTCGATTTAAATGATGAGCAGATACACCAACAAAAAAGCTTTTGCTATATCCTAATATACCTGCTGAAGCATCAAATATATTTTTAGTAGGACTAGTTATAATATCATTTGTAGAATAAATAAATCCTTTTTTAGGATCAATCATATCTCCATAGGTAAGATTGTCTGTGTTTAGGTATTTGTAAATGTAAGATGCTTGAGCCCCAAACATTACAGAAAATTTTCTAGTTACTTTTAAATGGTAAGAGTAAACTAATCCTAGCATAGAAGTAGCAATTGTACCTTTTCCTTGCTGGTCTTGCGTTAGTAAAACTCCAATTCCACCATTTAAACTTTTAATGTATTGATCATATGAAGCGCTATAAGTTACATAGTTTCCTGATAAGTTAGGCCATTGATTTCTATAATTCATAGCAAATCTTGGGCATCCATTTGATCCTGCAAAAGCTGGGTTTAAGTAGATAGGATTTGAATAGAACTGAGTAAATGTAGGGTCTTGAGCAACTAAATCAGAAAATGTCAATAATCCTACTGATACTATTATTGCCTTATAAAGTTTTTTCATTAACTAATATATAAATGAATTTTACATTTGTAAAAAGTATCTAATTGAAATTAGAAACTTACCACAAATATTGTAATTTGTTTTATAATAAACAAAATTATTTCTTTTCGTTTAATTCTTTTTTAATAAGGTGTATTCGTTTTTTTTGATTTTTTATAATTTAATCTGTATTCATTCGTTTTGAATTTATTAATTTAGTTATTCTTTTTAGTACTTAAAACAAGTTAATGTCTACAAGAAAGTTGAAATTTATTTTTCTTTTATTTATACTAAATTCATTTCTTGGCTTTAATCAAGTCCAGTTTGAATATACGATACCTTGGTTATCTCCATTGTCTTTTTTGAAGAATGGTCAGGAAATAATATTACCGCAAATTAAAGACCAAGGATATTTAATCAATAAACCTCATTTTTTTGAACAAAAAGAAACTAATTTGTCAATTAGTTCAAATGTTTCAATTTCTTCTTTTACAACATCTAAATTATTACCTGAAGAAAAACTATATATTGAAAATAATTTTTTGATAGACACGCTCGATCATTTAATTTATGAAGCTAAGGTTGCTTCGGCTCAAAATCAAAATTACCTGACAATTGATTTGTTCCCTTTTATAATTGAAGGCAATCAGCTAAAAAAGATTGTTTCGTTTAACGTTTTAGTGAGTCCCAATTCGAATGGAACTCAAAAATCTATAGAAAAAGCTTTTGCTGTCAATTCTGTATTAAAAGAAGGTTCAGGTGAATGGTATAAAATTTCTGTTTTGAATGATGGGGTTCATAAAATTGATAAAAACTTTTTGATTAGTTGTGGTATTAATGTTTCGAATTTAGACCCGAATTCTATTCATGTTTTTGGTAACGGAGAAGGGAAGCTACCTGAATTAAATTCAGTTTATCGTTCAGATGATTTAGTTCAAAACAGTGTGGAAGTAGTAGGAGGAGGAGATGGTCAATTTAACGATAATGATTATGTTCTTTTTAATGGATGGGGTCCAAATAGGTGGTATTTTAATTCTACTAATTTCATTCAAGATAAAAATATTTATTCAGATGTTTCTTATTATTTTATTAATATAGATAATTCAAAGACGCCATTAATTATTCAAAATACAGTTTCTTTTGAAAATAGCAATCCCAACTATTCAACTTCTAGCTATTCTTATTTTCAGAACTATGAGCAAGATTTATATTCTTTAGTTGGTGGTGGACAAAGATGGTATGGTGAATTATTTGATGTTGAATTGTCAAAAAACATTTCTTTTAACATTCCCAATATAGAATCTAACTCTAATATTACTTTTACTTCAGCTATTGCATCTAACTCGTCTGTCTCTTCAGGTACTAATATCTCATATTCTATTAATGGCACATCTTTATATTCAACGACTCTGCCTACTGGTGAGTATGGAAGGAAATCGTTTTCTTTTAATTATGCTTCTCCAGCTTCTACTTTTAATATGTCGTTATCTGTTACTCGAGCGACTCCATCTACGTTAACCTATTTAGATTTTATATTATTAAATTGTCGTAGAAAATTAGTATATGAGTCTAGTCAATTCAATTTTAGGGATATTAACTCATTAGGGAATAATCAAATTAGTAGTTTTCAAATCAACACTTCTTCAAATAATTTAACAGTTTGGAGAATTACTGATCGGCATAATCCTAAATTAATGGCGACTTCTTTTTTGAATAGTATTTTAAGTTTTAAAGATGCATCAGATTCATTAAATGAATATACTGTTTTTAGCAAGAGTTCTGTTTTTACCCCAACTTTTGTAACGAAAGTGAAAACGCAAAACCTGCATAGTTTATCTCAAGTTGATTATTTGATGGTTACGCATAAAGATTTTTTATCTCAGGCTGAAAGATTGGCTGAACTTCATCGCTCTTCTGGTTTAGAGGTTCATGTAGTAACAACGGAGCAAGTTTTTAATGAATTTAGTTCTGGAATGTTAGACCCTACAGCAATTAAAGATTTGGCTAGGATGTTTTATGAGCGTGGAAGTCAAAATCAATTACCACAATTAAAATACTTGCTTCTTTTTGGTTATGGAACCTATGACCCTAAAAACCGAGTGCCAAATAATAATAATTTTGTTCCTACTTATCAGGTTGTTAGCTCCGAATATGACTTGAGTGCGATGGTAACGGATGATTATTTTGGAATGATGGATGCGAATGAATCAATTTCTTCTACGGATATGCTAGACATTGGTGTAGGTAGGTTATTGATTTCTGATTTGACTACTGCAAAGCAGCAGGTTGATAAAATTGAACACTACTTAAAAAATGGATCTTCTTTATTTAATTCCGCTATTTTAAATTGTAACGCTTCTGAGGTTTCAAATGAAGTAATGGGGGATTGGCGAAATAAGTATGTTTTGATTACCGATGATGAAGAAGGTGGTTATTTCATTAATCAGGATGCTGAACCAAATGCTGAATATGTTGATGCAAATTTTTCTTCTATGAATTGTGAGAAGATTTATATAGATGCTTATAAACAAACATCAAATGCTGGAGGACAAAGATATCAGGATGTTGAAAAAGCTATTTCAAACAGAATAGAATCTGGGGTTTTAGTTATGAATTATATTGGACATGGAGGAGAGAAAGGGGCAGCTTCGGAAAGAATTATTACAATTCCACAAATTCAGAATCTGAAAAACATTAATAATTTAAATCTTTTTGTTTCTGCTACATGTGAATTTACAAAATACGATGATCCTTCAAGGGTTTCAGCAGGAGAGTGGATGTCTCTGAATACTGAAGGTGGAGCAATTGCTTTAATGACGACTACTAGAGCAGTGTTTTTTGGTGTTAATACTGTTACAGGTAGAAAGTTTTACGAAAATGTCTTCAAAAGAGATGTTCTAGGAAGTCCACAGCGATTTGGAGATATCATTCGTTTAACTAAAAATGCTTCTGGCTCATCAGATAATAAACGAAGTTTCACTTTGATTGGTGATCCAGCTTTAAAAATAGCGCTTCCAACTTATGGTGTCGTTACAGATAGTATAAATGGAGTTTCGCCTTCTATTCAAATTGATACCTTGAAAGCTTTAACGAAAGTAAGTATCAAAGGACATGTGATAGATTTTAATGGAGCAATTATTTCCGACTTCAACGGTGTTTTATCTCCAACTATTTTCGATAAAAAGAAACTTCAATATACGTTGGGGCAAGATCCAAGTTCGCCTATAATCCCTTTTAATGTTCAAAAAAATGTTTTATATAGAGGGAAAGTAAGTGTTGTGAATGGATTTTTTGATTTCTCTTTTATTGTGCCAAAAGATATTGATTATTCTTTTGGAAACGGGAAATTAAGTTTTTATGCTTCTAATAATACAATCGACGCACAGGGGAATGAGCAAAGGGTGATTATTGGAGGAGTGAATCCAAATGGTCTAGCGGATGATAACGGACCTGAAATGAAATTATTTTTAAATGATGATCGTTTTGTTGATGGTGGATTAACGAATGAAACACCTAACTTATTGGTTGAATTGTTTGATGAGAATGGTATAAATACGGTTGGTAATGGTATTGGTCATGATATAACGTTAGAATTAAACGGAAATACAGCTGATCCAATTATATTAAATAATTATTATACTTCAGATTTAGACTCTTATCAATCGGGGAAAATTAATTATACATTTGAAAAATTAGAACCTGGAGAACATTCTTTAAAATTTAAAGTGTGGGATGTAAACAATAATTCATCAGAGTATAGATTGAATTTTATTGTTCAAGAAAGTCAAGAAATGGTGTTAAAACATGTTCTAAATTATCCGAATCCTTTTACTACGTCAACGGATTTCTATTTTGAACACAATCAAGTTTGTTCAAGTATTGAAGTTCAAATTCAAATCTTTACTGTTTCGGGAAAACTTGTGAAAACAATAAATAAAATGGTAAATACTTCTGGTTTTAGATCAGAAGGTATAAATTGGGACGGCTTGGATGATTATGGAGATCAAATAGGGAAAGGGGTATATATTTATAAGTTATCGACTAAACTTGGAGAAGGAATGCAAGCTGAAAAAATAGAAAAATTGGTTATATTAAGATAATCATACAATAAAAAACATTCATTTACGTATATTTGACATGATGTATTTACATGGTTTTGAATATATCTTAATTTTATAATTAATTTTTATGAAGCAAACTAAAACTATAGTCGTTACTTTATTTATTTCAATTTTAAGCTTAACTACAACTTTTGCACAAAATTCAGGAGCGAGTGAAGATCTTAATATTTTACAGATGAACACGATAACAACAGCCTTGCCATTTCTTTCAATCACGCCAGATTCAAGAGCAGGGGCAATGGGAGAAGCAGGTACTGCTTTAAGTGGTAATTCAACTTCTATTTATTGGAATACTTCAATGCTAAGTTTTGCAGAGAAAAAATCGGAAATTGGGGTTTCTTACGTGCCTTGGTTAAGACAGATAACTAATGACATAAGTTTGTCATACGTTTCAGGTTATGTAAGATTAAATGAGAGGCATTCAGTTGGTGGGTCGTTGAGGTATTTTAGCTTAGGGCAAATTTCTTTCACAGATGCTTCAGGTAACCTTTTAAGAGATGATAAACCGAGTGAGTTTGAATTGGTTGGAGCTTATGCGTTTAAATTAAATGATAGGATGAGTGTAGGTTTAAACGGTAAATTTGCCTATTCAAATCTTACAGGAGGTTTAATTGTAGGAGGTGTAGATACAAAGCCAGGTAGAATTGGTGCAGCAGATTTGTCTTTTACATATTTTAATCCAAATGCAAAATTAGGTCAGGGAGAGGGAGAATATGTTTTTGCTACGACGATCAATAATGTGGGTAATAAAGTGTCTTATTCTGAACTTGCCCGAAGAGATTTTATTCCAATGAATTTAAAAATAGCATCTTCTTATAAGGCTAAGATGGATAGCTATAACAGTGTGTTGTTTGCATTAGAATTACAGAAATTGTTAGTGCCTACTGCTCCATTATATGATGTTGATGGAACATTGATGTCAGGAAGAAATAACGATGTTGGTGTAATTGCAGGATTAACACAATCGTTTTTCGATGCTCCAGGTGTTGTAGAGAGAGATGAAAATGGAGACTACATTAAGAATGATGACGGTTCTTATCAAGTTAAAAAAGGAACTAGATTAAAAGAAGAATTAACAGAAATAAACATAGCGACAGGTATTGAATATTGGTACAATAATGTTTTTGCTTTAAGAACAGGGTTCTTTTATGAAAATAGAAACAAAGGAAATAGAAAGTATTTTAATTTTGGAGTTGGTTTTAAATACAACAGTTTAGGAATCGACATGAGTTATTTAGCAGCTGTTAATGGTAAAAATAATCCCTTAGCGAACACAATAAGGTTTACTTTGAGATACACAATTGGCGAAAATGTTTCTTCAAAAGATGCTGAAGAGAAATAGCCTAAGTCCAATAAATAATAGTTTTTACGCAGTATGAATATTAGAGTAGGATTTGGAGTAGATGTTCATCGTTTATCTGATGGAATCGATTTGTTTATTGGAGGGAAAAAAATACCTTCTGATTTTGGTGCTGTTGGACATTCAGACGCAGACGTATTGATTCATGCAATTTGCGATGCATTACTTGGAGCAGCAAATAAAAGAGACATTGGTTTTCATTTTTCAGATACCGACCCAAAATTTAAAGGAATAGATAGTAAAATATTATTAAAAGAGGTGGTTGCTATTCTTGAAGAATCTTCTTATTCTGTTATTAATGTTGACTGTACAGTTATTCTAGAAAAACCAAAATTGAATCCACACATTCCTGATATGCAAAAGATATTAAGCGAAATCTTAAAAGTAGAAGAGGATGCTGTTTCTTTAAAAGCAACCACGCATGAAAAAGTTGATTCTTTTGGCGAAGGAAAAGCGATTAAAGCTTATGCTGTTTGTTTATTACAAAAATCAGTTTAATTTTTCTTTCGTAAATTGTTTTATTAATTAAAAACGAGATTTGAAGGGAGTTTTTAATTTATCTCTTATCTTTGTTGTTGAATATTAAGTGAACATTAATAAATTATTTAACATGAAAGTTAATCCTCAATATAACACAAAAGAAACTCTATTAGAGCTATACAATAAGCCCTTACTAGAATTAGTTTTTGAAGCAGCTACTCTTCACCGTCAGTTTCATAACCCTAGAGAGGTTCAAATGTCTTCATTATTAAGTATTAAAACAGGAGGTTGTGCTGAAGATTGTGGGTATTGTCCACAGGCTGCTAGGTACCATACTGATGTTGAAGCTCAAAAATTAATGTCGGTTGCTTCTGTTATAGAACAAGCTCAAAACGCAAAAGCAAATGGGTCTTCTCGTTTGTGTATGGGAGCTGCTTGGAGAGAAGTGAGAGATAATAAAGATTTCGACAATGTAATTGAAATGGTACAAGCTGTTAATGACTTGGACATGGAAGTTTGTTGTACACTTGGTATGATGAATGAAGATCAAGCAAAAAGATTAAAAAATGCTGGATTGTTCGCTTATAACCACAACCTTGATACTTCTAAAGATTATTACAAAGATGTTATCTCTACAAGAGTTTACGAAGATCGTTTAAATACAATTGACAACGCTAGAAAAGCAGGTATTACTGTTTGTTCTGGAGGAATCATTGGAATGGGTGAAGCTATTGAAGATAGAATTGGTTTATTAATGAGTTACATTGAAATGGAAACTCCTCCTAATTCTATTCCTATTAATGCTTTAGTTGCAGTTGAAGGAACACCTATGGAAGATCAAAAGCCGATTGAACAATGGGAAATGATCCGAATGGTTGCAACTACTCGTATTGCTTTCCCTGAATCTGTTGTAAGACTTTCTGCTGGTAGAACTAAAATGACACTGGAAGGACAAGCGCTTTGCTTTATGGCTGGTGCAGGATCAATCTTTGCAGGAGATAAATTATTAACAACTCCAAATCCTGAATTTAATGAAGATCAGGAAATGTTTAAAATTTTAGGTTTAGTACCAAAAGCAGCTTATACTGAAGGAGAAAAACCTGTAACAATTCCTGATGAAAAAATAATTGCTAGAAAAGCTAAGGAAGCACAAAGAGAAGCGGACTTAAAAGCAGCTAAAAAAGAAGGGTTTGAACCAAGAAAAGTGTCTTCTGTAGATACACTTTAATGCATCAAAATTTGGATTTAAAACTGCTTAATAAGTTGAATAAAAGAATTGAAGAGGGGACATTACGTTCCCTTTCTTCTTTTGAAAACGATATTGATTTTTATTCAAATGATTATTTGGGAGCAGCTCGCTTTAATATCCCTAGTGAAAACCTCAAGCAAGGTAGTACAGGTTCTAGATTAATCTCAGGTTCTAATCATTTTACAGAAGAGTGCGAAAAAGAACTGGCGACTTTTTTTAAGGCTGAATCCGCTTTAGTTTTTAATTCTGGTTACGATGCCAATGTCGGACTTTTTAGTTCTATTCTGCAAAAAGGCGATACTGTAATTTACGATGAATACATCCATGCAAGCATAAGAGACGGAATAAGATTAAGTGTATCTAATGCGTTTTCATTTAAGCACAACAATCTGATTGATTTAGAGAAAAAGTTAAAACTTGCGAAAGGTGCTGTTTACGTATCCATAGAATCTATTTACTCTATGGATGGAGATATTGCGCCTTTGGATGAAATTATCCAACTGTGTTTGCAATTTAAGGCATACCTAATAGTTGATGAAGCCCATGCAGCTGGCGTTTTTGGAGAAAAGGGTATGGGATTAGTAGATGGAATGAAAAGTGCAGATACCATATTTGCTAGAGTTGTAACATTTGGTAAAGCTTACGGAGGACATGGCGCTTGTGTTTTGGGTTCATCTGATTTAATAAAGTTTTTAGTGAATTTTGCACGTTCCTTTATTTACACAACAGCCCTTCCTCCATCAGCATATAGAAGGATACAAAACATTATTCACGATCAACGAATCGAAAAAGAGCGGAAATTACTACATGAAAACATTACTTATTTTAATAGCGTTTTTACAAACATACAAATAGATTCTTCTCCTTTTTCTCCCATTAAATTGATTAAAATTGGAGATGTCAAAAAAATAAAATTAATTGCTGAATCCCTTCAAAGTAACCAGATAGCAATAAAAGCAATTTATTCTCCAACGGTTCCGTTTGGAAGTGAGGGAATTAGAGTTTGCTTGCATTCTTTCAACTCGAAACGTGAAATTGATTTGCTGTTTAAAGTAATAAGTTCACTTTTGTGAGTTCATTTTGGTGGTCACTATTCATATATTTTGTTTTCGAAGCTACTATATAAGTTTCCTTCCTTGATAGTTTATCCGACCAATGGCGGAAAGGATTAAGGAAGGTGACAATTGTATCTCCTTAAATTGAGTAGGCTGTTTTAGAAGATAATACTGAACATATCCGAAAAATAAATTTATATTATGTCAATTTCAAGTGTTTTTCAACAAAATAATAGGTAGTAGCTTACCATAGAAAGTTGTTTATTTCGAGAACCTCAATCTAATACCATTTACAGACGTTTATCATCGTGTTGTACAAATAATATAGTGTTGACTTATGATGATGCTATGGGCATGTATGAAGCTGTGATGTAAACTAAATACCACCATTAAAATCAGCTGTCAATATTTTATAAAATACTAATTATTAGTTGTTTGACCAATATTGGAACACTTTTGTTGTGGAATCATAGGGGATTTACAGACTACCCGTACCGTTAATATACTGGAGGTAAACTATGGTGAACACTTTTTATTTTTAAGTCTTCATCCATTAAAAAATGTCCGTGAACAGACCAACTACTTAGTACTTCTATTTTTATAGTTGAATCATTTACGCATTCAAATTGTAAAATTTTTTTTAATTCCATATCACCTTCTTCTACAATTAAGTAATATGATTTAATTTCAATTTTTGCTTTTTCCAATAAATGTCTTCCATCATTATCAAGATTATAGCAGTCAACCATCTTAGTTGATGAGCACCCTAACATAAAAAAAAGACATATAATAATTAGTTTCATATTACATTTTAGATTAATTAATTTCCAGTTTCTTTAATAATTAAATTTCCTTTTTCAATATCTTTCATCTGACCAAGTTTCTCTGCAACCTTACCAGATTCATTCATTTCACCATGTCCTCCTTTAACATATGTTCCAGATGCTTTAGCATCAAAATAAAATTTAACATATTCACATGTATATTTGACAATATATAGAAAGTGTCCAGCTTCATGGTTTAATGAGAATTGCGAAGTCTCATCATCTTTACTTGATAAATTCACCCCTTTTGCTATTATAACTTTAATTCTAGAAGGGGCCTCAGCATTATTTCTATCTCCAGAAAAGTCTGGTGTAGTGGCTCCAAATGAATCCCCCATTCTTCCAGCTGTTCCAGTTGTTAAAACAAAATCAGTTACTTGCTTATCTACTTCATCATATAAATTTGGAGAGGTAACTTTCCATCTATCAATAACCCCTTGAGTTATTTCGGCTTGTTCTTCTGCGTATTTATAATCACGAGAAGCTTTTTTACTTCTATCCTTAATTTTTTTATATTTATCCCAGTCTTTTTTTTCACCTCCACCTTTTAAGAACCCTTTTCGATTTGTTTCATCATTAATATTGTGTTTATCTTTAAACTTTGTTAAACCATCATTTATAGCATCCATTTTAGCCTTTTTCCAATCAGCATCTTCTCTATCTCCATTAATTACATCATCACCTAAGACATCATTATACCAGATAGGATTATTGTCCATAGAAACATAAGGTGATTGTCCAGCATGAGTTACTGGGTCTATACTTAGCTATCTACCTATACGTGGGTCAAGCATACGATATAAAGTTGTATAACTATTTCCTTGTCCTTTGACCTCGTCATCCTTTTCTTGTCCTTGGAAGCCATATTTATAGTCAGCAATAGAACCGTATCTTTCTGGCATCTGCATCCCAAAAGGGGAATAATCTGAGTAGCTAACCACTTGTGCTGTGTAATGGTCTACAATACCAGCGGTTGTGGTTGATTCTACGGCTATTTTCCGATCTGTAACAACGTTCAAAACGTTTCCTAAATGATTGGATAACTCATAATTTACGTTCATTTCTCCCGATTTCGTTAGCACTACATCGGGATTCATTCGGCTAAGGCTTTCAGTTCCTGAAAACCAAGTCTCATGGAAACTGATTGGTATTTCAGAAATTACATTAGAATAATAAGATAGTTTTAGTACTCCCAAATCATTAGATTGATAGCCAAATATAGTGACAAAAAAAATATCCTATGCTATGAAACAAAGGATATTGACTAATAAATATTGTTTTGAAATGATATTGAAATTTTGTATATTTGTTTTATTTTAATATTGTTAATTATGCAACAACTTCTTTTAAATATAAGTGACCCAAGTCAACTTGATAAAATATTAAACTTATTAGGTTCAATGAAAAATGTTGAAGTTGAACCTTATAATGAAGGTAATATTATTGTTTCTGAACAAGAAAAAAAAATAATTAGGAATAGGGTTAATAATGCTAATCCAGAAGATTTTAATAATTGGGATGATTTCATCAAAACTATTGAAGTGTAACTGATGAAAAAATTTAAAGTTTCAATTCTGCCAGAAGCAGAAGATGAACTTAGAGATGCCTATAAATATTATAAAGAGATTAATATTAAACTGGCTACAAGATTTCTTAAAACAACAAAGTCTACAGTAAATGATTTGAGAAAAATGCCAATGTATCAAATCAAATTTGACCAAATTAGACTTCGTATAATCCGTAAATCCCCTTACGTCATACATTTTATGGTAGATGAAAAAAGTCACACTATTAAGATTTATGGTATAAGACATGGTGCTAGTAATCCAGAAACATGGTCTAAAAAATAAACTGGTAATCACCCAAACAAATGTACTCTATTTACCTCTTCAACTAGTTCAGTTGTGTTTTGTATTACAAACGATTCTGTACTGCTTAAATACTTGTGACTGATGTTACACTGTGCTTCACGTATATTTAAAGTTGATACCCATATCATAATCCTACTTTGTCTCATATGTTCAGCATTTTTAACTATTGGTTCAAATCCTTTCAAGTACTTTAAGATGTAATTCATTGATTTCTGAACCTTTATACTAAATAGTTTTTTTTGTTGTTCTAGTAGCGTGTAAGTATTGAATCAATTTAAAATTTAGAAATTTTTTATTGACATATCCAAGGGTTAGTATACTATACTATTTTAATCAAAAAAACAGTTCGGAGGTAACTGAAAACTAGTATTTTAAATATTGATGATGAATTTCATAGAGGGGGGGAGGGCGTACCATCATATTAATATCGCAAAATTCAACACTTTAGCTTATTTCTGTCTGATAGCAATATAGTGCTTACGTGCTTGACAAGTGTGTTTTGGCACTTACAAATTAGCTATGTCAAAACCATTTTCTATTGATATTTATATATAAAGAATATGAATAAGATAGATGATTATACAAAAAAGATTCAAATTGCTCAACAAGAACTATCAATAGCAAATAGTGATTTGCATAAGAATAGAATACAAAATGAAATAAAGATTTTTAGATACAAACAGCAAATCGAGAGAATCAAAAATTTAATTGACCAAATTAAATAAACCTTGGATGTGGTCGAGGTTTTAGAACTTACCTAAAATAATTGAAAGTGAGTGATTTACCTCGTCCTCCCTACAGTACCACCACCACCAAAACACCACTCTAAATAGGTCGAGGTTATCATTCTAAGACCATATAAAGACGTTTTAATCGTGTTGTCATATCTAAGGTTCTATTAGTTATGATTGTTCTATGAGCGTGTATGAAGGCATACGGCTTGATGTACACCTTCTTTAGTTTGATTGACGAACATTGGAACACTTTTGTTGTGGAATCATGTGGAGCTTACATTCCTACTCTTTAATAATACGACAAATCCTTATCTCATAATTCCTACATTCAAATCCTAAATAAATAACATCATCATTCTTTATGAATGTTTCAATTGGTTTACTTAGCAAGCCTACATTTAACTTTCTATCTAAAATTTTATATTTCACTTTCTTTCTACACAATATTTTTTCAAGTTTATATAAATTCAATGATATGTCTACATCGTAAATAATGTTTCCAACAAATTTTTCATCTGTATCAAAAAGTCGATACTCCAAACAAATAGAATCTCCTATAAGCTTAAACGAAATAAGTTCTACATCAATTATAAAAGCACCTAAATCATGAACTAATTTAGGTGTTAAAAAATTTTGATGTTTTGATTTTACGGCATAAAAAACTGTATCAATTTTAAATGTTTGACTAGAAACATTAAACGATAATAAAAATGAAATAAAAACTATTTTAGCGAAGCTTGAAACCATAATTATTATATAAATTTTCAATTGTTTTTAATACATCTTGATTTGTTAGCACTTTGTCATTTGAATTTCGAACATAATTTGCACCACCAGGATTATTTGATTTACCCCACCATTTCCATTCTCTATTAATAGCACCTTGATGTGCTCCAGTTTTTGTAGTTGAACCATAATAACTTCTTTTATTTGTAGTTCGCTCAAAATTTTCTGCTAATTCATGAAAAACAAGAGAATTTCTAGATTTTTTAATTAAAGCTGTACCATCTTGGTTCAATTCTTCCCAACTACCAGAAGAAGAAATCGCTACTTGTCCATCATAGTTTTCACTGCCTGGTAAATATCGATTTAAATAACCAGAATCCGCTCCATTTCGTGAAGCATTAATAACCCCATTATTATCTAAACTCATGGATTTAACTATAGTTCTCCCGTTTACTTCCATTTTAAAAATTCCAATATCAGTCCCTTCATACAAATAACGTTCGTCAGCAGAAACTAAATCATTTATAAGATTCAAGCCTTCATCCCTCTTTAAGAGTCTTTTAACTTTCTTTTCCCTCAAATCACCAAAATCTAATTTTACTTCTCTAAATTCACCTTCACCAGAGTGTGTTATATATTTTTGGTTTTTATTCTTAGCTAAAGAACCAACATCATTTTTAGATTGTTTATTATTACCTATTTTGAATTTATCTCCCAAAGGGTCATTAAACCAAATCGGATTATTGTCCATAGATGTATACGGTGATTGCCATGGTTGAGTAACTGGGTCAATTGTTAACCACCTACCAACTCTTGGGTCTAACTGTCTAAACTGTGTTGTATAGCTATTTCCTTGTCCTTTCACCTCGTCATCCTTCTCGGAGCCTTGATACCCATATCTATAGTTTTTCGTTTCACCATGTCTATCTGGCTTCAACATCCCAAAAGCATAGTAATCATTGTACACTAATACATCTGGTGTAAAGTATGTTTGATTAGCTACGATTTCATTAAGATTACCATTTTCTGCTGTACCAAGACTTGTTGGTTCTACTAATTTCCTATCAGAGAGCACAATCCTTACGTTTCCTAAATGGTTTGGTAACTCATAATGTATTTCTCCCATTTTATTAATAGAGTCATAACTATAACCTAAACCTTTCATAGAAACATTATATTTTGAGCTAAAAATCAAATGTTATTCAAATAAATTAAACAAATTACTAACGTTTTTAAAGAATGGGTCATAACTTTAATTTATAGCTTGTATGCTCATCTCAATCCTACAAATTTTGTAAATCAACTTGTCTCATTCCTCCGAAAAACTTCAATACTTTTTCTCCTACATCAGGTATGTAAATGTGAATTAAATAAATTCCGCCAGCAACAGGAATGGATTTACTATTATTTAAATCCCAATCTAAAAATGTTTGAGGGCTGTCTTTTTTAAAGGTTCTAATTAATTTACCGTTTACAGAATAAATATTAACCTCACATTGCTCAGGGAGATTGGTGATTTTAACTTTCGTGTCTAATCTATTTCTTTCATATTCACTATAACCATAATAAGGATTAGGCACAACATTTATTAACTCTAGAGCTTCAGCCAATTTAGATCGATCAGCTTTCCCTGTCTTAATATCATCCATACTCCAAGCATACATAGGTTTCCCTTCATTTCTATTCGTTCTTACAAACTTTTTATATTCTTTTTCAACCCTCACCTTCATTCTAATGTCAGATGTCAAGAATTCTTGACCAGCTATTAAAATTGGATTTAAAATCCAGGCTAAACTTCCGTATAATTGACGTTTTGCAGTCGATGACCCTGACTCAACTTGTAACATTAGTTTGTAAACTTCATTCTCATTCCTATTATAAGCTGGAAAGTCATAAGCGCCATTATTTCCGTTGATTGTTTTTTGCATGTAGTTATAAACGTAAATCGCATGTTGTCCACCTAAAATTGGATTACCCATAAAATCAGTTAGTCTATCAGAAGGATTCCAAACCATATCAGCGCCATTGTCTAATACTAAACTTGAATTTTCGCCGAAAGCGATATGAAGTCTTGCTCCAGATTCTATATCTACTGCATATCCAGGAAACCAACCTAAACCTGTTGTAGTATCACTTGCGTCAGGTAAACCATTTTGACCAATACTGGCACTTTTTCTTAAGCCACCTGCTTTTGCATTTCCAATAGTTGTGTTTACATCTCTACCTAACTCTATTACTGGACATCTGGTCCATTTAGATTTATCAGATGTGATAACGATATCTATACTTGGAGAGTAAGCTATTTGTGCAAAAGATCTCTGAGAACCTGGTGGAGTAAAAGCAGTATTTCCATAGTATGCTAAAGGTTGAAAAGCACATTGATAACCTACTAATCCATGTGGTGCAATTCCACCATTTAGAAGTTTTGTATATAATTTATTTGGATCTACATCAACTTCGTCGTTATAGCAAGCTGGTGCAGCGTACTGTGGTGTAACTGTTTTCGATGTGTCAATTGTATTTCCTGAACGAATCCAGTTGTTAGGATACATTACATCTTGGTCAACTATAAATCCTAACCATTGTTTAGAAGAATCTGTAAAATTAATGGAACTCGAGATCGGTTCTGTAAATTGAGCGTTTGAAGTTCCTGTATATTTAATTTGATTGATTTGAACAGAAACACCCCACTGTGGAATGATTTCTTCGTTGTCTCGATGAATGCCAACTGTACCCGTTTTAGAATCTAATATAACACCACCTTCAACATCATATCGGTTAATGGTCCATTTTGAAGAATCAGCGCCATTATTACCAGTAGAATTAAATCCTGTATCATCGAATAGACATTCAAAATAACCGCCTACTAAATTTAAGGGGTCAACGACTTTAATATTTATTGGCCCTGCATTATAATCATAAGTTGGCGTATCCATGTATCCATTAGCAAGTATAGTTGCTTCAGATTCAGCGGAGAGGTTTATTGCTCTTCCTCCATTTCCATGACCATCTAAACGTGTAATTCGTGGCGAAGCACCATATTCAACTAATTGGTTTGTACCTCCAGCTTCAGCTATTGGGTTATGTGGAATTGCTGAATTAACTTTAACAGCACCAACAGCACCTTTTCTGCTTAGTAAATATATTTTTTTCTGCCCATCTATTTGTAATGGATCTGTTGGATTGTAATTTTTATAATTATTAGTAGCGTAAGCTACAGCTATAAAATGATAGTTTTTAAAGTTAACTAAAGCTTTATCTCCTAAAGCGAATTGGTCATCTGTGATTTTAAAAGTATGCTTAATTCCTTTGTTTTCGCCATCAACTTTCTCAACAGGAATTGATGCTTGAAGTTGATCATCATATTCAAAATTAATAATTCTACTGAAGTTGTCTTTTATATCACACTGAGCTATTTGCCTTGCTAATTCAGGATTGTTTAATTCAGAAACGGATACTTGCTCATTTTTTAGTTGATAAATTTGATATCCTTGAAATGTATAATATTTGTCTGCGCTTGGATCTGTACTTACGATTAAAGGGTCAAACTCTTGATAGGCTTGTTGGTAGTTATTAGACATAAAAGAATTCGAGATCATTAAAATGAGTTCCTTGTTCAATTCTTGAATCGACATATCAGGAGCATGAGGACCTTCTAAAACTCTGAAACAATTTTCAAATAATGCCTGCGCTTTGTCGTCTGCAATTCTCAACAATTCAACAGAAGCGAAAGGATCTACATCTGTACTTCTGGCATAACAAACTCCTACCGTAATATTATTTACTGACCCAGGCTTTAAGATAAATGGACCTGCAGATTGAAGAAATCTTCTATCGTTCGGTACATTTCCTGCTGTTTGTTCCGTCCAAGGTACTTGAGGCGATCCACCAGTACCCCAACCTAATGGGTCTGTATCTCCTGGGAACATAAAATCACAAGGTAAGCTTGAATTAGCATCAGGATCTGAAATGTATCCACTTCCACCATAGTAGAATGGAGTTCCATCTTTCCATTTCCCCTGTAAATAATTGTAGTAATCTGTTGGATTTATCGGGTCAGTTTGGTTTGGATTTGCACCATTTGTTGAATTACTATAGTACAAAAATCTTCGCATTCCAAATCGCTCATTATCTACAATTCCATCACCATAGCCAATTCCGTTTAAGGCTTCATTTTCTCCAATTCCAAAAGCATTGTCAATGTTGTCGTTATCTTGGTAAGGTCCTTCAAAAAAATCAACTCCTACTGCTGGAGGACTAAAACCATATCCTCTAAATCCACTCACGTCCGAATCATAGTTTTGTCCATTATAGTAGTAAGCCAAACCTCTATTAACATCACAACCCACATAATCATCGTTAGGATTTCCTAATGCTCCATCGGTGAAAAAACCAAAAAAGGTATTGTAAAGTGTTTGCGAACCTCTGTTTATTAGTTCATAATTGTAAAAGGTCATGTTATTTATTTCATCATTCGATGAAAAAGAAAATGCTTGCGCTCTTATTTCCATTCCGATAGGCTCACCTGATGTTTCAGTATGAATGTTCCCCTTGTCGTTCATTATCCACCAATAATTAAGGTCACCGTACAAAGAAACTCTTCGATCTGCTTTACAATCTTTATTTCCAGATAAATCATACCAAGGATAATCACCATCTTCAATTCTGTAATTACCATCATCATTTCTGTCGTAAAAAGGAGCTAAGTAGTAATCTTGTCCAAGGGTTACATCTCCATGAGCTGGCCAGTTTTTAATGATATCTGGAATTTTATAAGATGGAAATAATTCATCTTGCTTACTTGTATTGTTTTCTAGATCAGATAAACCTGTCTCATACCAAGCATTGAATTCTGTAATTAAATCTTTGTTTGTAATATAATGGTGATCGTATTGAGAGCAGACGTCGTAATTTGTAGTTGCTGAGTTTTGCGTTAACGGACCTGTCCAATAGTCTTGTCCTTGACGGTATCGTAAAGCTGCTAATTTCAGTTGCCCGTTAACATCAGTTCCTCCAAGCCATAAAGCGGCAGTAAAAAGAGCCATAATACCTGAGTTTTTTGGGACTTCATATTGTGAATAATTTTGATTCGGAACTTGCCATAAATTTCCAGCGGTATGGATTAACGCATTTACATTGTTTTGTTTAAGGTATGTGGAAGTTTGAGGAGGAGTACAAGCAGCAGCCTTTTCAATAGAAATTTTCGATTTAGTAGTTTCGTTTCCTTTGTATAATTGTGAAAAGAAGAAAGAAGGGAATGTTATTGATAAAAACAGAACTATTTTTTTCATTTATTTTATGCTTATAAAGTAGGGGGCGAAATTACAAATATTTCTTGAAACTAAAGTCCTGAATAATATGCGAATTAATCGAACTTATGTTATTAATTACGTTGAGGTTATAACTTGAATTATAAAGTTTTTTCTTAATCATTAAATAATTAGTTGGGGATTATTTTATTTTGATGTGCTACATCCTGATAATGCTTAATTTTAGTTAACTTCTTTCAAGCGAGTGTCAATATATGTCAAAATTTCCTTTTCACCATCCAATCTTCAAATCCTGAAGGGATTCAATATTGTTAACTCAGAATCTAATTCTGAGTTACGAAAGCAAACGCTACTGCTCACAACCCTGATGCGGGTTGAACTAGCCTAAAAAACGGGTCAAGTTAAAAAGTTGGGGACTATTAACTTCTCTTATATTTTTCCGATACTTTTTTTAGCTGAAAAAAGTATCCAAAAACAGCTTTTTCAATTTTACAAGGAACTTTTTACGTTCGTTT
>Ga0105051_10002593_pt1 | contig 22906 bp, 3 predicted proteins | sample FRY02_FD_78383 | JGI IMG/M metagenome (GOLD analysis project Ga0105051, IMG submission 78383) | Freshwater microbial communities from Lake Fryxell liftoff mats and glacier meltwater in Antarctica - FRY-02 (megahit assembly) | ecosystem: Environmental > Aquatic > Freshwater > Ice > Glacier... | reverse complement strand
AGACCAGTAATGGTAAACGTGGGTCGGCACTTCCACAGCAGCGGCACGTTTGTCTGCACCGTGACGGTAATGGTGTTGAGCGCGCACGGATAAAATGAACTCTGGCCCGCCATGCTCGTGCTGACAAAGGTGATGTTAGCAGTGTCCGTCTGCCCCACTTCAAATGCAGCCTTACGAATGTACATCGGCGACGCAGTGCCTTCCTTCGAACCAGAGGTGCCCGAGTTCTGATCCACATTCATGTAGCTCGGATTATAAATGGATGCGCTATTGGACGAGTTCTTCAGCATGAATTGCTTGATCCTGGAGCTCTCAACAGAGGCGTGGTCCACGTACCCAGGATAGATCCCATTGAGCTCAACGACAACATCCGGAGAAACCTGGGGACTTGCTGGGTTAGTGACGTTGAACGAAAACGTATAGTCTGTGTCGGCGTCCAAGTCTGTTGTCACAGAAAGCACAAGTTTGCCAAATTGGGTACCTGGCATTGCTGTCCAGGAGGGGATGCCAGTCGTCTGGTCCTTGCTCTCTCTTTTGTTGTCGCTGGACCAGCTGCCGTCTCCAAACGAGGCATGGGAACTCGCCTCCAGGCCAAGGGGGCCTGCTGGGTTGTACGCATTCTGAAGATTGTACACAGTGATGACAGGGTTACAAAAAGCCGACAGTTTTGTGGTTGTTGAAAGCGTCACCGTCAACGTGTTGGTATCGCAAGGGTAAGGCGACGACTGACCCAATGTGCTCTGCATCGTTACCGCAGCGACTTTGAGAGGAGCGGGATCCGCGGGATCAACAGTGCCACTGAAATCATACATGCCCCAATCTGAGCCCATGGCGTTCCAAATGTTGCCGTCGATTGTGACTACCTGCTGCTCCTGTCCAAAGTTCGGGTTTCGCAATGTGAATGTGAAAGAGATATTAATCCCAGCGCCTATGGCCGATGAAGTGTTCAGGACGAGCTGCCCGACCTCACGACTCCAGGACACCATCGAAAAGATGTCTGGACTTGCAACGACACTTGTGTCGTTGCTGCGACTATTGGTCAGACCGTTAATCGTCAAGGTAGGATGGCACTTGGGCACGAGCTGCACTGTCATGATGAGAGTAATGGTGATTACTGAGTCTTCGCATGGCGTACCACTGCTTTGAGTCGCGCCAGCTTGAATGATGTTTGCATGCTGCACGAAGAGGGGAGCCGACGACGGGTTTCCTTGCATTCTCAAGAACTCGCTTGTTTGACCCAATCCTGAGACCCGTGTGTCAACATCGGGTGCCTCCTGCCCCTTGGCAGGGTTCTCCACAACAAATGTAAAGGTGTATACACTGCCGGCAAGGAAGATGCTTGGCCCACCTACATCAAAGTCAAGTTCGCCACTGGAGCGACTCCATGTTCCATTCTTAGCAATGACATTACTGGAATCCAGCAGAGCAAGCTCAGTGGAGTCTGCTGTGTTGGTGTCCTTGATACCTTTGATCGTAATTCTGGGCTGGCAGTTGGGGTATGGAGTGACCAGGAGCGGCACATTGGACTGAATAAAAACGGTGATGGTGTTCACAGCACATGGAATTGATGTGCTCTGCGAGATGTTGCCCAGTAACAGCACCACGGGCCTCACAAATAGTGGGTGTGAATCTTGGGCTGAAATTGTCACCCCCGCAGCTGATCTGTTCGCAATAATCATCTCTGCCGTAGAGTCGACTATTGTCATGAGCTCTCCGCTGAGCACCATGCTGTCCTTGGAACCCGCCAAACCGAGGCCCTGGCTGGACAGTTGGGATGTGATGCTGACAGACTGCGCATCCTGGGCATTGCCCAGGTTGGTCACCACAAACGAAAACTCGTACGGTGTATTCATCTGCAGCGGGCCCTTCAAATCGAGCGTGAGCTGGCCAGCAGTGACAAACTCGCCAGGACCACTCCACTCAGCGGAAGAACCAAAACCACTGCCTTCACCAACAGCACCTGAAGAACCAACATCAGCGAGCAAAATGTTGCCAGGCATGGGCGCTTGAACAGATCCCAAGCCGTGAATGGTAAAGGATGGCTCGCAGTCCAACCGGACTAGCACGTTGGGCCTGAGCTCGACTGTGATCGTGTTGTTGTCACACGGGAACGGCGAGCTCTGCGTGACACGCTTAATGAGCCAAGCAAATGCTGTGATTTCCATGGCGCACACATCATCCGCTCTCTTTGTCAGCGCCGAAGAAATGCCCCCTTGATCATTTACTCCACCCTGGGGGCTAGAGCAACCAACAGCGTTGGTAGTTTCAGGGTTCGTGCAGACATTACCGCAACCTCTAGCAGTGATTGATGTGGCAGGACAAGACTGGCCCGCGGCCGGATTTCGCACGGTGAAGTTAAACGAGTGGTCAGTGTCTGCCATGGTGCTCGACATGATAGCCAGCTCCAGTGTTTTCGATCCTGCTGCGTTGCTCCAACTTCCCCTGTAGGTATCATTGAGATGCATATACCCCTCAAATTTGTCAGCAGTCGCTGCAAACCACGAGTCTTGGGTGATATTGATGAAACCAGTCGGGGCGATGGCATTGTCCAGACCCGTGATGGTCATTGTTGGCGAACAACGCTCAGTTTTCAACAGAGGAACATTAGTTTTGAAAGAAACCCTAATCTGGTTGACGTCGCAGGGGTATGGGGTGCTCTGCTCCGCCAAGGTCGATTTGAACTCGAGCGCCCACACCTTGAGCGCGTTTGCGTCACCAATGACAGCATACGGGATACCATTCAGGACAGTGTCGTCATCGTGCACCATGGCACTACTTACGATACCCACACTGGTGTGCAACGTCGACTTTGTGTCTGAAATCCAATCTGCCGTGATAGATACTGGCACTGAGTGTTGCTGCACCATGGGATTCTCAACCCGGAAGCGGAATACATACTCCGTTGCACAGTCTGTATCTTTGGCCACATACAGGGTCAAAGTCTTTTGCTCGTTGTTCCACCAGCCCGTACCCGGTGTACGCACAGTAGTTGCAAAGGGCTTGGCGGCAAAAAATAAGTGGTGCCCCAACTCGTTGGGTCCATCCATCAGTTGCATCTCGCCGGTGGGCGCATAGGCGCCATGAAGTTTTTCGATCTTAATCTCACTGCCCTGGCCCGAGAACCAAGTGTTCGATGAAATGGTTACCGTCAGGTCGTTGGGTCCACAGGGGTAGGGCGAGCTCTGTCCAATTTTCTTGGTGCAGAAGAAAGGCTTGTGGATTTTGAGGGGCTCGGCGTCTCCTTGAAAATTATTTTGCCAATCTTCGAGAGTGTCAGACCTCGTGCTGTTCGCCACGACAGCACTTTTGGCTGGCGAACACGAAGTACAGCACAGTAGTGTTGTTTCGTCCTTGTCGAAGGCATGCCTGGGAGCTGTAGTCTGTGTTCCGTCCTGAAGGGACGGGTCGCAAGTGTCAAGACCAACAGGGTCTTCGGGTATCACCGAACCCGCTTCGTGGTTGCTACCAATGTACTGGTACATTTGGTTTGTGGTGGCATCCACTCCAATCCTACCCTCGACAAACATATCCGCAGACAACTGCTCACGAACCGGGTTTTCAACCTGGAACTGGACCACGTAATTAAAGTCGGGGCTCGTGCTCTCGGCAATGTGCATCACAAGGCGGGTCTGTACGGTCTCGACATCAGGCGACAAGGCACATTTGGAGGTCTTCTGCATCGCCCATCCTGGACTTCCTTCGTCTGTACACTCCTTCCGCTCAAAATTTCCCTCAGGGGCCGCCGGAGCACAACGCTCCATGAAATGATGGTCACCGAGACGATCGTTGGGATCCTCGCAGATCCCTGGTGCCCACCACAATTCATTAGAGTTAGCCCAGGTCGTGTTGTCACGCTCAAGGTGCTGAAGACCAATCAAGGAAACCTCGTTGTCCGACGTGTACAAACTAGGTGCCCGCCAATCATTTGCTGGACTTCCTTTATCTGCGATGCCAGAGATGCGGATGTAGGTCGGGCAGGCAGTGAAGAGGGGCACATTGAAAGCAAGGGTCATCGTGAGAGTGTTGGTGCAGCCGGGGTACGGGACACTTTGGCCCACCCTCTTCTTGGTGAAGTCGGCGGCCAGAATTTTCATGGGCCGGGAGTTGCCCGCCCAAGCACCATAGATATGTGGCAAGGAGGTCGTTGCGTCACCTTCCATTTGCACCTTGGAGCCTGTTTCAAGGGATGCTTCGATTGAAACCTTCTGAGCCTCCTGCGGTGCTGCACGATTTGTGACATTGAAGCTGATTGTATAGGTCTTGGAGCCGATAGTGTTTAGCGCGAGGGAAAGCACGTTCGTGGCAGTTGAAGACGGATTTGATACTGATTCCGGCGTCCACACTGACACTTGATGAAAGCGATCAAGCTCATTTTCTACAAGATCGAGATCAGTCGCGCTAGTCTGACTGCCCTTGAGACCAAAGATTGTTACTTTGGGGTGGCAGTCCAGGCCAGCGACTGGATTCAAGAGCAGAGGCACTGTCGTCTCCAGGGTAATCGTGATGGTGTTGACGTCGCATGGATAGGGAGAGCTCTGCCCAATGTCCTTGGTAGTGAATCGGGTGGGACGAACTCTCAATGGCATGCGGTCCTTGTCCAGTCCAAATCGCTCCTGATCCACGACAAGGTTTGCACCGAATTCGCCACACAAGAACCTGTTGAAGCTTCCGGTTTCTTGGGCGGGCACATGTGATATTCCATCCTTGTGCCCCCACCCATCGATCAGAGGGGGTCCAGATGCAGATGCATCTCCGAATCTCGGAGGGAACGTGTAGGGAACGTTGGTACAATTGATTATAGCATTGTTTCCAGTAACATTTGTCCATGTTGCATTGATGCAGCCGGAAGTTGGGCAATAACAATCAGAGAAGTACTGCATGATCTTGGACTGTGCGAGCACTGCAGTGTACTCAGGATCTTCTGGAATATCACAATAACGCCAATTCTTGCTAAACTTGCGCTCATCGCGAACCAGGGTCACACCACTGGCCGCGTCGAGCAGCTGCCGATTCGCGTAATCATCCATCAGCTCAGCTTCAACCACGGGGCTCGCAGGCCCACTCTCTGCCTTTGCGTTCACCAGAACAAAACGCAGCACCCACTGGTCGGTGTGACTCTGATTGGCTTCGAAAGGAAGAGCCAGCACGAGCTTACCATCTGTTTGGGTCCAAGCTCCAGACACCGCAGACCCTGTGCCCCACTCGACCGCAAGATCTTCATTACTCGGGGTTTGTGAGCCAATCAGACCAGCAAGAGTAATATTGGGCCTGCATGACTTGTATACGGCATCTGGAGACACACTCAAGGTGACCGTGAGAGTGTTGTCGTCACACGGGAAAGGAGAGCTCTGTGAAATGTACTTGCGCGTCAAGGCAAGCTGGTTAACCTTGAGGGGATGCGCCGCGTCGGCGCCGAGCTGCAGGGTCTGGGGAAACAGAGCTGCGGAGCCAGGTGAAATTGTAGTGCCAGCAATCGTTGCACCCCCAGCAATTCCGCTTGAACCAACCTTCACGGTAGTGACACCAGCCGACCTCGAAGCCCGCTGCAACAAAGAGAACTCGATAGTGTATTCGAGGCCCGCCACAGTTGGTGAATTGATGCGCATGATCCACGAACCAGAAGACTTTATGAACGAGCCACGGATATACGTGAAGGAATTGGTGGCTTCGAACGGCATGGTACCGTTAGGAGTGTGAGCCGGGTAGGGCAAATCCACAGCCATAACGTCGAGGAAGTACGGTGTCGACTCTGACTCTTGCTGCGTTTTGAAGCCCGAGATGGTGACATTCGTTGGGCAGGCCGTGAAAAATGGCACGCTACTGGCGAGGGTGATTGAAATAGTCGTCGGCGAGCACGGATCCGTGGGTAGGTTGCCACCTCCGCCTTGCCTAGTCTTCTGCACGATAGAATGAGCCGTGAAATTAATCGGACGGATGTATCCATAATCATCATCTTCAGGCGTGCGCCGACCTGGGTCACCGATCTCTGACCCGAGCGCGACGTTTGAACCGTACGACGGGAAAACTGGGTATTCGGGGGGAGGGGTTGCAATGCAGGGCAGATTTCCTGCAGTCGTCGGGCACCGCGTGCAGTTCGTGGTCTGACAGTTGAGGACATCCCACATGGTTTGGTTGGTACAATTGCTGGGACACAAAACAAAGTCGACATCGGCCAGGGCAAAGTCCGCGACATATTGATCAAAGACAGATGTCTGTGCGTTCATGTCATCAAGGCGCACAGAAGCACTGAGTGAAAAGGCTACCTCGGAATCGGCCTTGGTGGCCATCAAGACATGCATCACCGACTGGTCTTGAGCATTGGTCATGGTAGCAATGATATCCACATTCTGCTTTGGCCTGCTTGCGGCAGGGTTGCGCAGGACAAACGAGAAGAGGAATGATGACTTGTACACATACTGGATGCTTGATTCAGCCGCACCCGAAAACATGGTTGTGACAACTTCGGTGCTTTGGAGATCGCTTATATCTAGAACAAGGAGCCCAGCATCTTGATCCCATTTGCCCAAAACTGAAGTATCACTCGCCACAGAAAATGCCAGAGAGCTGTGGGTGTCCATGCCAAAGAGACCCCTGATTGTGAGCATAGGCGAGCAGTCGCTGAGTAGACGGGTCGAGGATGTGAAAGACACTGAAATGGTATTTTCGTCGCACGGCCACGGTGAGTTCTGTCCAATGGTCTTCATGGTCAAATATGCTGTATCCACAGTCAGCGGATAAAGCGGTGAGGTGTTGTTAACGTTAGTAGGGCCATGAATGAACTCAGGGGTCGACATGACATTGGCGCCGACCAAGTTGAACTTGATGCCATGCGTGACTTCTGCTGTGACAACAGCCGCAGACTGACCCCGTGAGGGGTTGCGGATTTCGAATGAAAACACAATGTTGTGGACGTCCTCGACGTCATTCACAACAGGCAGAACAAGCGTGCCAGTATCCTTATGCCAGTCACCAACGGACTCAAAGGGCGAGTCGCCCGACACAATTTTCAGACCTGCCAGGGTTGTGTTAGACATGCCGGTGGTGCACGTGGTGTTGAGCACACAGGCAGATGTGCCGACAGCCGACAGGCACTGTCCTGAACTCCATTCACAGCACCCAACTGCATTGCATTGGGGCATATTGAATCCGTTGTTTTCGCACGCGTCCGTGCCACTGAGCACGCCATTCGAGGGGCCACGAGTTGTCTCTACCCTGGTAAAGTCAAAGGTGCAATTGTTTCCCAAGCAGTCTGGAATCGAACAGTTGGCAAATATCGTCTCAAACCGCCGTGGCTCGTCCTGCGTGTCGGCACCCACCAGGCCCTTGAGCGTAAGCATTGGCGCACATGAGGCAAACAGAGGCACAGTACTCTTGAGCGTTACCGAAATGGTGTTCATGTCACAAGGGGTGGACGAAGACTGCACAATATTGCGCACAATGAAGACCGGATCCCTAATCCTGAGTGGCTTGGAATCGCCCTGGACACCTCTCGGCACTGGGATGCGCTCGTTATCGTGCAACATAACAGCTTGTGTAATCTTTGTGCCCAGACGCTCTGGATGCAAGCCATTTGCCTGTATCATGACCTCTTGCTCCTCCTGACCATCATCAGGATTCTGCAATTGGAAAGAAAAGATGTAGGGTCCATTGCATTCCATGTTTTGGACTAATTGCAGCTTTAATGTTTTGTCAATGTTATTCCACAATCCATAACCTGCGCCGCCAATGTTGGCCTGCAAGTCTGAAGCAAATATGAGGTCGTGCCGCTGGCCATTGGAAGCGTCCATGATCTTGAGAGGCCCTGTAGCAGCCCGTGCACCCATCAGTCCAGAGATTGTGATGGTGGTAACATGACCATAAAGAATGGTAGTGGGCGTGATTGTGATAGTCAGCGTGTTCATGTCACATGGCCACGGGGTGCTTTGTCCGATGTTTTTGTTGCAAAACACGGGGGCTTTAACCCGCATCACTCCCGTATCTTCATCATCTACATTGCACAAACAACACGGGCGTTCGACCACGTTGAGCATATCGCTCGCTACGGCAGGAATTCCCGGGAGTGCGCTGTTTGCACACTCCTGTCCAGACAGAAAGCTCTCAACTGTCCTGTTAACAGGACAGTTGAAGGACTGGATTCGAACGGTGGAGGCCTCTTGAAGGCCTGACGGGATGTCCACAGAATCAGGCCCAGCATGCGGGTTTTGTACTTGAAAACTGAACACGTACGGAATTCCTGCAGTGGTCGGCACAGCAGAGAACACAGTCACCCCAAAATCATCCACCGACCAAACACCATACTCGTCCAACCCCTGGTTTCCAGCAGCAGACTTGAAAATGTCAGCCCTGTTGACTCCAACTGGGCAAGCACCGGCCGGTGCAACAAGAGCAATCTTGCCGTCTGTATGGTTGGCATTGGTCAAGCCTGACATAGTGATCATGGGCTGGCAAACAGCATTGGGCAGCAGCGGAACATTGGTCTGCAGCGTTACCGTAATGGTGTTGAAACAGCCCGAGTGAGGAGTGCTCTGGCGTATGGTCTTAGTCTCAAAAATCAGACCGCGGATCTTGAGGGGCCATGCCTCTTTGGTACCCACGTAAGGCAGGGCGCTGGAATTGTAGATTGAAGCTGGTGCATTGTGTTCCGAATGGTCCATGATGACGGTTACAGTCACATCTGGCCGGCCAACGTGAAAGGCCTGCAGCCTGATTACAGCAGTCACCGTTACACACCCATCAACACGAGTATCCTTGCACGCAGCCGAGAGCGGCTGGTTAGGGTTGTAAAGCTTGAACGACATAGCGACGCGTTGCGACGGGGGCACATCACGCCCAAGTGGCACTACAATTTGTCCAGAAGACTGAGTCCAAGCACCTGAAGGCATGAAGAATGTTGAATCATCCTTAGAGTGAGAGTTGCCCTTTGCTGAAGGAGCTCCACACTCGCAGCACTCTGCAGTTGCATTGGTCCCCTCGACAAATCCAGACGGGCCAGGCACCTTCAAGCACTCGCATGCAGAGCAATTGCCTGGAGGTTGTGCTGAAATGACATCTGCACTACACGTACAATTGGAGCATAGGCCTGACAAACCAGTGGGGTCGCTGCCAGACTTGGCTTTGACCTCATAAGGTGCTGCCACCAGACTATCTGCATTATCACATAACGTGCTGTTGTAGTCCTGGCATGTGTTGCCAAGATAATCTATCCAGCTTGGGTTGCTGTAGCAGGTTGCTTTATTGTCCACCGCCGTGGCGGTATCATTCTTCGAATATGAACCTGTGAGACCCGAGATGGTCAGTACGGGCTGACAGATCTGAAGCAGCTTTACATTCGTGGCGATGTCGACGACTATTTCATTCAAATCGCAGGGATACGGCGAAGTCTGGCGCACTTGCTTCACCTCCAGTGTGAGTTGTTTGACAAACACCGGGAGGGAAAACACACTGTTCCCAGGAGAATCGATGGTTAGACTATCGCCATCGGTCCTGTTGGTAACAACAACAGTGGACCATGTCTCTGGCGTGAAAGCATCCATCTTACAAGCCTCAGCAGCAGAACATTGCACAATGCCAACACGCTCGACAGCAGACTGTTGGGATCCTTCCGACCTCAATCCCATGTCCGCAAGGTTGGTTGCATAAAGGCCCGTCTTCAGAAGCGACAACGTGCCATCAATTCGAGGGACACGCGGGTTCTGAGCCTGTGCAGGGTTCTGCAGAGTGAAGTGAAAAAGGAAATTGAGCTTGTACGTGGAGTCATCAGAAGTGATGTGGTTGAACATGTCTGTGAGTTTTACTTCTAGGGTGCCGCCATTTTCCCACACGCCCTTGACAATCGTGTCGTTACGGTAATCGTCGAACACATCAATATCACCTGTGCTAGTCTGAGTTCCTGTGAGGCCAGTGATGGTAATTTTTGGATTACACGAATAATAGAGCCTCAGCTCATGGGCCTCCACTTTGACCCAAATAGTGTTGTTGTCGCACGGATGAAATGAGGTTTGGCCAATGGAACTCCGGAAACGGAGCTTCTTCACGAACATAGGCTTTTCTTCATTTTGTCCTTCATACATTTTGAATTCCGTGTTGTCCCCCACTTGGACACCTGGGTCCCCATCTACTCCAGTGAAAACGTAACCAAATGCTGTCTTCTCAGCCACAGCTGTTGCAAGTGAACCCTCGGAATTTGTTTGTACAGAGGCCATTGAAATCTTCAGATTTACTCCCTCAGAAAAGATTGCTCTATGACGAACAGAGAAACTAAACGTGTATGCCAGACCTGCCACCGTGCTATTGACAAAGGAGATGACCATACGTTCGTTTTCCCTGTGAAACGATTCAAGTTCAAAAGGCGCGGCGGCGTTGGGCGAAGAGCCAATGTAGTTGTTTGTGAAATCCGTAGTATTGACAGGCGGCGTAAGAGAAGACAGCACGGAAAAGTCACCCTGCCACGGAACAAGCTCGACGGTCTCGCCGAGGCCGTGGATCGTCAATTTCGGGTTGCAACGTGTGAACATAGGCACACTGGTTTCCAGGGTCACAGTTATGGTAGTATGCGCACAAGGTTCAGCATTACTCTGTCCAATTTTCTTCTTGATGAAAAAGATTGGACGAATAAAGAGTGGACGCCTGTCATTTTCGTTATCAGCTATTTTTACACACTGTCCACGGGCACCAACAATCTCACATCCATCAGTATCTGCCACGGCCTTCCCACTGAAGGCCACAGAACTCACGGAGACCGGTGTCTGCATCGTCTTTAAGCCCGCATTCGGAGACCCATCCGACATTCGAACCACAACTGCCTCAGGCTTGCGACCATCCCGCAACGAGGCATCTAAAGTTACATCCAGGACTGCTTCTGAAGCAAAGTTGGGGTTGATAACTTGGAAAGAAAAGTGGAAGACAGCAGCACTATTTCCCACTCCGAGTATGAGCCCCAGCTTGGACGTGACACTGAAGTCTGAACTGGACCAACTGCCATTCACTGATACACCAGTGTTCACATTATGCAACAGTATCAGTCCGTCATCATGAACAGCGTTCGTCAAGCCAGATATTTTAACTTCAGGATTACAGATCTCAGACAAGGGCACACTTTGATTGATGATTTGCCCCGCAGAACATCTGTCATCCAGGACGCCGGTGCATTCAGGGTCGTGGTGAACAAGTGACACTGTAATGGTGTTCTCATCGCAAGGGAATGGGCTACTCTGCCAGATATAGGAATCGAAGTTGAGGGGACTGACTTTCATGACGGTTCCGCTCATAGTATTCTCAAGAATAGGGCAAGTCTCGCAGACAAAAGCATGGACTGTCGGGACGGCTCCAGCTTGATGACCTGCAGGATTGGAAAGCTCAAAGGAAAATCTGCAGATCATGTTGGGATCCATTTCGGTGTCGGCTTGCACACGGAGGGTCAAGGTTCCCGTTGGCTGATCCCACTTTGCCTTGCTGTTGTAGCATGGATTTGAGGAATTCTGGTCGTTGATTGCAAGCGACTCTGTGCTGTTTGTCTGAGCGCCTGTCAACCCTATGATAGTAATTTCAGTGTTGTTCGGAAGGGGTACGTTGACCTGAAGGGTGACAGAAATCTTGTTGGTATCACATGGCGCCATGCTGTCCTGGTCGATGGTTCGCTTTAAAAACATAGGCTGGATAATACCTAGTGGCTTTGAATTGCCACCATCTGGCAAAGCTAGACTCGCTGAGGTCCCAAGAAGTCGATCAATCGCAACATCGCTATCATCATTGTCCGCACGAACATACACGTCAGGAGCAGTCCTAACGCAGGACGGATTTTTGACTATGAAAGAAAATGAATACGGTTTTCCGCAGTCCATGCAACAAGCTAGGTATAGAATCAATTTTTGAGAATTGCTGTCCCAATGGCCAAAACCACCAGGACCGCCAGGGTAAGAAGCAAACGTCAAGTGATCGTCTTGTCCAACACCGCTATCACCAGTAATGTCCGCAAGAGAAACGGCACCATCCTCGTGTTCTGCCTCCTGCAGATTTTCGATAGTGATCTGGGCAAAGCAGTCTTTTGCACAGAGAGGAACGTTGGTCTGCAGCGTAACAGAGATCATGTTATTGTTGTCGCAAGGAAATGCCGAGCTTTGATCGACTTTCGCAACCGTGAAGGCCGGTTTGTAGATGAACAAGGGTTTCCGGTCATCTTCAACAGTGTTGGCACAAAGCTCCAAAGACTTTTTCTCTGTCACCATCTTGCTTGACACTTTTGGTCCGTTGGTGAACTCCGCAGAAACTATCACATCATGCTCGGTAATACCTGAAGGCAATCCTTGCGTCAGCAGAGAAAACACATCAACATCTTCTACAGAACTGGCAACATACTCGTCAACTGCTGCTACACCATCTTTGGTTGGCACGAAGGAGAGACCCTTGGTAATTGATGGGTTGTATATGTCGAACACAAAACGATATTCACGGCCTGCAACCAGGTTCTTGTCCAGTGCGACTGTAAGCTCCAGAGCACTAGTAAGAGGCATCCAGTCACCACGAGATTCAGCAAACCTCTCATTGTGAAATCCACCACCCGAACCGTCGAAAATTTCCACCTTGCCATCAACGATGGCCCCATAAAGACCAGTAATCGTCACTTTCGCATCCTCTGCACCTTTCAAGTGAAAGTTAGTCGACACACCCACCGTAAGTTGATTCCAGGTGCAGGGGAAAGGCTTGGACTGCTCAATGAATCTAGACAGGAAAGCCGCTGTCTCGATCACCAGAGGCTCTCCTTCCATACCACTTTCTAGGATATTGGCGCACGTGGTGGTGGCCTGAATACTGACTGTTTCAGATTCCTGACGAGGCGTCAGACTGTTCCTGACCTGGAACGAGAAAATGATGCGCATGCCAGATTCCAGCAGCTGACCATCTCTCACCGATAAAACAAGTTTCTCAGCGTCTACCTCACCCTGGCCGTAGATCATGAGACCATGTCCAAACCTTGTGACAAAACTAGGGTCGCTGCTGGGAGTCACACTTAAATCAGTGAGAGCAACTACATGCGAAATGAGATAATCACCAGACGTGACAATTGGATGTGCACTAGAAGAGCCAGGCTTTGCATCCGGGTTCTGCTGGAAGCGCACGTCTCCACCTTTGTATCCCTTGACAATGCCATTCACCACCACTGCAGCAATATCATTCAAGCTTGTCACTGTTGTGTTGAATACAGTGGCAACAAGAATATCTGTGGGAACGTGTGAGAAAGAGCGCCAATACATGCTGTCTCCATCAAAATACTCCCAATCTTTGATCGCGAAACCAGGATGGGGCACCTCAGGGTAAGTGCCTAGTTGGAACCCAGACTTTGTCGTGTTCGTGCAATTGTGTCCAACATCAGATGTATTGCACGTGATATTGTAGTCGTATGGCACAAATTTGCTCGTGTTTGACATGCGCACACAAACGAAATGAGTGGCGCTGGTGTCACTCACGTCGCCCGAGAAACGAGAACGGACATCGGCAAGAGAGTACATCACAAAAACGTCGGCTCCGTAGTTGGAAGTGTTGGTATCGCATGCAATGCCAGAGTTCTGCCCGTCAGCATCACTCACAGTAAAGGGAGCGTCCCACTCTGTTCCTTTGAGACCAGTAATGCTAATCTTGGCTTCCTCCGAGCCTTTTAAGTCTATGTTGGATTCGAGAGTCAAAGTAAGAGTATTTGTCGCTCCAGGCCACGAAGTCTCTGAGCCGATTTTTTTGATGTTGAAGATCGGAGCCCTGATATTTACAGGATGATCGTAACGATAGTTGATGCCTGGCATTTCCTGAAATTCTTTCACAAGTTGCTCACTGGCAAGAGCAATTCCACTCATTTCTAAAGATATACCCGGACCTTCCGATGCAATGTCTCTGTTCTTGACATAAAAGTCAAACACAATCTCCACTCCCGGCAAGGTGGAAATAGTATTGAGGTTCAATTCGAGGACAAGAGTTCCCTCAGACGAGTCAAATGCACCCTCGTGCATGAAATTAGTACCATTGGGAGCATTCGCCGGTACTGCTTCAGTGATAGAGAGATTGCCAGAAGGAGTGGTGGTGCCTCCAAGACCATGGACAGTCAATCTGACATCGCAGCTGCGCACCAGAGGCGCATTCGTCGACATGGTAATCGTGATTTTGTTCAGGGCACAAGCGCTTGATGTACTTTGTGAGGCAGTAGTATGGTGCCATTCGGGAAGTCGAACAAACATGGGGTGAGCAGTCTGGCCCGAATCAGGCCAAGCATAGATATTGGCAGGCTGGTACCCAGCAGGGGGGGGCAGCAACCTCTGTGATTCAGGAAGATTGCTGGACTTGACGTATACGTCTGGAGATTCCTGTGGCTCAGGAGGATTAATCAACTTAAAGCACATACCAATGGTGGCACCTGCTTCTATCCGACATGTCACTTCAAGATCGAGTTTGTCGGCGTCGTCATTCCAATGACCTGCTGATAACACACCCGAAACCGGTGACTTGAAGGTGTCAACTCCAGGGTTTGGCACTCCGAGAAGCGCCATTTCTGTCGAATTGTACACCATGAGAACACCACTGCCATCCGCAGATTTCGCATTTGAAAGGGCATAAATTTCAATCATCGTCTCGGCAGTAAGAGGAATTGAAGGCTGGAGCGTGACACAGATCACATTCTCAGAGCATGGATACGGCGAGGACTGCCCAATTTTGGCGATTTTGAAGTTGCCGGTCCGAACAAACAGCGGGCCACCTTCGCCAGGATTGGCGTCAAAGATGTCACTCAACAGACGCAAACTGTCAAATTCCATGGGGCCGTCATCTGCAGCTCCTAGCTCATCGCTCGACACACGCACCTGCTGAGCAAACTGAGAAATGAAAGGATTTGCAATCTCCAAGGTCAATACGTAAGGAATACCGGCTACCATGTCCGCTCCAATGCGGAATACAAGAACTGTGCCACTCCAAAATGCATCAGTGAAAGGATGGGATCCGCCGAGATTGATATCGCCATAAGTGGCACTAGCACCTTTCAGCCCCGTGATGGTGATCTTTGCATCATTACCACCCACTCGGAACTCGAGGTTGGTCGCAAGCGTCAAGGTGAGAACATTAGTGTCACCAGGATACGAGTTGCTCTGCCCAATGCTCTTTGTGGTAAAGCTGGCCTCTGACTTGAAAGACAAGACCTTGCCAACCATGTCCGATTCTGGAAGCCCCATGCCCCCATTAGGCATTTTAGCGCATCCGTGCGAATTTGTGGGACAGCTGACGGAAATCTGGCACGCTTGTGGGACTTGCGGCACTTTTGCGTTCTTGACCTCGAGGGCTATCATGGTGTGCATGTTGGCTGGAATGGCACTGGTCACTGTCAGAACCAGTTCGCCAACAAAAACATCCCCAACAAGAACATGATCAGGAGCAAACGTCTTTTTCTTGAAGTAGAATGGATGCATTCCGCCAAGTTCATGGTCGCTTCTAGTGAGCTCGGTGCCAACCAATCCTTTAATAGTCACTTCAGATCCTACTGGAACCACTACGTTGGTCTTCATCATCATCATAAGTGTGTTGTAAGAACGCATCACAGTGCTGCTCTCAGTGATCGAGGCAGCTATGATTGCTGGGGTGCTACCGGCCCCAAGAACTTGACCCGACATTGTGGAAACACCAATAATGACATCTGGGTGGTCAGCACCAATAGAAGGCTGCACTGGATCCTGCAAAGACATCGGATTATTGACAGCGAGGCTGAAAGTGACAGGCATCCCCGCCTTGAGACCTGTGTCGGACTGTACAGTAAGCTTGAGCGTTGATGATGCTTCAATCCAAGTTGGGTTCCTAAAGAGGGGCGCATCTAGTCCTGAGACAGGAGCAGGACCCTTCTTGACATGAGCGCCGACAAGGCCCACGACACTGACAACAGTGCCTCTTGGCAAATCTACGTTTGGCACAATGGTTAGTGCAAGCGTGTTCGTCTGCCCAGCGATATCAGAACATTCCGAGACCGTTTTCACAGTGAAGGCAGGAGCCTCCACCTTCATCGGGCAAGCATCCCGGCTTCCGAGCTCCAATACATTGATCTCCTCAACAGATTCCGAAGGTGTAAACGATGATACTGTTCCACAGCCCTCCGGCACACAATTAAGACCTTTGGCCAGGGCCTTGAGAGGGGAACATGCTTGGTTGCAGGTAGGGTTCAAGACATCGAAGGTGAAGATGTACGGTAGTAAATTGTTGAGGGTTTCCGAAAAAAAAATTGTTAGAGCCTTCGAATTAGAACACCATGAGCCTGCACCTGGCACACCATGCTGTGATGATCGAAACGATTTGAGCACATTGCCAATTCCGGTTTCGTTGTTGAGTGGTGATTTCAATGAAATGAGCCCTGTTGGTGCTTGTGCACCCTGAAATCCAGAGATAGTGAGAGAACTCCCCCGATTCGGCTGGATGGGTGCATTGGTTCTCAGGGACACTGTAATAGTGTTGAGAGCACCAGGACGCGGCGAGCTTTGATGCACTTTCAGAAAAGTGATTTCAGGCGACACAATCTTCAACGGACGTTGATCTCCAGAAGCAAGACCACTCACAGCAGGAGAATCCATGCGCACTGCAGCAATATCTGCAGTTGAAATGCTAATAGGTGGAGCGGACTGAGGAGACGGCGGATTCAAAAGCTCAAACGAGACGATGTAATTTACTCCCGCCTCAGTGGTCTGGCCAGCAGCAAGCGTGAGAACAAGAGAACCAGTACCAGCGGACCATTTAGCAAACTCCTCGACCAGAATGTCGGGCTTCGATCGCAGTTTGAATTGGTCATTATCTTTTGTCACACTACCCATCAGGCCCGAAATCGTGACACGCGTGGGCCGATGCATGGCAAAATTGCTGGCAAAGGTAACAGTAATCAGATTGAGACGGCCTGCAGTTGCACAGGAATCTGTGTAGGGGTTCTCTTGCACGATCTCCTTGATAACAAACTGCGGCGAATCCACATTCAGGGGGTGGTTTGTTTCGAGTAACTGGGTGTCCATTACACACTTCTCCACAGGTGCCTCGCATGTACCCGTGTTTGTTGCCCAGATTGTGATAAGAGGGGAACGTTGTCCGATGACGGGGTTCTGCAGCTTGAATACGAATACAATAGCACTGCCCGCCTCGATGATGCCCGACAACTTCAAAGTGAGTTTTTGGTTATCATTTTCCCACGTGGACTCATTAAACTGGTCCGCAGGCACCGGGGTGGTTGCATTGGTTGTGTTGAAGGCGTCGCACGGGTACAACACGATGTTTCCCGAAGGAGCAGAGCTGCCGACAAACCCTGCAATGTAAACGATGGAGTTTTGCGTGAACTCAATATTCGCGCGAAGGGTTACAGTGATGAAATTGTCCGCCCCAGGCCATGAGTTGTTTTGCGAAATGGCTTTTGTTATGAATGCAGGTGCATGCACCTTTAACGGCATGGCGTCGCGGTCTGAGCAAGTAAAGTCACATTCAACGCAGGAGTTACAGCGGTCTCCTGAAGTACCACACGCCACACATTCGGCGAATGGAACTGTAATAGCGTCCCTATCCATTTCTTGCGGTGGGATTGGCATAGGACACATCGTGTCGGAAGCCGTTGCTGAGATCGTTATAGTGGGGGAGGTTGTGCAGGCACTGGGGTTTCTCACTTGAACCGACACCACCATGGGCTCGCTGTGAGTCGTCCATGTCTTTCCGTCGGCCATTTTGAAAACAAATTCGCCCAGCTCCTTGGACCAGGAAACCGTTGAATTCAGCTGGTCAGTTGAGCCGATAACCACATTGAGTTGGCCCGTTGGATCGACTATCGAACTGAGACCAGAAACTGTGATGTTTGTACCACCAGTCTGGTACGCACCGTGTGCAGTTGTAACATCCTTTCCATACAGCGCAATATTAGCAGCAATCGTAAGAGTAATTGTGTTGAGGGCACCAGGATAAGGAGAACTCTGGCCAATCTTCTTGATAACGAATGCTGGAGCAGCAATGAACAAGGCAGCAGCCTCGCCCGCAGCCGTCCTCTCTGCAATGGGTGCACCAGAATCCTTGGTGAAATTGGCCTCCGCAATGGTGAAAAGGTCCCTGTGCGAAACGGCACTGACTCCAATAACAGGAGCGCTCTGTGCTTGACGCGGGTTCTTGAACATGAAAGAGAACTTGTAGGTTGTACCGGCAGCCATATCGTGCGACGGCTGAAGGTGGAGAACAATATGGTCGTGCCCGCCAATAGGATCCGCTACAAAAGTGAATTCGGTGTTGAAAGACTTGGGGACAGTTGCTGATGTGTCCATGGTGATGTTGATCACACCCGTCAACTGAGTGAGTGTGATGTTGGTAGGATACATCATCTTGACATTTGGCTGAAGAACCACCGTCATGTTATTGGTTTCAGAATCACCAACCCATCCACCATCCCTGAGCACACTGCATCCAGGCCAGGGATATGCTTGACTCACACTTTTGGACATGAACGCAGGAGCACATACTTCGATCAGATTGGTTCCATCCATCTTTGCGCCGGAGCAGGCACGGCCAGTGAAGCAAAAGGCCGGATCGTTTGGCATGTATGCCTCCAGACGAACGTCACTAGACTGGATCCCAACATACTGGTTGCGAAAATAAACCTTAAATGAGTAATCCTTGAAGGGTTCAATCTTAGCCTCCCTGGCAATCTTGAATGAAATTACACCCGTACCCTCGTTCCATAACGCGTAAGTTGTCTTGGCAATGGAGCCGTCACTTTCAAACAAATTAATGTGATTTGAACCGGTTACGTTGTCAAACATGGGCATCATAGTTGCCAGATTATCGCCGCAGGCAACTGCGTTGTAGCAAGTGTCGCTACTGTCGGGTTTCTTCATGCCCAGGAGTCCCTTGATTTTGAACGTGACATCCATGCTGCTGTCCAGCGCAGAGCTCACAGCGAATGCAAAGCTGACTTCGTTGCACTCGCCAGGCCAACACTTGCTTTGCACCACCACCTTCTTCACGAATTCTCTGGTTGTGGGTTGCCTCACATTGAGAACTCGCTGAGCCTCTTTGGGTTGAACCTGACAAACAAGGTTAACGCCACCACGTGTTGCTTCGATCTTGAGCATGGGCTCAGTTTCGTCCTCAGAGCCAGCTTCCGCTGGCATGAGCATCTCAAGAGCGAAGGTAGTTTCTTGGCCAACAGGAATCGAAGCAGGAGCCCCAGGAGTGGTGCCTGGTGTGACGCGGATTACAAGCTTGCCTTGTGCGGCATCCCAGGATTCTACTGCAAGGGAATTGAAGATACCGGCCACAGTACGGATGGAAGGCGGTGGAAGGCTTAAAGTGCTTTCAACATTATCCAGCGGACCGCGGATCAGACCAGTGAGCGTGATGCGAGCACCAGGAAGAAGCACTATGTTAGGTTCGACGGTAACATTCAACGTGTTGAGCATGCCAGGTCCATTGCCCCTCCAGACCCCATCAGTTTCATCAAAGAATTTGCTGAAATAGTCAAACTCGGAAGCGATAAACGTTTTGAACCGTGGGGGATTCGCTGCACGGAGCACCGCGCTGGTGATACCGCGAGGTTGAGCAGCTGCCATTGGAGCGAACACTCCAGGTCCAGTGGCAGACACCATCACGACAGGAGGTGTCTGCTCATAGGTAGGATTGCGGAGGTTGACGCTAATTGAAAATTCTGTTCCACGATCAACAGGTGCATCCAGGACCATCCGTAGCACTGCATCCTTGTCGCACCATCTCATACATCGTTGGCTTGAAATCGAGCCAACAGCATCTTTGCCTTCTTCCTCGCCATTGATCCCTATGTATCCGGGTAGTGCAGAACAGCCCCCATCGACAGCACTGCTCTCAGATGGGCACAGGCCCTCCCTACTGCACCACTCAGAGCACTGCGCTGGAACCAAGTCTGCGTCCTTGGCAACCTGCAAAGTGACACCATCCCCAACCACAAGTAGACCATAATCCGGCAAATGTCCATTCAAACCTGTCACAGTGATGACAGTGAACTCCTTCAAATCCTTGTTGGGTGTGAAACGGAGCGTGATAACGTTCATGCCACACTGGGCAGCATTGCTCTCCTCAATGGTAGCATCCAGGAATGCAGTCACATCATCAGTACAAAGGCCGGCTACCGTCGAGGTCTGCAACAGGCTCATCTTCGTGTCAACTTCAGGGTCGTACATTTTCCACATTTCAAAAATAGGAGTGTACACATCCACGATATCCGGAAAACAAGAACACTCGCATAACTTGAGACGAGCGTGCTCCATGGCCATGAGGTCCTCATTGTATCCCACAAAGCCCAGGGCAGTCGCGATTCCCTCGTGCAGCGACATGTCTCCATCCAGCTGGCAACGCTTGTGTTTTTGCATCATGGCACACGTGTTGACGCCAGTCTTGGGGTCTTCATATGCAGCACAGAGACCGTCCATGACGCCCACCGCGTTCGGCACCCTGCTCGTCCAACCGATGTGCGTTAGCGGAGGGGGCAAATACCAGTCGAACAGTGCAAATCAGCAAGTCAATCGCGTGGTGCCAGAAAATAGGATTGAGCTGATAACAAATGAAAAGAGGTGAACAGCAAGACGGCAACATACTTTCGAGGCTTCTCCTGGCCAAAGGCCATGAAAGAGCGGCATTCGTTGAGGTACTGCCTGGCCTTGCGAACCCACAAGAAGACCTCATTGATGGAGATGTAGTTCTCGGGCAGGCTTGAGACTGCAACCTTGACCTTCTTGGAGCCAGGCCCTGCAGCATTATAGTCGAGACGGATACTCTCGCTATTGACGGGCCCGAGCGCCACGCACTGCGCATAGGTCGGTGGCGAGGCGTAACCATCCAGACACGTCAAGATATTGTCGCAGACAAAGGGAATGACGTCCTTGCTTGCTTCTTCCCTGCCAGATCCCATCTCAACGCCAATACCATTCGCGCAATCACCATCGTCTGAACAAGAAAAGAATAAGGGAGAGGAAGACCGACCGCAAGAACATTACGTCAGTGCGTATTGGCGACATGGCCAGGAAAACTTAAGTCCAGGGCTTCTCGTGAAAAAAAATTTTACTTGTTTTTCCGAGTTGTACGTCCTTGAGGCCAGTAATCCAACTCCAGGGCGCGCGGCAGCGAAGGGGCTGTTGTCCCGAACTGCCGCGCGCCACAGGCTCACCACCCCAATTTTCCCCCAATTTTTTAATTTTTTTGGATTGCAGCGCCGCAACTTTACAAAACCCGGAAATTTTTTTTTTGTCCGTTTTGTTCTTGTTTGCCAATTTTTTGTCCGTTTGGTTCTCGTTTGCCATTTTAATTTTGCTAAATTCGAATTGCGGCAGACGCAAGTCGATTTCGAGACAATTTTTTGGCATTTGTTACATGTCAACTCGGCTTTAGGCCGCAACTCGAAAAAATGAAAAAAAATTAAGACGGGGAGATTTTTAGATATTTCGAGTTAACTCGAAATATCTATAAAGCTGCCTGGTTTGGTCGTGACCATGTGGCGCGAGACAGCTCGGGCCCCTTCGCCGCCGCGCGCCCAGTGCCGGAACGGGGGGTTCAAAGAGCGAGCCAATATTGGCTGCTTCTCTCCAGCTGCCGCCCCGACGATCCCATGCCCTTTTTGCTGAGCGCGAACAGGAACCCATACCGGGCGTTTCAATTTCAACAATCCTTGGTTTGGGATCACATACCAAGATCCCCTGATATGTGATTCAAAATGCGCTGCAGGGGAAAGGAAAAAGATAATGCAAATATGATAGATAGTAGTAGCAGAGGCACAGCACAGCACCAGGCAATGGGGGAAGTTGTTGATGGAAATTCCCTCAGGAACGGTGTATTTTGGAGCTTCGACACAGACACAAACACCCCAATGCGGGCAAAGATAGCAAAGATACATCTAAGCAACGCGCATCTGAGCCATGCAACGACAGCGGCACCTGGTTGCGGATTATCCACGCGAGCTGCGGAGACGGGAACAAGAAGGCAAACTGCAAGAGCACAGAGGCGACAGGACACGAGAGCAGCCGAAGGATCCGTCATGCGCACAACGGTAAGCCAGACCAAGCCAAACAAGAAACAAACATCAGTTTCAAGTCAAAGCAGGTCAACAAAGCTGCGCCAGGCGTGCAAACAAGACACATGCCCTGCTCCAAGCGACAAAACATCACAAGCGAAGAGCACAAGAGGTCCAAGTCAAGTGTTCGCCCATGCGCTGCAATGTTGCCTTCTCAAACATGCAGTGCGTTCCGCTCGCAGTGCATTCCGCTGCGGCGCCTGTTCCGCAAGACCCAGCAAAAAAGAGGATTACAGAAACAAGAATGATGGGTTCAGAAAAGGCCACTCACCCAGGACTGCAGCCACTGCGCCTACTGCTGCCAGACGCTGCAGAGTTCGAGAACTCCCCGCGATTCCGACAGGTCGCATCGCGCCCGAGAACATGTAGGTGCTCTCACGCTCTGGCCGAGGCCTCGCGCGACCTGCAGCAGCGCCTAGCTATGCGCGCGTGTGGTCCGCTCAACCAACAGGAAGTCGTTCAGCCTCACAGAGAGCACACCAGCAGCTGGTGCTGTTGTGCGCCGGGTTTCTGTTGGGATAGAACGGTGCCGCCCGACATTATGAATTATGTGTTTTCCTTCAAAAATCAATAGACATCATGAGATTATTGCTTATTGTTGCCACTCACCCAGGGCTGCAGCCAATGCGCCTTCTGCTGCCAGACGAAGCGTTTTTGTGGATAAACATGGGATTTTTTTGAGGGCTAACGCCGGTAAGTGTGGGAAAAACCTTTGCCAATTCGGAAAATGGTCGCGAGGCCCGCCAGAAGAGGCGCATAGGCGGCAGGACACGGCGGAGAGGCGACGGCGGGTGGGCTGTGCGTGGTGCAACGCCATCTGGCTGAGCGACTCTGCGCATT
>Ga0105051_10002579_pt1 | contig 22994 bp, 15 predicted proteins | sample FRY02_FD_78383 | JGI IMG/M metagenome (GOLD analysis project Ga0105051, IMG submission 78383) | Freshwater microbial communities from Lake Fryxell liftoff mats and glacier meltwater in Antarctica - FRY-02 (megahit assembly) | ecosystem: Environmental > Aquatic > Freshwater > Ice > Glacier... | reverse complement strand
GCGGGCAGTCTCGACGAACGTTGCTCCGCCGAGACTGCTTTTTGGACTCCCATTGGACGCAGGAGTTGATGCCTCAAAAAATCCCCCATTCTGGACAGATGCCACTAAAATCCGAGAAGAACCATGAGTTTACGCGGATTGTCTTATAGTAGCTTCGGAATCGATCAGCGAGGAAAAGGTTGAGCCGGAACAATGCTCTGCCTTGACGGCACTGGCCGCTTGAGACGCCGCTTGTTTCATCCTCATGCGATCATCTAGAAACCGTGACAGTACGTCTTCAAAATCTGAAGCGTCATTGTAAATATAACCCACCGGGGCAAACTCGCCGTAGTGTTGAACTCGGTTGGCCAGCCAGGAGTTTTCCGCGACGAGCACCGGAATGCCTCGGGATAAGAATTCGAGCAAGATACCGCTGCACCTAACCCGATATCGGTTGGCATCATAGAGAAGCACACCAAGATCCGCTGACTCCAACATCTCATAATATTTTGCCTCTGGCAAACTCATCGGCTGGATATCAAGATGTGGCGTCTGGTCCGAAGCGTCCTTTCCAAGCGAAGTCAAAGCCGAGCGACTTCCTTGCTGTTCGAAAGCAGGTCGAAAGTGTTTGTGCAGGGAACGTGGAATAATTCTTCGCCAAGTTTTAGGACACAAGCGGAGCGTCAAGGCAACATCACCAGACGCAATGTACCGTTCGAAAATCGATTCCAAAAATTCACCAAGAGTGCCCCGCCCCTGTTCAATTCGATGCACGCCTCCGATTACCATTCGCGGCGGACCGTGCCTTTGAACCGTCGTCGTCGCAGGCAGTCGAATCGGATAGGGAATCGGCTGGACTTTTTGACTCAAAGCTCCCGAATTCATTTGCGCAGCCAAAGCCTCAGTGGTCGCAAAAAGTTTGACGTCATGGTTGGAAAGCCTTTCCAATGCATGGTTCAACTGCTGGTCAAACGGTCCCCTTGCCGTTCGAGCCAAATCGTCGACACCACAAACTGCATAGTGAAAGATCGCCTTGATCCGGAGTCTCGGTAGCGTTTGCCGGGACAATGCGCGGGCCATCGCCAACATCATGAAATCATCCGCGGTCTGGAAGATTAGGAGATCCTTTTCGGACGGTTTGAGAGCTTCGATGATTTTGATCAATCCATCGGACCAGCATTTGAGCATTTCCGAGGGTCGCCATTGGTGACGAGTCAACCACTCATCCTTGACGAATTGACATCGAGTCGCGAGTGTCGCTCGAAGCGGTTGTGCGAAAACGTTGCGGGAAAACTTGGATTGTCCATCAAATCCGCATGACCAGCGAGTCATTCGGCGAGTGTGAAATGCTGACAGGACTTCGCAATTTCCTGGCAGCGAATCGCTGCCGAGGAAGTCTCGGTGTCCGGCTAAGACAGGACGATAGCCCTCTTCGGATGCGGCTTCGAGCAGTAACGACGCCAGCTCGACATAATGCCCGTTTTTTACCGAGGTGTTATCATCAATAACAATAGCACGCGGGGCTTCGTGGCCTCGGATGGACATCAGTTACGTTATCCTGTGAACGCCTGCGCAAAGCATCCTACTTCGCGTCTTTAAGTTGAATCAGAAACACTCACTATCTCTTATCAAATTCGGCATTCCAAAACCCAGAGGAAATTCAGCTCAAAGACCTTTTAGGTGTTCGCTAATTTCGTCCGCATCGACGCCTTGGCCTGTTCGAGGGCTGCGGGCAATTTTCTTGGCTCTTTGCCGCCGGCTTGGGCCATGTCGGCGCGGCCTCCGCCTCCACCACCGACTAACTTTGCTGTATCGCCCACCCAAGCTCCCGCGCTGAGACCTCGCTCAACCAAGGCGTGGCTGAGTCCTCCGACAAGCACCACCTTGTCGTCTTGAACAGCGCCAAGCAACACGGCTACGGGCATGTCACTGGACTTTCGGAGTTGATCGATCCAACCACGCATCACGTTGGGATTCGCCCCGGGAGTCGCGGTGACAATCAACTTCGTGCCGTTGATCGTTTCGGCGTCCGCCATCAAGTCGTCTGCTGACAACTCGCCTCCGGCCGTCATCCGGCTCAGCTCTTCAAGCAAACGACCGCGCTCTTCAAGCATGGTTGCGATACGATCGTCGACTTCGGTGTGTGCCACGTTTAGCGTTCTCGCGGTGTCGCGAAGCAACGTCCGAGCAGAGGCAAAGTCGACCGAGCCGGGATCGGCCGTGCCTCCGAACTTCGCCTCATGTCCGCCCGCTTTTCCCGCGGTTAACTCTTTCTTGATCGCTCGAAGATCGTTGACGAGCTCCGCGGTTTTCTCGGGCAATCGGACCACGGTGCAGCCAAGAATGGTTGCCGCACGGGTGACGACTTCGACCGTGTTGTCGCGGTATTCTTGAGCTTTGGTTCCGGTCAGCGCCACGATGCGACGTGTGCCCGCCGAGACGCTCTCCTCAATGAGCAATTCAAACGCTTCGACCGCGCCGGTTCGAGTGAGGTGCGTTCCGCCACAAAGTTCACGGCTAAATGCACCCATCGACACCATTCGCACGGGGTCTGGATACTTTTCACCGAACAACATCATCGCGCCCGCTTTTCGCGCATCGGCAAGAGTGACTGTCTGATAACCGATCGGCTCATCCGCGATGATGCGTTCAAGAATGTCGTGCTGGATCTTGACGAGCGTCTCATCGGACAATGACTTCTGGTGCGAGAAGTCAAACCGAAACCAATCGGCGTCGACTTTGCTGCCTTGCTGTTGTGCGTGACTGCCGACGTTTTTCTGCAACGCGTGATGCAGGATGTGGGTCGCGGAGTGTGCGCGGCAAAGGGCATCCCGACGGGCAACATCAACCTTTGCAATGCACGATTGGCTCTCTCGCATCTTGCCACGGGTCAATCGGCCGTGATGGACGACAAGACCCGCATGTTTTTGGGTATCCGTGACGGTGAACACGAACTCTTCGCCTTCAATGGTTCCTGAATCACCGACCTGACCGCCGGACTCGCCATAGAACGGCGTGTGATCTAGGACCACTCGCAATTCATTATCTCCAGCGACCACTTCGCTTAGCAGTTGGCCATCGTCATCGGGGCCGTGACCATCACCAAAAATGATGCCTTTGATCACACATGCATTTTCGGTTTTCTCATAACCCACAAACGGCGTTTCACGCAGCACTTCTTTCAGGGTTTCGAGGGGACCGGTTTGGAACAGTCTGTTTTGTTCACCACCGCTCACCTCGCTGTGCGTTTGCATGGATGCTTGGTAGCCGACCCAATCAAACGTGAAGCCTTCTTCAGCCGCCATCTGTTGGAGCAATTCCGGCGGCACGCCAAAGCTGGTGTAGAGCTCGGCGGCTCGTCCACCTTCGACGATTCCGGTCCCTCGAGAACGCATGTCACCGAAAAGCTTTCCAATTCGATCCAGTCCCACATCGATCGTGGCAAAGAAGCGTTCCTCTTCGCTCTTGATCACATCCTGAACGCGAGGAATCGTTTCACTCAGCTCGGGATATTGTGACTTCATCGCATCCGCCACCGCTTCGACAAGCTTGTAAACGAACGGTTCACGCATCGACATCTGATGCCCGTCAAGCACCGCGCGACGGATAAGACGACGGATGACATACTTCGCTCCGTTGGCGCCGGGATATACGTTTTCATGAACCGCGAAGGTACAGGCGCGAATGTGGTCAGTGATCCGGCGGAGTCGTCGTCCGTTGTCGCTCTTGTACTCATAAGGAACGCTGGTGACATCGGCCGCCGCGTGGACGATCGGTAGCAGGATGTCGATGTGATAATTTGTCGGCACGCCTTGAAGCACACTTGCCGTTCGTTCCAATCCCATTCCGGTATCAATGTTTTGGCTCGGAAGCGGCCGCAAGTTATTTGGTGGCTCTCCGACGCGATTAAATTGCGTAAAGACCAGATTCCAGATTTCGACGTTGCTGCCGTCGGGAAGCTGAAAATAGATTTCGCTGCACGGACCGCAAACACCGTCTGGCCCGAGACTGGGGGCGCTGGCGGGCCAGAAGTTTTCGTCTTCTTCCATTCCGGAGATCACGTGGCTGGGAAGCCCCAACTCATCTCGCCAAATTCGGCGAGCTTCGTCATCGTCCTTATAAACGGTGACGGTCAGTCGTGTCGGATCGATCGCAAGCCATTTCTTGTGCGTCAGGAATTCCCAAGCCCAGTGAATCGCTTCTCGTTTGAAGTAATCACCGAAGCTGAAGTTTCCCAGCATTTCAAAGAACGTATGGTGAAACGCGGTCCGTCCGACATTGTCGATGTCACCCGTTCGCAGGCACTTTTGACAGGTGGTCGCTTTGGTGAAGTCCAGCTTGACCTTGCCAAGGAAGTGATCCTTGAACTGGTTCATCCCCGCGGGTGTGAAGAGGACCGACGGGTCCCAGGTGGGTACCAACACGTCGCTGGGCTGGCGTACGCAGCCTTTGGATTCGAAAAAGGCGAGATATTTTTCGCGGAGTTCGTCGGTCTTCATCGTGGACTTGATGGCTGGTTAGGAGTGCGTCGATGTCGAGGCAAAATCACGCGAGGATCATACCCGCGAAAGTGTAATCTCGGAACCGAACTTCAGCGGGGATCTGGGCCGAGTTCGCCAACTCACGAACGAAAGTCGTTTCCGCTCCGCCGGATGGTATTTTCTATCCATTCCTAGACGAAAACTACGGTCCCAGGAGCAGTTCCAAAGCCGACCGTAGTTCGGCAATTTCGGACTTCAAAATTCGAAAAAGGCGAGTTGAATCGGTGAGATTTCCCGCCTTGGAACGTTGCTCGATTTCAAAAGCCACGGCACTGACTCGGGTTGCGGAGAATAGCTTCGCAGAGCCCTTGATGGTGTGAGACGCACGATGGACCTCTGCACTATCGCCTCGATCGATCGCCTTTTCCATGGATGCGAGCAACTGGTTGCATTCAAAGTTGAACACTTCGCTAAGTCTCTTCAGCCCCTTTTTGCCTCCGGGAATTCGCTTCCCGGCTTCGTCGAGGTCAAGAATATCTCTCGAGATCACGACCTTTTCGGCTGGCGGTGACCGTTCTTCGCGAGGTTTACCTTCGCCGCTTGACGAAGAATCGGAGCTGGGCGAAGACGATGGTTTCCCCGATGAGGGCATGACCGTTGCAAAGCGAGCAAGCGTTTCATAGAGCAAGGATGGTTGAAGCGGCTTTGCAAGAAAAGCATCCATCCCAGATTGAAGGCACTGCCGTGCATCTTCGGGCATCGCGGCAGCCGTGATGGCAATGATCGGCATCGGACTCAAGCCTTGCATCGCTTCTCGTCGGCGAATCTCTTGCGTCGCCTGAAGCCCGTCGATCTCGGGCATGTGCATGTCCATGAGAATGACGTCAAAGAATTCGCTCTCCCAGCAATTAATGGCCTCTCGTCCGTCGCAAGCAACGACGACTTCGTGCCCTCCCGCTTCCAACAATCCCTTCGCGACGATTTGATTGGCAAGGCCATCTTCGGCAAGGAGCATTCGCAGAGGACGACAATGGACTTCATGACTGGCATCGGGAATGGATTTATCAACGTCACCATCCAGCATCACCTGCACGATGGCATCCAATAGCTCCGACTGAATCACTGGCTTGGTTAAGTATCTCGCGATGCCAACACGTTCACGTCGATCCGAATCTCCCACGCTTGCGGCGGAAGACAGCATCATAAGCCGCATTGCTTTCGCATCGAACCTCTGACGAATCCATTCCGCCAATCCAAAGCCATCGATTTCCGGCATCATGTAATCAAGGATCGCGAGTTGAAAGGGCTCGCCTCGCTCCGCCGCGAGCTGCAATTCTTGCATCGCGTCTTTTGCACTGGCGACCAGTACCGGCTTCAATCCCCAAGCCAACAGCATCTCTTGCAGGATGCGGCGATTGGTTTGATTGTCATCGACCACCAAAACGTCTAAACCGCTAAGACAGTTAATCGCGTCTGTTCGTTCAGCGCATTGGTTAGGAGCGACATTGACGTGAACCGAAAAATAGAACGTTGTACCGATGTTGACTTCGCTTTCGAGCCAAAGCTTCCCTCCCATGAGTTCAGCCAACTGGGCCGAGATCGTCAGTCCCAAGCCGGTGCCACCGAAACGACGAGTCGTTGAGCTGTCGGCTTGCGTAAAGGCGTCAAGAACGGAAACCTGCTTATCCAAGGGGATCCCGATTCCCGTATCACGAACGCTAAATCGAAGCGAAATACTTTGTTCCTCGGGCGACGTGTCAGCCTCGAGGTCAGGGTCGCGCACCACATCGACGAAGACTTCTCCTCGTTCGGTAAACTTGATGGCGTTCCCGATCAAGTTGATCAGTATTTGTCGCAGTCGTCCTGGATCACCTACCAAGCGATCAGGAATATCTGGCGCGACGCGACAGGCAAGTTCAAGACCTTGCTCAGCGGCGCGAAGCGAAAGCGTTTGCCCCGTTTTTCCGATGCACTCGCGCAGCGAAAACGAAATGCATTCAAGCTCGAGCTTACTCGCTTCAATCTTAGAGAAATCGAGAATGTCGTTCAGCAAACGCAACAGCGAGTCTGCGGCCCCGCGAATCAGGTCAAGGTAATCGCGTTGGTCGCGGCTTAGCGAGGTTCGCGATAGGAGCTCGGAGATACCGATGATCGCATTCATCGGCGTGCGAATCTCGTGACTCATGTTGGCGAGAAAATCACTTTTCGCACGGTTCGCCTGATCCGCTGCGTCGCGTGCTTTGGCGAGTTCTTCTTCGGTGTGCTTTAGGTCCGTAACATCCCGCGAGATACCAAACGTTCCTGTAATTTTTCCGTTAGCATCTCGCAGCGGAAGCTTCGTGCTTGAACACCAAGTATCGGCGCGGTTCGGCCAGGTTTCTCGCTCGACGCGTGACACCAAAGGATCGCCCGTCCGCATGATCTCCTGCTCGTCGTGGCGTGCCATCTCGGCGTGCTCAGGCGTAAAAATGTCCGCGTCGGTTAATCCGATCGCGGCATCTGCATTTTCAATTCGAAACTTCGCCGCCATGCCGGCGCTGATCCGAATAAAACGACTGTCTTTATCTTTGAAGTAGATGCTGTCCGGCATGTTGTCCAACAGCGACTGCAACAGTTGCCGTTCGCGGTCTCGATGCAACTCGGCTTCTTTCTTTGCCGTGATGTCCCAGAACAGCAATTGAATCCCGCGAATCTGTCCATGCGCATCACGCAGCGGACACTTAAATCTTTCGATCCAACGAAACGATCCATCGGGCCCACGTGTCTCCTCAATGCCCTGGCAAGCATTCCCAGTCGTCAACACCCGTTGGTCATCCGCGGTGAAACGCTCCGCCATATCGGACGGGAAAAGATCGCGGTCGTGCTTGCCTAGAATGTCTTTGAGCTCACAGCCTCGATAATCAAGGTAAGCTTGATTGGCGAACAATCGGTGGCCATCAACGCCTTTGATCAACAGACAGAGCGGAAGGCTATCCACCAGCGTCTGATACGTCGCTGCCGAACCCACCCATTGATGATCGGCAAGGGCGGCGAGGGCAGACGGTTCAGTGCAGGTCGTTGCGTCAGCGTCGGAAGTCATGACAAGGAATCCGAAATGAGGATTTCTTCATCATAGCCGCTTATTTCACTTCGAGTAGAAGTTGTACTGCGGACTCTTGGGATCAAAATCTGCGTCCGTCAGACCAACGTTGACCTTTAAGTCGACGTAGTTGTATTCCTCGATGACCTGCAGCGGTTCACCTTGGTGAGCGGGCCAATCATATGAGATGTACCTGATCGGCAGGTTCAGTGCATCATCGATGAACACTTGGGCCTGATAAAAATCAAGCTGTGGATGGCGGTTCGGCTGAGTGACTTCAAGCACTGTGCATGTTCGATCTTTCACCTTCGCATTTTTTCGGAAGGAGCAGGTCACGTCGGGAAATTGCCTCGCTGTCTCACCGCGTTCGATCAGCTTTACCATCAAGTTTTCGATGCCGATCTCTGTGATGGGGTAACGTTGCCCCCGCATGGCGAGCATTCCTGTGGGAGGCAATGGCATGGTCGGTAAGAAACGCCCCTTGAAGCCACCTTCATGAGCAATGATGTTGCCGTCGTTTTGTCCTTCGACATAGATCACTTCACGACCTTTGACGGAGGTCGGCTTGAGATAAGTCAAATAAACCGACAGCGGTTGAGCCAATCGTCCGTTGGCAACCTTGCGATTTCGGACTTTGACAAACAGGAAGTCATGCTCGCCAAGTGTGCCGTCCACCCGTTCACGCTTTACAAGCGTGGCGGTGTAATCGTTGACTTGGGCTTGGCATTGAGCCAAACCGTCGCGGGCAATTTGAAGCGCCGCGTCGAGCGGTCGGGCAAGTGAACCAGGCGGGATATTCGCTGCCGCGACACGATGCACGGGCTCGCTGAACGGAGGCTCGGCCGCGCCGGCGAGTCCCGACAACCACTGGTTTCCTGCGGCGATTGCCATTCCACCGCTGATAAGTCCGGTTAGAAAGCTGCGGCGTTTTGTGGTCATCTTGATGGCGTCCTTGCCAGCGTTTTTAAAAAGGAGGTGCTGACGGCTTTGGACCGTGCACCCAAGGGTACTTCAGTTTGATAATTCATTGCCAGATTGAATCCGCGGTTGACCCCACCGAATCGAATTTTGTATCAGGACTTTCCGGGATGCAAAATGCGATCCAACGGCTTCGTCCGGAAACTCATTCAACGGGTCAAATCGTGAATTCGCCTCGACTTATCTCCGTCGTCGTAACCACCTTCAATCAGCCGGAATGGTTGACCAAAGTCCTGTGGGGTTATGCGTTTCAAACCCATCGGGACTTCGAGGTCATCGTTGCCGATGATGGGTCTGATGACCGCACCACCGAAGCAATCGACCGCGTTCGCAACCAAACCGACCTGAAGATCGAGCACGTGTGGCACGAAGATGACGGATTCAGGAAATGCACCATCCTGAACCAGGCGATCACTCGTGCGTCCGGAGACTACTTGTTGTTTTCGGACGGCGACTGTGTTCCACGCAACACATTTGTCGCCAATCATCACCGATTTGCAAAACGCGACACGTTTTTGTCTGGTGGATATTTTAAGCTGCCAATGCCAATCAGCCAGAGTTTAACGGTTGATGACATTGAATCGGGCCGTGCGTTCCAGTGGGGATTTCTTAGGAGCCAGGGGCTGCCTTGGTCTCGTCGCTATCTCCGATTTGTCGCGGGTAAGTACTTCGCCACCCTCCTGAATAGCCTGACGACGACAAAACCGACTTGGAATGGCAATAACAGCTCGGGATGGAAAGACGACATTCTCGCCGTCAATGGATTTGACGAACGAATGAAGTACGGCGGACTGGACCGTGAACTCGGCGAGCGCTTGGAGAACGCAGGCGTCCATGGAAAACATATTCGCTACAACACCGTCGTGCTCCACCTCGATCATCCGCGTGGTTACGCCAACGAAGAAGACTGGATGCGTAACTACCAAATCCGGCAATCGGTTCAAGACGAACGCCGCACTTGGACTGACTACGGCGTCCGCAAGACAATCGGTGAAGGCACCGAGCAGCTTCGAAGAGCGGCATGATCGATGGGGAAGCACGTCGACCATACGGACAGCCACAAGTCCGTATCCATGCCTAAGCCGAGCATGTCACCACCACATTTTTGAATGCGGGCGTTTTGCTTTGCGGGTCCGCCGTTCTTGGCACCAAAACATTGCACTCGGGATAATACATCATCGCATTGCCAGGTCTAATCTTTTCGTAACCTCGGGCGAGCATCCCTGGCATTTCGCCGGTCTTGCTGCGAACCGTGACGCGTTGATCATGACGCAGTCCCAATCGCTTTAAGTCCTCGGGATGCATGAGGATCACGTCGCGCCGATCTTGATTGCGATACAGATCCTCTTCTTCATAAACAACCGTATTGAATTGACCTTCACTGCGAATCGTCATCATCCGCAACTCACCTTCGCCCGTTCCGGTCAACTCCGGAATGGAATGGATGTGCATGACGGCGCGACCATCGGGAGTCGGGAACTTCGGCTCATGAATCGTTCGACCTTCGATGAAAAACTCTTGCTTCGTTTCATCAATCGACGTGATCTTCTCATAGCCAGGCACGACCGCGCCGATCCAGTCACGAATCGTTGCGGTTTTCCGCATCGCCTCCCAGTCGATGCCAGCGACCGATGCCGCGATGCGTGAGCCGATTTCGGCAATCACTTCGACCTCGCTTCGCGGGCCCGGAACACGCCGTGGCCCGCCATCGCTCAGGCGAACGTAATTGAACATCGACTCCTGTGTCGTTGGCTCAGGCTCTTCGTCGCGAGCAAGCACCGGCAGGATAATGAATTCCTCGGCGAGTCCACGGGCGTGACCGGTGTTTAGCGTCGTGCTGAGAACAACATTCATCTCCAAATTTGCCAACGCTTGATCCGCGAACTTCGCATCCGGATTGGACCCGTATAAATTTCCGCCTAAACAAATGCCAGCTTTCATCTTGCCTGTCGCTGCATTTTCGACGCAAGCAAGCGTGTCCAGCCCCGGCGTCGTTGGCAACGTGACACCAAACTTCTCTTGCAGCGAATCGAAGATCGCTTCTTTCAACTTCGGCGTCGCGCCCACCGAACCGATGCCTTGAACATTACTGTGGCCCCGAATCGGCATCAGTCCACATCCCGCTCGACCGATCATCCCGCGGCACATGGCTAAGTTCGCGATCGCTTGAACGCCAGAGACCCCGGTCGTGTGATGGGTGATCCCCATCGTCCACGAAAAAACGGTTTTCTTTGCCTTTGCATAAATCGCCGCGATCGATTCGATCTCTGACTTCTCAACCCCCGACTTTCGAACGATCTCATCCCAGGAAAGTTGTTCGACCGCTTGCTTCCAGGATTCAGAGTCACGGCAATGATCGCGCAGAAACGCTTCATCCATTGCCCCCAATTCTCCCACTGCCTTGGCGATTCCCCAAAGCAACGCAAGGTCACCTCCGATGTGCGGCTTGATGTAATCACTGGCAATGCGAGTGCCTTTCAGCAACGACCAGGGATCACTCGGCACCCGGAAATTCACCAATCCCGTCTCTTCGACCGGATTGATCACAATCACTCGGCCACCGCGCCGGCGAACGTGCATCAGGCTTGTCATCAGCCGCGGATGATTGCTTGCCGGATTGCCACCAATTAAAAAGATGCAGTCCGCGTGCTCCAAGTCTTCCAAAACAATCGTGGCGGTGCTGCTGCCGACACTCGACTGCAACCCAACGCCGCTGGCCTGGTGACAATAGAAGCTGCAATTGTTGACGTTGTTGGTCCCGTAAACACGCGCTAGCAACTGCATGAGAAAACCAGCTTCGTTGCTGCTTCGCCCGCTGAAGTACCAAAACGTTTCATCAGGCCGGACCGAGGTCAGCTTTTTTGCGATCCGGTCAAAGGCTTCGGTCCAGTTAATCGGCCGGTAGTGCGTTTGCCCTTTTTCATAAACGACAGGCTGGATCAACCGACCGCAATGTTCCAGCTCGCGCGGTGTCATCCCGCGGAGCGCTTCAATCGAATTTTCTTTCCAGAAGTTCGGCGAGATTCCCGGCTGCATGTCGGCGACCATTGCCTGCAAACTTTTTTTACAAAGTTCCGGAAACGAACCCTGCTCGTTCGTCATCCCGCCTTTCTGCCCGCCCATGCCCAACGCGCACGTTTTACAAGCATTTTTGGACCGCATCGCTTTGTAAAGCTTCCAGACTCCGCCAGCCTCGCGGCCTTTTTTCCACGTGTACCAAATCGCACGAAATCCTCCGCCACTTCCAACTTTCATGATTTTCTGCCGTGTCTCGTATTCCGCCAGCCATCGCTTTTCGTTCAACAACGCCATTACTGGGTCTTATTGTAGATCAGTTGCCCTCGACTGATCACCTGCCTGAACAGTCGGAGGCAACTGATCTACAATGGAGGTCGTCTCCGAATGGATTTATCTTCTTGGTCGCAGTGATTGCTGCCTATCCTCCCTCAAAATTTACGAATCTTGATGAAACTTTCCGCGCTACTCACCAATTTTCTCTTCATCGGACTCACTTCCGCAATCGCCGCCCATGATTCGTTTGCTGCGGACGTGTCGTCGGTCGTCGCCGACGGTGCGAAGCTTCAATTGGTCGTCGATGATTGTAAATTCACCGAAGGCCCCGCCGCCGACAAAGCGGGTAACGTTTATTTCACCGATCAACCCAACGACCGCATCATTCGCATTGGCATCGATGGAACCGTTGCTGATTTCATGAAGCCTGCGGGTCGAAGCAATGGCATGTTCTTTGCGCCCGATGGCAAGCTGATCGCTTGCGCCGATGAGCAAAACCAGATGTGGTCAATCGACGTGACCGATGGCTCCAAGACGCTGCTGTTTGATAAGTACGATGACCAGCGGCTCAATGGCCCCAATGATGTTTGGGTTCATCCCAACGGCATCCTGTTCTTCACCGATCCGTTCTACAAACGTCCCTGGTGGAATCATGACAAGCAACCACAGGATGTGCAGGCACTGTACCGCGTTAGCAAAGATGGCTCGACCATCACTGGCCAATCCGAATCTTTCAAACAACCCAATGGAATCGTTGGCGACGCGAAACGAGGCGTCTTGTTTGTCGCCGACATCGGAGACAAAAAGACTTACGTCTATCCCATCGAGTCCGATGGAACCCTTGGCAAGCGAACCTTGTTCTGCGAAGAAGGTTCCGACGGCATGACGCTTGACGATGCGGGAAACCTGTATCTGACCGGAAAAGGCGTCTCGGTTTATCAAGCCGATGGGACAAAACTGGGCGTCATCGAAGTCCCTGAAAATTGGACGGCGAACGTCTGCTTCGGTGGCAAGAACCACAAGACGCTATTCATCACCGCAAGCGATAGCGTCTACACTCTTGAGATGGTGACCCGCGGAATTTCCGACCAGCCGTAACGTCGTTTGAAAACCTCGTTTCGACATCGTCCGTTGATGAACCGTCATGAGAACGGTTCGACCTTACCGTTACTCTTGATCATCTATCCGTGTTATGAGCGAATTGCAGGCCGACATTCTTGACTCGTTGTTGGGATCAAACGTGGATCCCGTCGCCGCCGGTCTCAGCCTACGCCAAATCGGTACGGCCGATCCTTCATCCGGGCTGCTCCTGCTCGCTGAACTTTCACGTCGCACCGATGAATTGCGAGCAAGCGATCCTGCGGTAATCGGCGGTCTGCTGCGCGGCATTCACATGCTCGCGTTACGTGATGATCATGCGCTGATTGCGGCATTCGATCCGACGCAGATCACCGCCGTGGAAGCGTCCCTGCCAGACGTTTGCGTGAACCGCTTTTTGCTTTTGCACCTACTAGCAATTGCCCGAACCGACACGTCATTAGCGACGTTGGTTTCAAGTCTGAAGAGCCATCCACCGGCAAGTTGGATCGAAGCGGCGCAGGTACTCAGTCCGCTGATGCAGCACCGCGACTGGACGCCCTCGGCGGTGTTCCCCGTTCTCCTGGACTCCCTTGAACACCCTTCGATTGCGGTGCCAGCGATCGACATTGCCAACTTCTTGACTCGCATCAAAAAGGTGGACGTTCATCCGGCGATTGGATATGTCAAAATATTGAACCGGCTTTTGGGAGCGGTCACGCGTCAACTTGAACGCTTTGAACTGGATCCGACCACGCTTGGCGATGATGTCCCGACGGTTCAGCAGCGATTGTCGCAAGCCGTTTCGCTTTCGGTGTCTCTGTGCGATGCCCTCGGTTTGATCGGTCACGAAACATCACGTCCGCGATTGCACGACGCGTTGCAGTTGCGTCACCGACGCGTCCAGTGTGAAGCCGCCGGAGCACTTGCTCGCCTCGGCGATGCGGAGGGACGCGAACGGCTTATCACACTCGCAAGTGAGCCATCGGCGAGACTACGCGTCATCGCTTACGCTGAAGAGCTTGGATTCGAGGAAGGCATCGATCCTCAATTTCGAACCGACGCCGCCGTGGCGGAATCGGAAGTCGCGATATGGCTTTCTCAACCCGATCGCTTCGGAATTCCGCCAACGTCGGTGGAGACCATCGACCAACGTCACTGGCTGTGGCCTGGCTTTGAAGATGCCGTTGATTGTTTCTTGGTCCGATTCAATTACGACCTCGGCACGCGAAGCTACAGCAATATCGCCATCGCCGGTCCCGCGGTATTCGCGATTGCATGTGATGTGGCGGATATGCAGGTCGATGACATCTATGCCATCTACGCAGGCTGGCAAGCGGAACACGATGAGATCTTCACCGTCCTCCCGACTCAGTTCAATGCCAGTCAATTGCGTGTGGTCGAGGAATTTAAAGTTCACCTTGACCGCGCAGGCTATGAAGAACTGAAGCCTGAGATGTTTGGCGTTTTCTTAGATGAACACGCCACCGTCTACTCCGCGATGCGTGAGAGCAAACCGTGCTTGGTGCTGACCGATGGATTGGAATCGGTCCACATTCCCGTCGCCGGCCGGGCTCGCCCTTTGCAAGCCGTTGATCTGTGGAACCTTTTCAAAGGCAGGAAGATGCTCCGCACCTTTAATCCGCAGGTTTAAGGCGAGTAAGCGGTTTCCTCTTTGCCAACTTCACGATGTAAGCAAACTGCGCAGCCGTTGTCGGTTGAACGCTGAGACGATTGCCTTTGCGAAGCAGGGGTAATTCGGCAAGAGGTTCGTGTGTTCGCATTTCGGCAATCGTCACGGGATGCAAGAGTTTCTCGACCAACTTGATATCGACCATGAACCAGCGAGGATTCTCGGGCGAACCCTTGGCATCGAAGTACTCGCTTTTGGGATCAAACGCGGTGTGATCTGGATAAGCCTCGCGCACCACAATCGCCGTCCCAACCACGGCGGGTTCAGCGCAAGACGAATGATAAAACAGAACGTGATCGTCCCTTTTGATTTCATCGCGGAGCAGGTTTCTCGCTTGATAATTTCGCACGCCAAACCAAAACGTCGTTTGGACAGGCGACGCGATCAAATCATCGATCGAGAACTCATTCGGTTCGGTTTTCATCAACCAATGGTTGCGACTCCGCGATGTTTTCATTGCCGCTTTCTTTGCCATGGATTCAGCTCGTCATCTTGTCCGGCTTGGGAATCGCCACATCCTTGACCAGCCGAACGATGATGTCATCAGTGGTCATCCCTTCGGCTTGAGCTTGAAAGTTTGTAGCGATCCGGTGGCGAAGCACGGGGATGGCGATTCTCTGCACGTCACCTGGGTCCACGGCGAAACGACCGTCCATCGCGGCAAGTGCTTTCCCTGCGGCAATGAGATTCTGCCCCGCACGCGGCCCAGCACCCCAGTCGACCAGTTGTTTAATGTAGGCAGGCGCGGATTCGTCCGACGGTCTGGTGGCACGGACAAGTCTCGAGGCGTAACGGATCACGAAAGGGCTGACCGCGACGCTCTGGACCAATCGCTGCACATTGAGGATCGCGCGGCCCGAGAGAACCTTGTTGGGTTGTTCGGCATCGCCTCGCGTCGTCGTTGTCAGGATCTGCTCCTCTTCTTCGGCGGACGGATAGCCGACCTTGATGTTGAACATGAAGCGGTCAAGCTGCGCTTCGGGAAGCGGATAAGTGCCTTCCTGCTCGATCGGATTTTGTGTCGCGATGGTAAAGAAAGGGTCCGGCAACGCGTATGTTTCTCGCCCGACAGTGACCTGCCGTTCCTGCATCGCTTCCAACAACGCGGCCTGCGTTTTGGGTGGCGTTCGATTGATTTCGTCAGCGAGCAAAACGCTGGTGAAGATCGGGCCTTCGACGAATCGAAAACTTCGCCGTCCGGCTTCATCTTCTTCCAAGACCTGGGTGCCCGTGATGTCCGACGGCATCAGGTCAGGCGTGAACTGGATTCGCTTGAACGGCACGTCCAAAATGTTAGCAAGCGTGCTGACCATCAGCGTCTTGGCGAGTCCCGGAACGCCTTCGAGCAGGCAGTGTCCACGAGTGAAGATGGCGGCTAACAATTGTTCAATGACGTCATGTTGTCCCACGATCACTTTCGCTAATTCCGTCCGCATTGTTTGCTGATGGTGAGCAAACTCTCGCAACATGTCGCCAAGATTACGTGGCTTCGCGCCCGCGGACTGCGCACCTGCCACCGATGCGGGCGACTGCGCAAGTGGTGCGGGGTTGCTGGACGACGGACCATGGGGAGGTATCGACGGTCCGCGCGGGTTCTTATCTGTCATCGTGTTGTCTATGCTAATGAGACCAAAGGGGAATCAGCCCCAGCGGGAGCAGCCCGTGCCATCCAAAGTAACGAGTTCCTGCGCCATGCCGACCCCACGTCTTCGTTCACTCCCCATCATCACCAAAATCACGGCGCTGGCTGCCGTGATTTTACTGGTTGCGTTGCACCCGTGTCGGGCGATGGCAGCCATTGACGCCCCCACGGTCCAGCAGTCGATCGACCGCGGAATCGCTTACCTTCGTTCGACGCAGAATGCTCAGGGCGGTTGGAAAGAATACACGGGCCAAAGTGGCGGGCTGACGGCGTTATGCACCCTTGCGCTACTTACCGCGGGCGTTCCTCCGGACGATCCGGCGATGCAAAAAGCCCTCACGTATCTTCGCAAAATTGAGCCCTCCGAAACCTATTCGGTCGCACTGCAGACGATTGTGCTCTGCCAAATCGGTGCCCCCGGCGACCTGGTGCGGATTCGTCGAAATGTCACATGGCTGGAGTCACAGCAAAACGGCACCGATGAAACCAACGCATTTCGTTCCGGCGGTTGGGGCTACGGCGGTGGACGCGGAGGTGGCGATCCGTCGAATTCCCAGTTCGCATTGCTGGCGCTGGATGCTGCGGAACAACGCGGTGTCGCAGTCAGTCCCAAGGTCTATGAGTTAGCGGCCAGCTACTGGAACACGCGGCAAACCACGTCGGGCGCTTGGGCCTACGGTACAAACTCGCCGCCGACAGGAAGCATGACGTGCGCGGGCATTGCGTCCACGGTGATCTGTCGTGGACGATTAGGGGACGCCTCATCTAAAATCCAGGGTGGCGAGATTGTTTGCTGCGGCGGCAACCAAAATGAGGAAGATCCGGTCGAGGCTGGTTTGAAATGGTTGGGGGATCGCTTCAGCGTACAACTAAATCCTGGCAACAGCGGCTCCTCAACCTTGTTTTATTATCTGTACGCCCTCGAACGCGTCGGGCGAATGACCGGACGTCGCTTCATCGGCGGGCACGATTGGTACCGTGAAGGTGCACAGCGGCTTGTCGGATTGCAGGACGGCTTTCAAGGCTTTTGGTCCGGTGTCGGTTTCGCCGAAGACGATCGCAGCGTGACCACCTCGTTCGCGCTCCTGTTCCTCGCCAAAGGGAAACGGCAAGTCGTGATCGGACGACTGCGTCACGGCGAGGCGAAAGCTCGCGACACCGGTGAATGGAACGAGCATCCCGATGCGTCACGTCAACTGATCCGGCGCCTCGAACGTAATTGGGGCCGAGAGTTGACATGGCAAACCATCACCACCGAAAACGCGAAAGTCGAAGACTTGCTCCAGGCACCTCTGATTGTGATCACGGGTCACGAACGACTTCAATTATCTGAGAATGAAGCCAACTTACTGAAAACCTATGTGGATCAAGGCGGCAGCCTTCTCTTTGACGCAAACGCTGGCAGCGGGTGCAGGCCTGCACCTGGGTTTGAACAAAGCGTTCGCGAGTTGTGCGATTCCTGGTATGAGTCCGCTCCGCTGGCACCGCTTGCGCCAACGCATCCCGTTTACTTCGCCGAAGGGGATGTGAAACCGTCGCTGATCGCTCCCGATTATCAATTGCAAGGCGTGGAAGCGTGTTGTCGTACCGCCGTTTTCTACTCGCCGGCAAGCCTTACCTGTCGCTGGGAACTGAGCGATCCGACGGGACGCAATCAGGCAAGCGATGTCCCTCGCCCAGTCAAAGATTCACTGGAGAGCGCTGCAAGATTGGGCCAGAACCTTCTGGCTTACGTCACGGGCCGAGAGTTGAAAGACAAACTGGACTCGCCCATGGTGATTCGGCAAACCGAGGAAGAAACGCCCAACCGGGGCGCAAATCGCATCGCCCGACTGCAGATCGATGCGGGTGCTCGTGATGCACGGCGTTCGCTGCCTAACTTTGTCTCCATCGCATCCAAGCGTGTCCCATTAAGGCTGGAAGCCGCGCCGGACGAAGTGCCGATCGATAGCGGCGTTCTTGCCGATCAATCATTCCTCTGGGTCCATGGCCGGACCGATTTTCAATTCACGCCCGAGCAACGCCGAACACTCCGAGAATATCTTGACAACGGTGGCTTCATCATTGCGGACGCGATTTGTGGAAGCCCCGAATTTGCAAAAGCATTTCGACGTGAACTAGGGGCCATTGTTCCCGAAAGTCCACTCCAATCGATGCCCGCGGATCATCCCGCGATGACCGCAAAATTTGGCGGTTATGACTTGCGAGACGTCGCGACTCGCACCCCTTCGCGCGGCCCGGGAGGTCTGGCCATCAGTCGCCGGCGCGGCATTCCCCAATTGGAATTTGCGGTCGTGAACAATGTCACGTCGATTTTCTTTTCCCCACTCGACCTTAGCTGCGCACTGGAAAGTCAAAACTCGATCCAGTGCCCAGGCTACGACACCAACGACGCCAGCCGCATCGGTGTCAATCTCCTCCTTTTCGCTCTCCAGCAATAAATGATCAATCCGATGTCAGCAGCGAAACCAACGATTGTCGCCTTAGGCGAAATCCTTTGGGATATGTTCTCTTCCGGGCCGCGCTTCGGTGGAGCGCCGGCCAACTTTAGCTACCACGCGTCGGCACTCGGAGCATCCGTCTCGATCCTCAGCAGCGTTGGTAATGATGAACTTGGCGATGCCGCCATCGGCAAGCTTCGCGATTCTGCGATCGATACTCGCTTCATTAGTCGCAGCGAAAACCATCCGACAGGAATGGTCAATGTCGAGATCGATGCGGGCGGTCATGCGACCTATCGCTTCCGTCATGAGGAAGCTTGGGACCACATTCCTTGGACGGATCAATTGCAAGAACTCGCTTCGTCTGCGAACGCCGTGTGCTTTGGAACCCTGGCACAGCGACACCAGGAATCACGATCAACCATTCGCAAGTTCATTGAAGCCACGCCACCGAGGACACTTCGGGTACTCGACCTAAATTTGCGTGCCCCATTTTTTGACGATGAAGTGATTGAATCCTCGCTCACCCATGCGAACATCCTGAAGCTCAACGATGAAGAGCTATCCTACATCGCTCGTCTTTTCGTGAACGCGGGAGACGAGATTTCACAAGCACAACAGCTCGCGAAAAGATTTGATCTTCAGGCGATCGCAGTCACACGAGGTTCTCGCGGTGGTGTTCTGATTCGAGATGACGAAGTCAGCCACGCATCGTCGCAACCCACGACCGTCAGGGATACCGTGGGCGCCGGCGATTCATTTACAGCTGCGGTCACGGTCGGCTTTTTAAAACAAATGCCACTTGATGACATCAATCGAGCCGCATGCCGAATCGCGGAGTTCGTATGCTCCCACAACGGCGCAACGCCGAAGTTGCCCGATGAATGGCTGGACGAGATGTTTTAAGGCGAGCGGCAGAAATGGAACTACAAGAATATTGGGAGGTTGAGGCTCCTACCGAGACGACTGTTCAAGATAATTGCCGGCGCGAGCCTCAACCTCCCGGTGTATTTTCATCTGCCGCTCAAATAATCGCAAAAAACAAGCCGCGTTCATTGACGCGAACGCGGCTTCAAGTTGGCGAGTACGAATCAACCCAAATCAGAATTCGCCTCTGATAACTTCCTTATTCGCGCGAGTCCCCAGTGCGCCCCAAAGACCGTAAGGACTTGGGCTTCCAGGTGCTGAGGTGGCAACGGTCTGGCGTCGATAGACCATCGGCGCCCGACTGTTGCCGGATTCAATGGAGTCTGTGATGAACTTCACCGCACCATCGGCCATGAGAACATGAGCGCCGCCTTGGTGACGACTGCTCGGCGGCATGACGCCCGAACTCCCGTCGCTCCCTTCGCCAATTTTCACCGGGCCGTTCGGAGGCAAAATCATGTTCACCTGACTATAAAGCGGACGCCCATCCGCCCAGCGAAAACCTCGTCTTTCCCCTGCTCTCGCCGACGTCGAACCACCACGGAACGTGCCAGGCGTGCAGGTGGTCGAACCGGTCAGGCACCAAAAGCGAGGACGCAAAGGATCGATGAAGTTGTTGCCAATCGTTGGGTCTTCATAAAGTCCTCCACGAGGAAAGCTTAGGCGTCTGCCGCCAAGATTGATCGTTGCCAACGTCGTGATGGCCGCATCACCAAGGTCAGTTGCAATCTCTCCGCACATGATCGAGTTTGAGGTCCCATCGAGGATGTCGCGAAATCTCGCTTTCGTCCGGAACTGGAAAACGCCTCGCTGACCAACACGAGCATTCTGTGCTATGCCGTTGTTGTTCCCCCAACTACAAGGAGCCGAGCCTGAACATCGGAACGATGCGTCCTGCATGTGATCCATCGAATCGCCAGTGGCAGCGGCGTAATTCGTCCGACCCAGTGCAGGTAGACCAACGCCGGGATCGCTGGGACAACGAAGCGTCGACATTTCCGTGCTCCAGGGGATATAGGCGGCGGCCCACGGAGCCGGACCCATCGCATTCCAACGATTCGGCGGCACTAAGTCCGTCGCATTGTTTCGCTTTATACTCGGAGATGAAATCATCTCCCAAATCGCCTGCTGCTCAATGAACGGAGTCAGCCCAACAAGAAAACTAAGGTTCATTGCTGGATTGCCTGTTCCGTTCTGAGCCGTGGACGCACCGCCCGATGGAGGGCGATGCGTTCCGGTACCGTGCGTAGGCAACTGCTTGTAAGCGGCGTGGTAATTGTGAATACCAAGCCCAATCTGTTTGAAATTATTGCCGCAGCTCATTCGACGCGCCGCTTCGCGTGCCGCCTGAACCGCGGGAAGCAACAGACCAACCATGACGCCGATGATCGCAATGACCACCAGCAATTCGACAAGCGTAAAGCCCGCCTTCGACCGAGATTGAAACCGAATCATCGTGAAAGCACCTCAAACTAAAGGAACGAAAAGAAACACCCACCTTTTTTTGGAAAAACGGAGAAACCCCGCCTTCCATTAATGGTTTATCAGTGTTGAAACCGAAGTCTTGCTCCTCAGTTTCAATCGGGTTGTGGGAGCAAAATGCGTTCCGCTTCGACACGCCTCGGGTGAGCCTGCAAAGCCAACCAGCGAGAAAACGCAGTTCAAAAGGGCTTTTAGACATGACTAACGCCAGTTGGCCACAGACGAGATAAGGGGATGAGGCGATTCATCCTTCATCACCCAAAACGAGGGGGCGATCAGGCCATTGTGTAGAATTGCAACGCAAAAATCAATAGAAACAAGCTTTTTAATTGATGACTCTTTTTCCTTGACCTCGCCTTAATGGCACGCCATGGCGAATTCAGAATGGCCTAAGCGTGCTCCCGGCAGAGACGAACTCGCGGCATCTACAACCATCTCCGCTCAAGAAGCTTCGCCAGCTTGGTACCGAGAGAGAAACATTTTTACACTCTCGGAGATGATCTGTTTTCGTTCAGCTGTTGTCGGAGACGTTGCGTTACGAATCAATTGCGGCCAAACCACAAAGGTTTCAAGCAGCCCAAGCAATTGCCTTGCAGCCATCTTTGCATCGGCTTTGGCCAACGCTTTGGACCGAACGCCGGCGCGAATCCAAGCTTGTAATTCGCTCTCGAAAAGCTTGGCATCCCCCAAGAGGCTCTGCCACATTTGCGGACACTGCAACAATCGCGGGAGAATCACGCGGGCCAAGCGACGAGACGCCGGCTCGCAGTGAAAATCAACGACTCGTCTCGCAAATCGCTCCAGTTGAATGCTGAGCGACACCTCGCGAGAAAAATCAAGCGCGGCTCCAGCCTGCGAACTCTGCTTTAACTCTTCAACGATCGCATTGAACAATTCATCTTTGCTCGTGAAATGATTGTAAACCGTCCGTTTGGAAACCTGCGCCCTCTCGGCGATTGCATCCATGCTGGCTTGTTCAAAGCCAAACTCGGCAAAAGCATCCACCGCTGCGGAAAGAATTGAAGCCCGCTTGCGCTCTGAAAGCGTACCGAGCGAAGCGGAACGGCTTTCAACGGTCATGTTAAACAGATGTCCAAGATACGAATGATTCTCACACAAATCTACACTGGCCAGTCTACTTTACACTGACGACACTGCCGAGTGTACTTTTTACAATAGCGGCGGTTTATTTTTGCCCAGGAATCGCAATGGTGATTTCCGTTCGCGTCGACTCGCTGTTGACGATGCCTTATTGCCCAATGCCCTGCGTGGTTAGCAATGTCCAGTCCTAAACGCGGCAGTTGAACGCGCTCAATTGGACCTTGAATTCACGCGAGTGGAATCGCCAATCGCTGGCCTCTTTGGTCAGGCACTGGCTACCGTCGGCAACCTCGTCGCCCCGGACACGACCATTCTCACCACGGTCGTATCAAAAAATCCCGTCTATTCCAACTTCAATGTGGATGAGCAACGCTTCTCGATTGCCGAAGACGCATCCGCGAGGACTCGGTCCGAAGTGCTCGCGAGGCGCCCATTCCATTTAGCTTGTGCTTTCGGATGAAGAAGGCTTTCCCCACGAGGGTGTCATCGATTTCGCAAACAATCGCACCGATCTCAACAGTGGCAACACGCGGATTCGGGCTCTTCCGCAAAATCTGTGGGTACAAACCCGCTCAAAACCGAGTTTGCATCAGCAATTAACGGCATTTTTGAGCGAAAACATCAAGGTTGGAAGTCACTTTCAGTTTAGAGATGGATTTTTCAGGCATGAACTCCTGCGTCCAATGATTTGGCAGCAGACGGTGAAACGTGGTACTCTCGTCAGTGCCGGGAAAAACCGACTCAAGCTCTGCGGGGACGCAACTTGGGAAGGGATATTCCGGTCGATAGCGCGCCAATAGCGCGCCAATAGCGCGCCAATGGT
>Ga0105051_10002553_pt1 | contig 23122 bp, 22 predicted proteins | sample FRY02_FD_78383 | JGI IMG/M metagenome (GOLD analysis project Ga0105051, IMG submission 78383) | Freshwater microbial communities from Lake Fryxell liftoff mats and glacier meltwater in Antarctica - FRY-02 (megahit assembly) | ecosystem: Environmental > Aquatic > Freshwater > Ice > Glacier... | reverse complement strand
ATTTCTAATTCAACTAGAATATTCGAGTGAGAAGCCTAAATTTAGATATTTAGTATTTACTTACTTTACCCAGACACTAATGATGGAGAGTTGACAATTGGAGTCATTCAGCATTGAAAATTATTAAATCAAGCTGCGAAACTAATAAAATATGAAAATTGATAAAATTCGTAATCGGAGAATTTCTTTCGGATTTTCAACTGTCCATTATCAATTATCAATTAAACTGTCTTCACATCTTTCTCATCATAATCATCAATATCCATGATGTAGCCATTTTGCATCAAAAATTCGAACAAATGTTTTGATTCTTTAGATACCGGCATATTACGTGTGGTAATTATCTGTTTGTTTTTCTTGTCTAGGTATGGATAGGCATAGAGCCTTACATTTTTACTAAATAAGTCACTGATATAAGCTAAAAGCTCATCTGTGTAATTTTCCCCGTAATTTTCTGAATTAAATATATTTTTCAGATTTGCAATATTCGTTGAAATACCAACACTTTTAGGGCTACAACGCGAAAGGTATTGGGCTAATTTATGATTTCGGGTAAAGTCTGAAACTATCACGTAATTGCCGGTCGCACAAAGCTCCTCAGCACGTTTTGCAAACTTTTCAAGATCCTCATTACTCAGTTCAGATTTATTTTCAAGAAAATTAGTCATTAGAACCTCGATCATGACGATGATGTTCCTGTCACTCACCTTCTGAGTATTCTTAAATTGCTCTACTGCTTTATTAAATAAATCAAAGTTTGGAGTAGATTTCTGACCAAATTTTGTGCGAAGGATCATTACATCCTTTTTGTAAAGCACATCTTTAGATTGACGTGCCTGCCCATTCTTATCAAAAATAGCTGCACCCGAAAAGCCTTTTGATATTAGATATAAATTAACCAATCGATCGTTTGCATTCTTGAATATTGGGCCGCTCAGACTGATCAGATCAATCTCGACAGAGCCAATTGTTAAATTATCTACCAGAGACTCTATCATCGACTGAACATTATCATAATAATAATATGCAGCATAAACTAAGTTGACTCCCAGTATCCCCAATACATTTTGTTGAAGGTTCGAATCACTATCCAGTAGCCTGACGTGAAAAACTATATCATTAGGTTCTCCTCCCGGACTCAGTTGAAACCTAATACCCAACCACCCGTGAGGATCATTGGTTTTATTGAAGTTGAGTGTTGTTACAGTATCTGCAAAAGCAAAAAAAGTTTTCTCAGCATATTTAGGTCCGCATAGACGTTCAGATAGCAGTCCAAACTCATGCCTTATCATTTTATCGAGTCTCGATTCAGAAACGTAACGGCCTGATTCTTCAGCCCCATAAATTGAATTACTAAAGACCATATCATAGGCGGACATAGTCTTTGCAATGGTTCCTGATGCAGCTCCGGCAGTGAAAAAATTTCTGGCTACTTCTTGGCCAGCTCCTATCTCTGCAAAAGTTCCATAAATAGATTCATCCAAATTGATGTTTAAAGCCTTCCGCTTATTCTCTAAAATTTCTCTCCCCATTTGGTAAAATTATGATTTTACAGCTTATACCGCAATTTAAATAGAAAAGGCAGACGAATCCGCCTGCCTTTTGAAACACCAAACTCAACAAATTTAACTGATTCCTATTTCTCGTGACTGGATCTTCGCTTCTTCTTTCTTTGCTACACTGATGTATAAAATACCGTCCTTATAAGCTGGTTTAAATACTTTGTTTGTGTTTGCAAATTTTACAAATGCCATTTTGATATCCTCCTAAATTTTTAAATAGTTATTTCAAACTATTCGACAATGTGTATACCATTTTGCATATTGCACAATAACTAGCTAAAATATAAGACAAACTGTCATTTAAATTAATTTTTTACAGACAAAAAGTCACTATTAATATGGAAGGATTTCATTTTAAGATTCAAATTCCTATACGTTTTGCAGACATAGATGCTCTAGGACATGTAAATAACGCGATTTATCTTACTTATTTTGAGATAGCAAGGTCAGCTTATTGGGCAGAAATTATTGAGTGGGACTGGAAATTATTCGGAATAATAATCAGAAAATCGGTGGTTGATTATCTTAAACCAATAATACTTGCTGACGAGGTATATGCTTATGTAAGAACCTCGAAAATTGGCAATAGTAGTTTCGAACTGGATTACGTTTTGGTTAGGATTGTTAATGGTAGTGAAGAAATATGTACTACTGGACAAACTCTATGCGTTTCATTTGACTATATCTTGCAGAAACCTACTCAAATTCCTGAATTTCAACGTCTAATGATGGAGAATAGCATGAAATCTAACCTTATTTAATACTGGCGAACAATTCACTTCAGCAAACTCAGAATATTTTGCCTGGATTCAATATCCCATTTGGATCAAATACTGATTTTATGCCACGCATCAGGTTTAGGTGAGTTTTTGAGTACTTAATATCCATAAACTCACGCTGTACCGAACCAATACCATGCTCTCCGGATATGGTACCTCCAAGAGAAACAGTTAATTCAAAAATTTCCCTTATCCCCTCCTTAAGCTTTGTATTCCAGGCATCATCAGACATCTCACCTTTAATAATATTAACATGCACATTTCCATCGCCTGCATGGCCATAACAGATGGACTGAAATCCAAATCTTGTTCCTATTTCCTTTATTCCTTGGATTAATTTAGGAAGCTCTGCCCTTGGCACCACTGTGTCTTCCTCTTTATAAATTGAGTTTGATTTTACAGATAATGGCATGGTGCGCCTCAATCTCCAGATCGCATCCTTTTGAGCCGCAGTATCTGCAAAAAGCACATCTGAACAGGAATTATTCTCAAGTACTTCGTTAATCTTTTCACATTCAGCTAAAAGTACATCCATATCATTACCGTCGACCTCTATCATCAAAAAAGCCTGAGCTTCATCCTTAAGGTCGAACTGAAAATGATCATACTCCATTACCCATTCAACCGCACGTCTCTCCATAAACTCAAGTGTGGAAGGCGTTACTCCTGTACGAAAAATCGCAGATACAGCTTCGCAAGCCTGTTCATTGCTCGGAAAAGAAGCAAGCATGACCAGATTTTGTGTAGGAAGTGAAATAAGCTTTAGTACTACTTTGGTTATGATACCAAGTGTACCCTCGGAACCAATCATCAACTGCGTGAGATTATAGCCCGAAGCATATTTAAGGGTATTCGCCCCTGTCCATATTATTTCACCATCAGGAAGTACCACCTCAAGGTTCAATACATATTCTCTAATGGTACCGTACTTTACGACTCTTGGCCCGCCACTGCCATGGGCGATATTGCCGCCAATAAAACAAGAACCTTTACTAGAAGGATCTACCGGATATAACAGTCCCTTTTCAGCTGCAGCATTCATAAAAACTTCGGTAATTACCCCGGGTTCAAGAGTAGCCTGAAGATTTCGCTCATCTATTTCGATGATTTTATCAAACCTTTCCATAGAGATCAAAAGCCCTCCCATGACCGGCAATGCACCTCCACTTAGTCCGGTGCCGGCTCCTCTGGGTGTAACAGGAATCATGTGCCGATTGCATAATTTAAATAGAAGAGAAATTTGCTCTTTACTATCAGGCCTTACAACTACTTCCGGGAAAAAGACTAGATCTTCAGTTTCATCGTGGGCATATTTTTCCAGTTTATCCTGATCCACATAAACGTTATCTGATCCTATTATTTCATAGATCTCAGTCAATATGGAATTACTAATCCGATTAAACGACATATTATCTACTAAACAAAAGTTCTATGTTTGAGTTTTCAATTTCGGCACTCATTGGAGGATGCATTTTACGGATGGAAATACGAATATCCTGAACAGCCAAAAACTCATGCCTGATCCGCTCAAGCATACTGTGTGCTACCGTTTCTATTAGTTTACGAGGCATATTCATTTCTTCAGAAGCGATTTGCAACAACCGCTCATAATTAACTGTATTGGAAATATCATCACCACCAGAACCATATACTTCTAGCTCTGTATCTATATCGAGAATAAATTCTGTCCCAAGGATCTGTTCTTCCGGATAAAATCCATGAAATGAAAAAAAACGAACTCCCTTCAAACTGACTTTTTGTTTGATAATTCCCATTTAGCAAAAATAGTTTAATTTCGGTACACAAATTCATACCTTGTTTAACATTTGATCATATGAAAAGAATTACATTAATTACCGCCATTTTAACTGCAATAGTAAATAGCAGTTTTGCCCAGCAGAGTCCTAATCCAAAAGATACAGAAGCTTGGTCACCCGTACCCAAAATAGTAAGTCCTCAGAAAACTACATTATCTGCACCTGAAGATGCAATTATACTATTCGAAGGAAGTGATATGAATCAATGGCTAACAGCTAAAGATCAATCTCCGGCAAAATGGATAGTTGCTAACGGAAAGTTCACAGTTAAAAAAGGGACGGGAAACATTCAAACCAAAAGATCATTTTTAAATTATCAAATGCATATTGAATGGCTCATTCCTGAAAACATTACAGGCTCGGGTCAGGCAAGAGGAAATAGTGGGATTTTTCTGGGTTCTACGGGAAATGGAGATCAGGGATATGAACTACAAGTCCTAGATTCTTACAATAATATAACCTACAGCAATGGTCAGGCAGGAAGTATTTACAAACAATTTATACCATTAGTGAATGCATCCAAAAAACCAGGAGAATGGCAAGCATATGATATTATTTGGCTGGCCCCGATTTTTAATGAAGATGGTAGTTTAAAATCTGCTGCAAAAGTGAGTGTATTGCATAACGGGATATTGATTCAAAACAACATTGAGCTCAAAGGCGAAACTGTTTATATCGGGTCTCCTTTCTATAAAAACCACGGACCATTACCAATCAAATTGCAGGATCATGGTGATCCAAGTGAACCCATAAGCTTTCGCAATATTTGGATAAGAGAATTATAATTCAATACTCTTAAATTTTTGGCTTGAATATTGAATGATTTAACTCATAAAAAAAAGGTATGAAAAATCATTTACTTCTGGTCTGCTTAAGTGTAGCCCTTTTAGTTTCAAGCGGATGTGCTGTGAATCCGGTAACAGGAAAGAAACAGATCGTTCTGATGTCGGAGAGCCAGGAAATAGCCATGGGTGCAGCTGCTGATCCACAAATCGTTGCTCAGTATGGTTTATATGAGAATAAAGTCTTACAGGATTTTATCACTCAGAAAGGAAATGAAATGGCTGCGGTATCCCATAGGCCTGAACTCAAATATGAATTTAAAATTGTCGATTCAGAAGTGATAAACGCATTTGCTGTCCCTGGTGGATATGTTTATTTCACCAGAGGTATTATGGCTCATTTCAATAATGAAGCTGAATTTGCAGGTGTTTTAGGACATGAAATAGGACATATTACCGCTAGACATTCAGTTTCTCAACAAACCAAATCAATACTTGGACAGGTAGGATTAATTGGCAGCATGATTCTGGTTCCTCAGGTTGCAGAGTTTGCCGAACCCTTATCTCAGGGCTTAGGCTTATTATTCCTGAAATTCGGTCGGGATGCTGAGCGTCAATCAGATGAGCTTGGGGTAGAATACTCATCAAAGATTGGTTATGATGCCAAAGAAATGGCTGGTTTTTTCAATACGCTTGAAAGACAAAAAACAAGAACTGAAAGTACAGAATTGCCGGATTTTTTGTCTACTCACCCTAACCCCGGTTCGAGGAATGCGGCTGTCAGTAAATTATCTGCAGATTGGAAAAAGCAGTTAAACTTGACCAATCCAAAAATTAACAGAGATAGTTATTTAAAAAAGATTGAAGGTTTGATTTATGGGGAAGATCCCAAACAAGGTTATTTGGAAAACAGCATATTTTACCATCCCGAATTAAAATTTCAATTCCAAACACCTCAGGGATGGAACTACCAGAACACCCCGCAAAAGGTGCAGTTAGCACCTAAAGATGGGAAAGCACTGCTGATGATGACACTTGCAAGTGGTAATTCACTTCAGGAAGCAGCTAGTAATGTGGTGCAAAAAAATAACCTTCAGGTTCTCGAATCAAATCAAATCACTGTGAATGGATTGAATGCAATATCAATGATTGCAGATGTGAAAGCAGAACAACAACAACAAGCGTCCACTGTCAGAACTTTATCCTATCTCATCGAATACAATAAAAATATTTACCTCATTCTTGGAGCCAGTTCAATGAATGATTTTAATAATTATTCGCAGTATTTTCTTCAATCAATGAAGAATTTTAAAGAATTAAAAGACGCTTCCAAACTTAATAAACAGCCTGAAAGAATAAGAATTAAAGCAGTTAAACAAAGCGGAACACTCAGACAGGCTCTGAGCAGTTACAACATGCCGGAGAATAAGCAGGAAGAAATCTCCCTGTTAAACGGAATGCAATTGACAGACAAGGTCTTAGCGGGAACTCTTATAAAAATTCTGGGTAAATAAGATAAGTGTAAAAAAAATTCAATATACGAAAAAAGAATTTTTATCTGTGCCTTAAAGGCATATTCTGGTAAACCTGTATTCTAAAACAAACACAGAATCTTTTTTATTCAGTTTAATGCAGCAACTACCTCAATTCATTTGTTAATTAATAAATATTGGTACTATTTAACAGGAGCAAATGATGAATTCTCATTGGAATCGAGAATATTTCATTCCTTTTGTTTAGTAGCTTTCTTTGTACTATCCATTTTGGTTCCCCTGAATCTATTTTTAGGTCTTCAAGTCTCAGCACTACTTTCTGCTATAGCTTTAATTACTCAATCTACACTTTACTACTTATCAAGATTCAGACATCTGACACAAATAAGTCCTTTGCTCTCGATATTCATTATCCATATCATTATCATAATAAACTATTTTTACAATTCCGAAATTCAGGAACCAAGTTTATTATTACTCGTTGCGATTTTTTTTGGTTATATCACTCTCAAAGCCAAAAGAATACTGGTTTTTTTATAAGCTTTAATTTAGTTGTGGCTATCAGTCTACCTTTGAGCGAATATCTAAACCCCGGATTGGTTGATAAGCTTGAGATGGGGCTTGAGTTTCGTTTCGGGGATATGATTGGTACTTATTTATTAAGTATTCTGACCATTCTGATAGGTTTGAGATACATAAAAAAGAATTACAACATAAGCCAAAGTTTGCTTGAAGCTAAGGCTATTGATCTGGAAAGGATAAATAGTACAAAGAATAAATTATTTACTATAGTTTCTCACGATCTGAGAGCTCCACTGGCTAATGTTAAAGGTTATTTAGAAATACTTTCACTTCTTGATCCCGCAAAAGATAATTGGCAGGAAATACAAAACGATCTAATAGAAATGACCCAAAATACGGATAATATGTTATCCAATATTTTGATGTGGTCTACTTCGCAAATGGATGGAATTACTCCTAATAAAAAGCAGATTGATTTGAGTAGTACCCTCATTCCTGTAATCAAAGTTTTTCAATCGATTGCTAATGCCAAACAAATTGCATTAACATTCGATATTGACCCCGAAATAAAGGTCTTGGCTGATGAAAATATGTTACAACTTGTCATTCGTAATATTTTAAGTAATGCGATCAAGTTTACCCCAAATGGAGGGAATATAAAACTAGATGTAGACTCTAATTATCCAAAATATGTAATCAAAATAGCGATAATGGTATAGGAATGTCAGATAAGATTAAAAATTCCATATTCAGTCTAAAAGCAGAATCTTCTTTTGGTACAAAGAACGAAAAAGGTGTTGGATTGGGACTTAATTTAAGTAAAGAATTTAACGACATGCAGGGTGGCAGAATCTGGTTTGAAAGCGCCCCTGGAAAGGGTAGCACCTTTTATATTTCAATTCCGGTGCCTAATTTCAATACTGAAATTCATCCAATAAGCCCGATATTTATTTATAAAAACTCGAGTACCTTTTAAGTAAGCTTGGCAAAAGATAGAAATTTAACATTTTGACCATTTTTTTTTGTAAATTTGTAAAAAAATCATAAACTATTCTTTTCACACCTGCTCGTTAGTTCGACTGATCTTGATTTCATTACTGTAATTAAACAGAATAATCCTGATCTATTCCTTTGTTGAATTTTCAATGCCTTTCTGGCCGCATACATTTGAACCGGGTAGTATTCATTAAATAATTTACAGACATGGCAAAATCCCAAGCAACCTTCATGAAGAAGCAGCTCGAAAAGAATAGAGCAAAGAAAAAAGAAGATAAAGAACAACGTAAACTTGAACGCAAACAAAATTCAAATGGTGGAAAGCTAGAAGATATGCTTGCTTATGTAGATGAGAATGGTGAACTTTCTTCAACTCCTCCTGAAATCAAACAGCCTGCCAGACCATCAAACCGATAGTACTGTTAACTGAAATAAACAATACATTGAATGAATAATTGGAATGATCAAATTTTAGGGAAATCCGGCAATGTCATCCAGTGCGTAAAATCCTCAATCGAAACTTTGTCCTCGGCAACAATAAACTTATTATAAATTTCACTGTAATAACCAAAGTATATTTGCCCACCATCAAATAGCAACACATCTACTGCCTGCTGAGGCAACTCATTTTTAACTAAAATCCATTCCATACCTTAAAGATATAAACTATTCTTGAAATGGTTTTATGCTAATTTGGGTTGAAAACGACAGAGTTAAAAATTACTCACCGCTGAAAAACAGCATATTACAATCATTTTAGAAAAAATAATTTTCGAAAGTCAAGCTTTAAAAGTAAATTTCTTTATAAAACTTTAAACTAAGCTCATCATAAACTTAAAAACATTTTTAATTGGAATCGCAGGAGGTATCGTAGTCTTCCTAGTAGGATTTTTAATTTACGGAATATTGATGATGGATTATTTTAGCGCCAATATGAGCTCTTACACCGGGCTCATAAAAGAACCTATGGATATCTGGGCTATTGGTTTAGGAAATATTATAGGGGGAATTCTTCTAGCTTATTTACTGAAAACAGCTAAAATTGAATCAGGTGTACAGGGTGCAATCCAAGGTGCATTATTGTTCTTTCTTTTTAGCCGTGGGTCAAACTTCGTATTTTTCGAACAGTACAATTTAATGTCCCTTTCATTGTCTTTATTAGACGCACTTTACATGTCCCTAGTGGGTGCTTTATCAGGTGCTGTGATTGGATGGTTACAAGGCAGAAAATCAAGCAAAAATTAGTAGAAATCTGATCTGCTGAAAAATAAAAAACGGAGAATATCTGATTAATATTCTCAGTTAAAACAGAGGAAAATAATATTCGAGAACCTATTCTTCAGTTTTCAAAATCACGAATGTAGCTTCATCCGAATTTCCCCAAACAAATGGAGCCACAGGTACATTCAGATTCCTTGCACGTTTAATTGAGTTTGCAGAATCAATAATATCATCCGGACTACCTAATACAAAAGTTGCTAAAGGTACCTTTGCAAATCTTGCCTTTACAAATATAAGATCTTAAGGAGCTTGATCTTCCGGGCTTCCCCATACAAAAGGAGCGACTGCAACCATTGATTTCGGCAGGTCATTTGTAAAATATGAGCCTTTATTTCCTGCCCGAGTATTAAAAGATAAAGTCATTAATAGTGCTGTGCTAAGTGCGAATATTGTTTTCCTGTTTTTGTTTTTTTGTTTGTTTGTTGATCAAATGTACCTCGCTATACAAAGCCAGCATACACCTTTTTGGCAAGAAGGATAAACAATTCGGTGAATACGGGAAAAGTGTCGGTAAAAACATTTCTTTAGGTATATGCTATAATGCAAATGAGAATCGATTTTTGTAGTTTTGAAAAAACCAATTACATGCAAAACCAGGATTCAGAAGCGAGAAACATTAACAAGTCGTCAAAAAAAGATCTTTATGAAGCACCAGACTATTTTCTGGTGGATGAGCTATTGACTGAAGAGCATAAACTTATACGAGATTCCGTAAGGACTTGGGTCAAAAAGGAAGTGAGCCCAATAATTGAAGATTTTGCTCAAAGAGCTGAATTTCCACAACACTTGATTCCGGGGCTTGCCACATTGGGTGCTTTTGGACCAACTATACCAGCGAAATATGGCGGGGCAGGTTTGGATTATATTTCATATGGTCTGATTATGCAGGAAATAGAGCGTGGCGATTCTGGCATCCGTTCAACCGCATCTGTTCAAGGATCTCTGGTGATGTATCCAATTTATGCTTATGGTTCTGAGGAACAAAAAATAAAGTTCCTTCCTAAACTGGCATCGGGCGAATTTCTGGGATGTTTTGGATTAACTGAGCCAGATCATGGTTCAGATCCGGGAAGTATGATCGCCAATATTAAAGATATGGGAGATCATTTCCTACTGAACGGATCAAAAATATGGATTTCCAATTCACCCTATGCAGACATTGCAGTAGTTTGGGCTAAAGATGAAGAAGGAGTGATTAGAGGATTGATTGTTGAAAAAGGAATGGAAGGCTTTTCTGCCCCTGAAATCCATGGGAAATGGAGCCTTAGAGCTTCTTCTACAGGAGAATTGGTTTTTAATAATGTAAAGATCCCTAAGGAAAACATACTACCGAATGTAAAGGGAATCAAAGGTCCACTGGGTTGTTTAAACCAAGCCCGCTATGGCATTGCTTGGGGTGCAATGGGTGCCGCTATGGACTGTTACGATACTGCATTGCGTTATTCCAAGGAAAGAATGCAATTCGGAAGGCCGATAGGTGGATTTCAGCTCCAGCAAAAGAAACTTGCCGAAATGATTACAGAGATTACCAAAGGGCAGCTCCTAGTTTGGCGTCTTGGTGAACTTAAAAATAATGATCGTGCTACACCAGCCCAAATTTCTATGGCCAAAAGAAACAGTGTTGAAACTGCCATTAATATTGCTCGTGAAGCAAGGCAGATTCTGGGAGGGATGGGAATTACTGGAGAATATCCGGTGATGCGACATATGATGAATCTGGAATCGGTTGTAACCTATGAAGGCACCCACGACATTCATTTATTGATAACGGGGATGGATATTACCGGCCTGAATGCATTTCAATAATGCCTTGTACCCTAGGTTCAAAAACATATAAAATTAAAGTATAACACTAGGAGTATATAGATATAACCCGGTCTCTTAAGTTATACCCGGAAGCCATTACTTCACCGTAAGCACCTGCAGTTCTTATTGCGATAATTTCTCCCCGCTTTGATTCGGGTAACTCAACTTCCTTACCAAAGCAATCTGTACTTTCGCAAATCGGACCAACAACATCATAGGAAATTATGGGGTTTGCAGCATTTGCACTAATATTTTCAATCTTATGATATGCCTGATAAAGTGCCGGGCGCATCAATTCGGTCATTCCGGCATCCAGAACGAGAAAATTCTTCTTTAAACCATTTTTTACATAGAGTATGCGGCTGATCAAACTTCCGCATTGTGCTACTAATGCTCTACCCAATTCAAAATGAACCTCCTGACCTTTCCTCCGTTCAAGAAATTTGTCATAAATGGCAAAAAAACTCATAAAATCATTGACTGCATTCTCATCAGGATGATGATAGTCCACACCCAAACCACCGCCAACATTCAGAACCTTAAGATCATACCCATGTTCCAAAAACCAGATATTAAGTTCATTAACCTTCAGACAAAGACTTTTAAAAACATCCAGATTGGTAATCTGAGATCCAACGTGGAAATGAATTCCAATCAATTCAAGATTAGAACACCTTTTAAGTTCTGCAATACAAGCTGGTAATTCCCATTGATTCACACCAAACTTATTCTCCTCAAGGCCGGTAGTGATATATTGATGCGTATGGGCATCCACATTCGGATTGATGCGAATGGCCACTCTGGCCATTTTATCTTGTTTAAAAGCAAGCTCATTGATTACTCCAAGTTCCTGAACCGACTCAATATTGAAACAATAAATATTATTGTTTAAAGCCTCATTGATTTCCTTGTCAGACTTTCCAACACCAGCAAAAACAACCTTTCCCGGATCAAAACCAATTTCTATTGCCTTTTTAACCTCATTTCCACTGACACAATCAGCACCGAAACCTACTTTTTCAATGGCTTTCAAAACCTGCTCATTGAAATTAGCCTTCAATGCATAATGAACATGAAATGCAAACTTTTCTGAAGCGGCTTTACAAGCCATCAGAATCTGATCCAATATTTTCAGATCATAATAATAAAATGGAGTTTCTATATTTTGAAAACGTGCAACTGTATCCTTGTTAAACATATAAATTTTCTAATCCGCCTGAGGCGGATACTAATTCTATTCAAATAAACGATTATGTAATGACCTAAGTGCTTCAACCTTATCCCCATCATTAATAAGAAGGGAGATGTTAAAATGACTTCCACCGTAAGAGATCATCCGGATTGGAATATGTTTAAGGGCGTCAAAAACACGGGCAGCAAAGCCATGTTTATCTGCACCAAAATCACCTACAACACAAACAATTGTTTGATTATAATCCACTTCCACAGTTCCGAAATTATTAAGCTCATTAATTATTTCTGCGAGATTACTGATATCATCAATCGTAACTGATACGGCCACTTCTGAAGTAGTGATCATGTCAATTGGCGTTTTATAACGCTCGAATATCTCAAAAACTCTTCTCAAAAATCCATAGGCAAGAAGCATTCTGCTGGATTGAATTTTTATGGCTGTAATTCCATCTTTGGCAGCAATAGATTTGATTTTGCCTCGCTCACTGTCATTGGTAATCAAGGTTCCGGCAGCTTTCGGTTCCATAGTGTTCAATAAACGAACCGGGACCTTAAATTTTTGAGCAGGGAACACACTTTGTGGGTGGAGGATTTTGGCTCCGAAATATGCAAGTTCAGCAGCTTCATCAAATGATAATCTTGCAATGGGTTTTGTGCCTTTAACTATACGCGGATCATTATTATGCATCCCATCAATATCAGTCCAGATTTGTATTTCTACAGCACGTATGGCAGCACCAATCAATGAAGCAGTATAATCACTTCCTCCCCTTCGTAAATTATCTATTTCACCGAAGGAATTGCGGCAGATATAACCCTGAGTGATGAACAAGTTCGTCTCCTGATCTAATAATGGCCGGATATGTTCACTGATAAAATCAATTACAGGCTCGTTATCCTCATCAATCTTCATAAAAACAAGAGCAGGGATCAACTTTGACTTCACTCCTATCTCTGTCAAATAAAATTGATACAGGGTAGTTGAAATAAGTTCGCCCTGTGCAAGAATAATTTTTTCTTCAATAGCAGTAAAATGCGCATTGGCAAATGAAGAAATTAGATTAAAATGGTAATCGATTAGATTTTTTCCATTTTCCAATCCCTCTTCTGAAGAATAAAGTTCTTTGATAAACAAATCATATTTACCCTTCAATATGGCAGTAAGTTCTGCTGCTTTTGATTTATCTGCTGCCAAATAAGCCTGTGATATTTGCAAAAGGCTGTTTGTAGTACCTGAGACTGCAGAGAGAACAACAATCTGTCTTTCCTCAGGGTTAATAATGTCTAATAATTTTTTAATCCGATCTGGACTGCCAACTGATGTTCCTCCGAACTTTAGTACCTTCATGTAAGCTTGAATTTTAGATTGCAGCAAATGATTTTTATACTTGTGCAATGAGAGGCTAAAATTAGGAAAAAGCATCCTAATTTTCATTATGAACAGAATATAATTTGGCATTCAAGATTCTTTGGAAAAAGAAGACCTTAATGTCTGAATTTAAAATAAAATAATCGATGAAAGAATTAGAAATCTCCGTTTTAAATAAGATTAACCACTGGCTTCAGGGAAGCTATGATGAAGTGACAAAGAAGGAAATCAGCGAATTAATGGAATCTGAATCCTACACCGAGCTAACAGATTCTTTCTATAGAGACCTCGAATTTGGAACCGGAGGACTTCGTGGCACTATGGGCCCAGGTTCTAACCGAATTAATAAATATACAATAGGAACTGCAACGCAGGGTTTAAGTAATTATCTTCTTAAAAAATATTCTGGTGAAAATATTAGTGTTGCTATTGCCCATGACAGTAGGAACAAATCTGATTATTTCGCCAAAATTACTGCCGATGTATTTTCAGCCAATGGAATACATGTTTATTTTTTCAAAGAACTGAGACCAACTCCGGAGCTATCATTTGCAATCCGGCACCTTGGTTGTCGTAGCGGTGTAATGATTACCGCATCACATAATCCAAAAGAATACAATGGATACAAGGCATATGGTTCAGATGGCGGACAGTTTAAATCACCTGATGATCAAATGGTTATGGATGAAGTTTCGGCCATAAGCGACATAAAAGAAGTCAAATTTGACCGAGTTACTAAAAACATTGAGTACATCGCAGAGGAGATTGACGAACTTTATTTAAAAAAGATTACTGAACTTTCCGTTTCTCAGGAAGCTATTCAAAGGCAACATGATCTCAAAATTGTCTTTTCTCCTATTCATGGTACTGGCATTACTTTGGTTCCTGCTGCATTAAAACGTTTTGGATTTACGAATGTGATAATTGTCGAAGAGCAAGCCGTTCCGGACGGGAATTTTCCTACTGTGATTTATCCAAACCCTGAAGAGAAGGAAGCCTTATCCCTTGCAATTGCTAAAGCCGTAGAAATTGATGCTGATCTTGTGCTTGCAACCGATCCTGATGCTGACCGGGTGGGAATTGCTGTAAAAAATAATGAAGGTGAGTTCATTCTACTAAATGGCAATCAAACAGGGAGTTTATTGATTAACTATCTTTTAAGTGCATGGGAGCAAAAGGGGAAACTTACCGGCAACGAATATATTGTATCCACCATAGTGACAACCAAACTGATAGAAGATATTGCAAAATCAAAAAAAGTAAGTTTCTATGAAACACTTACCGGTTTTAAATGGATTGGAGCTTTGATAACTGAATTGCAGGGAAAGAAAACTTTTATTGTAGGTGGTGAAGAAAGTTATGGCTATTTGGTTGGTGAACTTGTTAGGGATAAAGACGCAGTTATTTCCTGTGCTTTTATTGCAGAAATGGCTGCCTATTACAAAGACGAAGGTAGCAGTCTTTACCAGGCTATGTTAAAAATGTACCAAACGTATGGCTTCTACAAGGAAAAACTGGTTTCAATCACTAAAAAAGGAAAAACAGGTGCTGAGGAAATTAAATCAATGATGGAACGGTTCCGTTCCAATACTCCAGAGAGTCTGGGAGGATCAAAAGTTGTTTGCCTAAAAGATTATGAACTTGGTAAAGAAACAGACCTAATTAGCGGAAGCTCTAAAAAACTGGACCTGCCCAAATCAGATGTCCTACAATTTATCACTGCCGATGGATGTATCGTGTCTGCAAGACCCTCCGGTACAGAACCAAAGATTAAATTTTATTGTAGTGTAAAGACTGCGCTTCCCGACATGAGTGAATTCGGTAAAAAGGACAAGCAACTTGATGAAAAAATAAATCGAATCATAGATGATCTTGCAGTATAGTTTCTGATTGAAATTCACCAAGTAACAAGATCATACACTGCGGCTTTTTTTAAAATACTTTAGAGACAAATTTTCCATTTCAGGGCTTTCTACTGAGTAAACAAAGTATATTTGCAGTATGAAAAAGCTTATGTTTATTGCGCTTGCAGTGATATTTCTCCAGTCCTGTAAAAGTACTTCAGATTCTAAACTTCCCATTTTAGGAAACCGGGAACCGATAGAAAAAACTGTTGACGGCAAAACTGTAGTTGATACTATTTATCAAACCATTCCACCTTTCAGTTATTTGAATCAGGATAGTGTGATGGTGACTGATAAAGATTTTGACGGAAAGATTTATGTTTCCGACTTCTTTTTCACATCCTGTAACACGATATGCCCGATTATGCATCGGAATATGCTTGATGTTTATAAGAAATTCAAAGACAACCCGAAAGTTAAATTTCTATCCCATTCGATAGATATTAAATACGATTTACCTTCCAGATTAAAAACCTATGCTACCAAACTTGGTGTAGAGGGGAATCAATGGGAATTCGTACATGGAAGCCGCGATTCCATCTTCAATATCTCTGCAAAAAGTTATTTAGTTTCGGCATTTGAAGATAGTTCTGACCCTCAGGGTCTGGTACATCAGGGTTGGTTTATACTGGTAGACACTAAAAAGCAATTACGCGGCGCATACGATGGCACAAAAGCGGATCAGGTGAAACAATTGATGGAAGACATGGATAAATTGCTCAGAGAAGAAGCTGCTGATGCGAAATAGGCTGATATATCTTTTTTTATTTCTTTTCAGTACGGTTATCATAATACAATCCTGTCAGAATGAAGACAGTATTAATTATAAGCGTTACTATGTGAATGGCAAAGGGCTTTATGAAAAGAATTGTCAGAACTGTCACGGCACCGATGGAAAAGGATTAGGTACTTTATATCCACCGCTTACAGACAGTACTTACCTAATTCGCAATAAAAACAAAATCGCCTGTATAATCAAAAATGGTCAAAATGAAGAGATCCAGATAAATAATATTCTTTATCAAGGGCAAATGCCGGGGAACAATACGCTAGCAGATATAGATATTGCCCAACTAATTGTATACATCAGCAATTCATTCGGGAATAAACAGGGTTTTTATGACCAAAATCAGGTTGGAAAAGATTTGACTCTCTGTCAATAATTAAGATTCCCTTTAAGGCAGCCCCTTGCCTTGTGGTTAACAGAACGATTTGTATTTTTGCAATTCATTAAAAAATCATGGCTAAGCGAACAAAAATTAAAGATTTACTGATCAGTATTGATTTCGGGCAAGAGGTAACTGTAATGGGTTGGGTTAAAACCTTCAGAAACAACCAGTTCATTGCCATTAACGATGGTTCAACTATAAAGAACATACAGGCTGTTGTAGATTTTAATTCATTCGATGATAGTCTACTAAAAAGGCTAACTACCGGAGCCTCAGTTTCCCTAACAGGTGAAATTGTAGAATCCTTAGGTAAAGGTCAGCGTATTGAGATCAAAGTTAAAACCCTCCAGATAGTAGGTGACAGCGATGCCGAGAAGTTTCCGCTACAGCCTAAGAAACATAGCCTGGAGTTTTTAAGGGAAATTGCGCATCTCCGATTCCGTACCAATACTTTCAATGCAGTATTTAAAGTTCGGCATGCATTAGCTTATGCAGTACATAAATTTTTTAATGATAAGGGATTTGTATATCTGCACACACCTATCATAACTGCTTCGGATGCTGAGGGTGCAGGAGAAATGTTCAGGGTCTCCACTTTCGATCCTGATCATATTCCACGTAATGAAGACGGTTCTGTAAATTATAAGGAAGATTTCTTTGGAAAAGCAACCAATTTAACAGTTTCAGGACAGTTAGAGGGTGAACTCGCAGCTATGGCCTTCGGGGATATCTATACCTTCGGACCAACTTTCAGAGCCGAAAATTCAAATACTACACGTCACTTGGCAGAATTCTGGATGATAGAGCCTGAAATGGCTTTCTATGATTTGAATGACAACATGGACCTTGCAGAGGAACTGCTTAAATATCTAATCTCTTATGCTTTAGAAAATTGTGAAGATGAACTAGATTTTCTGAACAGCAGATTAGCTGAAGAAGAAAAACAAAAGCCACAAGCAGAACGTTCAGAACTTGACCTATTGGCAAAACTGAAATTCTGCTTGGAAAATAATTTTGAACGGATAACTTATACCGAAGCAATACAAATCCTTAGAAACTCAAAGCCAAATCAAAAGAAGCAATTCAAATACTTGATCGATGATTGGGGTGCCGACCTCCAATCGGAACACGAACGTTTTCTGGTAGAAAAACACTTCAAAAAACCGGTAATCTTAACTGATTATCCGGCAGCTATTAAATCATTCTATATGCGCCTGAATGAACCGGATTCGGAAGGAAGAACAACAGTTAGAGCTATGGATATTCTTTTCCCCGGAATTGGCGAAATCGTTGGTGGCTCACAACGTGAAGAACGTCTTGAAAAGCTTGAAAAAAGAATGGAGGAAATGCATATTCCTTCAGAGGAAATGTCTTGGTACATGGACACCCGCCGATTTGGAACAGCACCACATGCAGGATTCGGCTTAGGTTTCGAACGACTGGTGCTTTTCGTTACCGGCATGACAAACATAAGAGATGTTATACCCTTTCCGAGAACTCCCAAGAATGCGGAGTTTTAGGAATTTTTTGTTTGGATCTGATTGAGAATCCGGGTTAACCTGCTGTTTAATGGGCAAGAATCTGTATTTTTAGGTATGTTAATTAAGATCTATCCTGAAAATCCGAATGAAAAAATAATCCAGCAGGTGGTCGACGTCCTCAAAAAAGGAGGAATAATAATTTATCCGACTGACACCGTGTATGGCATGGGATGCGATATTACAAATTCAAAAGCCATTGAAAAAATTTGTAAAATTAGAGGTATTAAACCTGAAAAAGCCAATTTTTCATTCATTTGTTATGATCTGAGCCATATTTCAGATTTCACCAGACAAATTGATAATGAAACCTACAGGGTAATCAAAAAGGCACTTCCCGGCCCTTTCACTTTTATCTTTAATGCGAACAAAAATGTTCCAAAATTATTGAGTTCAAACAAAAAGACAGTTGGTATAAGAGTCCCTGACAATATCATAGCCAGAACAATTGTAAAGATGCTTGGAAACCCTATTATTTCAACTTCCATACATGATGATGATGAGATTATTGAATATTCAACGGATCCTGAATTGATTCATGAAAAGTATGAAGATATTGTTGACTTGGTTGTTGATGGCGGGTATGGTCATAATGAACCCTCTACGATAGTAGATTGCAGTGAAGGAGGATTTGAAATTAAAAGACAGGGAAAAGGAGATTTGGATCAATTTTTGTAATGGAATAAGCGGAAAGTTTTATTTAAATAAAACGACCTGAAATACACCAGATTGGCCTTTTCTTACCTTATTTAGACAACACCCCTGAAATTTTTCAGTATTTTAGCCCGCATGGCTCAAGCAATAAACTTAAAACCATTTCGTAACTTTTTTCGTTCTGAACAAATTGGCGGTGTCATACTTATTTTCTCTGTTGTTATTTCATTATCAATTGCAAACTCCACTCTTGGTGAAAGTTTTGAGAAACTTCTTGCAGCAGAATTTGGATATAGCAATTTAAATCTGCAATTAGAATATTCATTATCCCAATGGATAAATGATGGCTTGATGGCTATATTCTTTTTACTAATTGGCCTCGAAATTAAGCGTGAAATCATTGAAGGAGAACTCTCAACTCCTAGAAAAGCTGCAATGCCCATTTTTGCTGCATTAGGTGGAATGTTTCTGCCTGCAGGGACTTATTTTTTATTCAATTTAAGCCAGGAAACCATTTCAGGTTGGGGTATCCCTATGGCTACCGACATTGCATTTGCACTTGGTGTATTATCACTACTAGGTAAAAGGGTACCGGCCTCTTTGAAGGTTTTTCTTGCTGCCTTAGCTATTGTAGATGATCTGGGTGCTATTCTTGTTATTGCAATATTTTATACCAATGAATTACATTGGATGCAGTTATTGTACTCTGCCGGTATTATGACTTTACTAATAGCAATGAACTATTTGGGAGTGAAAAAGCTATTTTTCTATATCATACCTGGCATATTTCTATGGTATTTTATCCACCATTCAGGTATTCATGCAACAATAGCGGGCGTTTTATTGGCTTTAACAATACCTTCAAATCCGGTAAAAAGCACTTCTTCCCTCGAAAACTTAGAACATATAATCGTCAAGCCTGTGAATTTTCTGATCATGCCTATATTTGCTCTTACCAATACGAATATCCGATTTGAAAGTGAAATGATCAATGGGCTTACGAGCCCACTTGGCTTAGGTATAATCTTTGGCTTAATCATAGGTAAACCAGTTGGGGTAACACTGTTTTCATGGATAGCGGTTAAATCAGGAATTGCTACTTTGCCATCAAGAGCAAGCTGGAAACATGTTTTCGGATTAGGGCTGCTTGCCGGCATTGGATTTACCATGTCGATTTTCATTGCTTTGCTTTCCTTCAATGATCCAATTTTTAATATTGAGGCAAAATTTTCAATACTTGTGGCATCTATTTTGGCTGGTGTATCAGGATATTTCTTCCTTTTTTCTCTAAACAAAAAGAGAAAAAAACGACTTAGAAAGACTAGATTATCTAGAAAGCAAGTTGCCTTCTTGGTTCAAAGCAATTAACCTGAATATATTCTTGTTATCAACCTAAAAGCATATAACAACTATTGACCTGCAATATATTGTTCCATATTTTCAATAATAAACTTTTGCTCTTCTATAATATGTTTTACCACATCCCCAATTGATATAATCCCAACTAATTTCTCTTCTGAGACAACAGGCAAATGCCTAATGAATTTAGTTGTCATTAATTGCATACAATGATCGATGGAATTTTCGGGTGCTACGAAAATGACACTATCTGACATGATCTCTCTGATCTTGGTCTGCTTCGATGCTTTCCCTTTTAGAATAACTTTACGTGCGTAATCTTTCTCAGAAAATATCCCAATTAGTTTATCGGCTTCTGTTACTAGAAGGGCACTGACATTTTTATCTACCATAATTTCAAGCGCCTGAAAAACACTTGTGTCTGGAGAAATAGAAAAGATAAAATTACCTTTCCTCTCTAAAATTTTGCTGACTGCTCCCATAAAAATTGTTTTTTTGAATGTATAATCCTATATAAAAAGGTAATATTCTAAACGCAATTTAATCGCTCTTTCATGTAAGCTCTGTAAGAGTATTCTTAATTTATGGTGTCAATAGGGCGATTTTAATAAGAAAAATTGAAAAGGATACTGCTCATTTTTTATTAAACATAATAAATTTTTGATAAAGAATAGATTTTAAGATGATAAAATTTCTTTCTTATTAAATATAATGTATATTGCAAATTGACCATAAGTAGATAGATCCATGTTTTAATAAATGATTTGCTAAGCCCAAAATCATAATCAGGAGACCAATAAGATTCAAATTACAATTCAAGTTGTTTTAAATTTTACTGTATGCCGGAATATATTAAAATAAAAAATGGCTTAAATATTCGGCTTACCGGAGAAGCCAATAAACAATTGTCAAAACTTCCATTAGCTGAAGTATTTGCAATAAAACCTTCCGATTTTCCGGGAGTTACTCCAAAATTGCTATTAAGTGAAGGCGACGAAGTTTTAGCAGGAAGCATCCTGTTTTTTGACAAAAACAATGAATCGCTCAAATTCAGTTCTCCTGTTAGTGGAGAAATTATCGAAGTACGTCGTGGTGAAAAGCGAAAAATACTGGAGATAAAAATACTGGCAGACAAAGAAATTAAATATCTTGAAATTGATAAGTCAAATCCTGATGAATTAAGCAGGGAAGATATCATTCAAGCATTATTAAATTATGGTTTGTGGCCCTTCATACGCCAGCGGCCATTTGGAATTATTGCAAATCCTTCGGAAACACCGAAATCCATCTTTATATCTGCTTTTGACAGCAATCCACTTGCACCTGACATTGATTTTATAATGCAGGGAGTTCATGAAGAAACTTTCCAAACAGGCTTGAATGCCTTAACCAAATTAACAAATGGAAATATTCACTTAAATATAGATGGATCAAAAGAAGCAACATCCATATTTAAGAATTCCAAAGGAGTTATTCTCAACAAATTTTCAGGTCCACATCCAGCCGGAAATATTGGTGTTCAGATCCATCACATTGACCCAGTAAATAAGGGTGAGGTGGTATGGTATGTAAATCCACAGGATGTTCTAATTATTGGAAAACTATTTTCGGATGGCAAATACGATGCCACGAGAATTATTGCCCTGACCGGTTCCCAGGTTTCACATCCTAAATACTATAAAACTGTAATCGGAAGTTCAGTAAAAAATATTCTTAAGGATGGCGGACTAAAAACTGGAGAGAATAGAATCATAAGTGGAAATGTTTTATCGGGCAATCAAATTCAGGAAGATGGATTTTTAGGTTATTTCGATTCACAAATCACTGTTATTCCAGAAGGTAGAGAATCTGAATTTATGGGATGGTTGGCACCAGGACTAGATAAATTCAGTATGTCGCGTAGCTTTTTTTCATGGCTGAATTCCAACAAAAAATACAATTTAAATACCAACCTACATGGTGAAGAACGACCATTTGTAGTAACCGGTCAATATGAAAAGGTATTCCCTATGGATATTTATCCGGTTCAACTATTAAAATCGATATTGATTGAAGATATTGAAATGATGGAGCAACTTGGCATTTATGAAGTGGTGGAAGAAGACTTTGCGCTTTGTGAGTTTGTTTGCACTTCAAAGATTAAATCACAGGAAATAATTAAACGTGGAATTGAAATCATTCAAAAAGAATTGAATTAAAAAAGAAAAAATAGATTAAAAAGATCCTCAAATAGATACTAAACAGATCAAAAATATACATTCCGAAGCTTAATTATACGATAGCTATTAGTTCATAAGAAATAAGTTTGAATCCGATAATTTAGGCAAGAAGCCAAAGATTATCCTAAAATAATTTAACTTGATGCTACTTAGAAAATTATTGGATAAGCTAAAGCCTGACTTTGAGAAAGGCGGAAAACTTGAAAAATTCTACCCGGCCTTCAACGCATTTGAGACCTTCCTTTTTGTTCCGGATCATACAACAGCTTCAAAAGGAGCTCATGTAAGAGATGCAATTGATCTGAAACGCACCATGGTTTTGGTTATTTTATCATTGGTACCCTGCCTTCTTTTCGGCATGTGGAACGTAGGTTTTCAGCATCACTTGGCCTTTGGAATTTCAGATGCCTCATTCATGGAAAATTTTGGTTTTGGTGCTATAAAGGTGCTTCCACTGGTCATTGTTTCATACACCTCGGGCTTAGCAGTAGAGTTCATTTTCGCGATCATCCGTAAACATACCATCAATGAAGGTTTTTTGGTTTCCGGAATGCTAATCCCGCTGGTGATGCCGGTTGACGTTCCTTTGTGGATGGTTGCAGTATCCACAGTTTTTGCAGTAATTATTGGGAAAGAAGTTTTTGGTGGCACCGGAATGAATATCCTGAATCCGGCATT
>Ga0105051_10002549_pt1 | contig 23153 bp, 25 predicted proteins | sample FRY02_FD_78383 | JGI IMG/M metagenome (GOLD analysis project Ga0105051, IMG submission 78383) | Freshwater microbial communities from Lake Fryxell liftoff mats and glacier meltwater in Antarctica - FRY-02 (megahit assembly) | ecosystem: Environmental > Aquatic > Freshwater > Ice > Glacier... | reverse complement strand
CCTAATGATAATATATATTTTATAATCATTATATAAAATTATAATAAAGTAATTAATTAATATTTTTACAAGAATTTTAATTAGAAATTAATAGTGCAACGGCTTTTAATCGGTATATAAATCTAAGATTCGCTAAATATCTTATTCAAAAATAAAGATGGAACTAACAAAAGAAGAATATTTCATCACTAGACTCGCAAATTGCTTCGGAATCAAAGGAAAGCAGTAATACGACAAGTTTAAAAAATCATTCGAACTGGAGGAGAACAACATGAACATGAACATGATGATCGTTCAAGCTGACTCTATTGATGCTCTTTTCTGCCTCCTTTCAGGCGCCGATACCGTCACCCTCAAAATCGAGTGTCCCGACCCAGAAAAATTCAAAAAAAAAGGAATTGTTTGCGTAAAACTTACCAGCGAAGCACTCTCATAGGAAACAATCCCCAATAATTTAGTCTTTTTCGAAATGACCAGGAATGTCCAATAACATTGTTATATCATGTTTCAAGAAGTTCTTGGACCAGTATTCCAAAACCCAAATAATCAAATAGGATGGACTGATCTCATAACTAAAGATCTCATGGAAAAGTAAGTTATTTTTAATTAAGATACAATAACTTCATCGCTCAAACTTTCGTCATGATCGGATTAATTAATGGACAAACAATGCTCCCTATGCCCTCTGCTAAACTGGTTGCCTCAGAATCTACCCCGGATAAAGACAAAGCCCACATTTTCGAAAGTTCGATTATCACATGGACAAAGCAAATAAAAAACGTTTTAAAACTAGAACCAGAACAAGCCCTCAAACAAGGTAACGACCCCGGCCCTTTGACCGAACTCGAATTCTGGGAGAAGAAAGCCAATAACCTAAACTCAATTTACGAATAACTAGAATCGAACGAAGTGTAAAATATCCTCAGATTCTTGGAAGGAAATAAGAGCACTTACACAAATCCCTTTTCCAAGTTGTAAAAAGAGGTCATGAACTCCAGAATCGAAGCCAATGATAACTTCAAATACCTAAATACACTGAGACCATGGTTCAACAAATTGGTTGATAGTGGTAAGGAGTTTAATACAACCCATGACTTGTATCTCCCCATCATGCATTTGATTCTGCTTATCTGGAAAAGATCAAAATTCTACAATACTCCTCCCAGACTTGTGGTTTTGATAAGAGAGATATGCAATGCAATTATCACAAAAGCAAGAGATTTCATGCCAGGACCAGCTATTTTTCAACTCATTTCTTCTGAAGAAACCTACGAAGCTTGTGAGAAATTGGCAACTACTATTGATGTCTGCACCAAATTTAAAGACGCATATTTCGAGTATAAGGCCAAAGCTGAAAATACTTGGAAATTGACCACTAATGCTCTATTTGTCAGATTGGATAGTTTCTTGGAAAGGTGTCATGATATCCTACATTTGACAATGACAATAGTCCAATTTAATAAATTGGCTAAAATTGAGTTAGGAGGAACCAAAGGAAAATCCTTAACCGAAACTCTTAATCAAATCTTCGTGGAATTCAAAAAGACAGTTGAACAATTCCAACAACTCAACTACGATATCATGGACATTGAAATCAAACAATTTGATGACGATTTTTATGAATTCAGATCCAAAATAAAAGAACTAGAAAGAAGATTGGCCTCAGTCATTACTCAAGGATTTGATGACTGTGACACAATTCACGGAAGATTCAAACTCTTGGACTCTTTCGAAGGACTCTTAAACAGACCAATTATCCAAGACGAACTTGAGAAAAAACATATCGTTTTATTAGATTTCTACAAATAAGATTTGAAATAAGTCTAAGCCATTTTCCTGGATGGTAAAAACTGTATTGAAAACTCTGATTTCATCCACGCGCCCATTTATAATAACATGCCCCCTATCTCAGGAACTCTTACCTGGTGCAAAGGACTGTAAGAAAGAATGAAAGAACCTTTACAAAAAATATAAGAATTAGGACCCTCGATTACCGAAAGAGAAGAATATAAAGATGTTCAAAAACTCTATAATTCAATTACCAAAGCAATAAATGAATACGAATAATCAAAGATTCTGCAATGGGAGAAAGAAGTCGAATCTTCTTCATAAGAGAAATTGAAACAACCTCTTTTGACTAAAGACGAAATGGGAATTTTGAGAGTGAATTTCGACCCAGCTTTAACTCGTCTTCTAAGAGAAGTGAGATATTTCAAACTTCTTGAACTTTCAGTCCCTTAACAAGCTGCTGAAATCTACGATCAAGACGAACAATTCCGCCAACAAATCGTCAGCCTCGATTTACTCGCCGGGAGTTACAACGAAATCATTACTTGCTTACACCCAGTCGAAGAACCACTGATAAAAGATAGAATTGAGAAAATGGACGTGGCATTGACCCCTGCCCTTGATCTTCTGAAATGGAAGTCAAATGATATAGATAAATTTATTCTAGCTGCCAAAGAGCATGTGGATTCAACCTTCGAAGTTGTCCAAATCATGAAAGAAGCTATCAGCAAAATCAAAGTTTGTTTGGATAACATCAACGTTAAAGTATTGGAGAGAAAAAATAGAACTATGTCTGTTGAGGATTACAACACCCAACACCAAGCAGTCTTTTCCTCGAAATAACAACTAGTGAAAGACAATGGAGGACAAATCCACAAATTAGTCCGTGAAGTACACGCCAAAATCAATATTGACAAGAAATCACCTATCTGGAAAGCTTATGTGGACTACGTGAATGAAATCGTATTGGAAGGAATCGCTTAGGCCGTTTAAACCGCCCTCAAACACCTTAACGAACAAATTGACCCCGTTCACATCAAGAAACACGAAATTATCCCCATTTTCGAAATAAAACTCGAATTGAATGGAACAATTGTCAACTTCGACCCGCCCATTCTACCAAGCAACACTCCAAACGCAGTTTCTGTGTTCAATGCAATCAATGGATGGATCAATGATTTCTTCCAATATTCATTTTTCATCTAAAGATTGGATACCACTGAAAAATCAGATTTCTTGAATGAATTAAGAGATTATTTCGATATCAAGGATGTAATGTCATCAATTACCAATAATTTGGAATATATCCAAAAAGAATCCATAGATTATTTGAATAAATTCTAACTTTATAGTTATCTTTGGTTAGAAGATCCTTAAGAATCTTTTGAAAAATTCTTAATTGATAATGAACCAGCTGAAGATTAATATTTGAAAAACGACCAAGAAGATGAAGAAGAAAATAAACCTAAAAAGGAAAATCCTTTATTAAAAGGAGCTAAAGCTAAAATTCCTCAACTTTAATTATTCGACCAAAAGATCAAATCTCTTAAAAATATTTAAAACGAAATTAACAGGATTAACACTCCAATTGAAATCGCCTGGCTCAAGATTTCCCTCCAACCTCTTAAAAACTCATTAAATAATAAAGTTCTTGCCTGGATTAACGTCTTCACACAATTCTTGACTGTCCAATTCAAAACAACTTTAAAGAACTTAAGAAACTTCATCTAATAAACTGTTTAAGGAATAATAAGAAACCCAGCAGACGAAGAAAATCAAAAAGACAAATCCCTTCTAATGAATGTAATGAAAGTTATTTCTGACGTTAAAGACGTGGAGCCTAAAACTGAAGGAATCATCAAAAGAATTAAAGAAATGGTCAACGTTCTTAAACTCCATGGATTTTTACTATAAGACAAGGGAGATGAGGAACCATTGCAAGCTATTGATAATACTTTTGCTGCTTTCAATGAGACCACTCAGAAAGTATTCAAAATCAAGGCTGATATTCTACCTTTGTAAACGCAAGAGGCTGCCAATATTAAGAAAAGACTTGATGGATTTGGAAAAAAAGTCAAAGAATTCAGAAAGAACTTCTTGGAAACTCTTCCTTTCGATTATAATGGAAACTACACTTTCGATATGATTAACATGTCATACAATTTAGTTGATGAATATCATCTCAAATTAAGTGAAATTAAAAGAGAGGCCAATGAATTCAACAATTTGGAAAAACTTTTCGAACTCGAATAGTCCGAATATAAAGAATTAAGAGACTGTCAAACTGATTTGAAAAATTTGAAAATTATGTGGGACGCAATCGGAATGATAAACTACTAATACAAGGACTGGAAATCCCAATCATGGAGAAGAATGAAAGCTGATAATTTGATTGAACAAAACAAAGTTCTAAATAACCAACTTAAATCATTAGCCCGAGATATTAAAAATTTCAAAGGATATAATGCCATGATCGACCAAGTTAAAAATATGGCTGTTGTTTTACCACTGGTTTCTTCTTTACATTCTGAATTTATGGAAAAGAGACATTGGAAATAATTATAAGAACTCACAAATAAAAAATTCGATTAAACTTCACCCACTTTTGCATTCGAAGATGTCCTAGATTTGAAACTGCATCTTTTTGAAAACCAGGTTAACGAATTGGTTGATGTTGCACAAAAAGAGGCCAAAATTGAGAAAAAATTGAAAAACATTGAATAAGCTTGGACAAAGATTTAATTCGAATTTGAAGAATACAATGGAACCAAATGTTTCGTTCCTCTTGATGCCATGATGGAATTATTAGATTAACACTCTTTAGATTTGATGGGAATGAAATCTCAAGGAAAATATGTTGAATTTTTCATCAACACTGTAGAGGAATGGAGAGAAAAATTAGGAAAAGTAGACTCAGTTGTGAATGAATGGTTGAAAGTCTAAAAGAACTGGAAAATGCTAGTGAATATTTTCTTGGCTTCCGAAGATATCAAAGCTTAATTATCCGAAGAAACCAAAATGTTCGAAGCTTTGGATAGAGAATTTAGAGACATGATGGCCGACGCAAGCATCAACCCTCTAGTTGTTGAATCCTGCACAGCAGAAAAGAACGAAGTTCTCAAAGCTCAATCAGCCACCATAAAAAGATGTGAGAAATCATTGAACGAATATCTGGAACAGAAGAAAAAAAGCTTCCCCAGATTCTATTTCTTGTCAAATCAATCCTTATTGACTATTTTGTCCAACGGAACCAACCCTCCTAAAGTCTGCGAATTCATCGGAGATTGTTTTGACGGCATGAAATCCTTAATTTTCATCCCTCCTAAAGCTGGCGAAGTGGCAAAGCAAGCTAATGGAATGACATCAAAGGACGACGAACAAGTGCCTTTCCAGAGCGAAGATTTCGTTTGCGAGGGAGCAGTCGAGAACTGGCTGTCCAAACTAGAAGGAAAAATGAGACTCACACTCTACGAAGTGCTAGAATAGTCGAAAGCTACCTCAGAATTCTGGGATAACCCCGAGTATAAGCCAAGGGATGACTGGTGTGCAGATTATCCCGCGTAATGTGCATTGCTGACCACGTAAATGGTGTGGACAGAAGATGTGACTAGAGCCTTTGAAGAATTGTAAGGAGGCTCAGAGACTGCCATGAAAGAGGCTTACAGATTAATCGAAATCAGAATTGAAAATTTAATTAAGAAAGTCAGGGGACATTTAAGCAGTTTGGAAAGAAACAAAATCATTAATATTATTACCATTGATGTCCATTCCAGAGATGTCGTTGAGAAATTCATCCTTCAAAAGGTCCAAGAACCCGAATCGTTCAACTGGTTAAGTCAACTTAAATTCTATTGGGAAAATAAAGAAACGGATATGGCTTAAAAGCAAAAATTAAGATTCCCTTGGGAAGTGGACAAAAATAAATCCAAATGCATCATAAAGATCGTAGATTGGTTCAAATTCTACTCTTTCGAGTACGTCGGAAACGCCATTCGTTTGGTTATCACACCATTAACCGATCGTTGCTACATAACCTTAACCCAAGCTCTCAACCTAACCATGGGAGGAGCCCCTGCCGGCCCAGCAGGAACCGGTAAAACCGAAACCACAAAAGATCTGGGTAGAGGAGTCGGTCTCCCCGTCATGGTCTTCAACTGTTCAGATCAGATGAACAAAGACTCAATGGCCTAGATTTTCATGGGCTTATCCTAATCAGGAGCTTGGGGATGCTTCGATGAGTTTAATAGAATCACTGTCGAAGTGCTGTCTGTCGTCAGTTCGTAAGTTAAGTGTGTTCTCGATGCGCTGAAAGAGAGGAAATAAATTTTCTAGTTTATGGAAGAAGGAGAATTAACCATTGAAGATACTGTAGGATTCTTTATTACTATGAACCCCGGTTATGCTGGAAGAACTGAATTGCCTGAAAATTTGAAGGCTTAATTCAGGTCTTGTGCTATGGTTGTTCCCGATTTGGTTCTTATATGCGAAAATATGCTTATGTCCGAAGGATTCTAACTCTCAAAACCACTTTCCAGAAAATTCGTTACTCTTTACATGTTATCTAGAGACTTATTGTCTAAACAAAGACATTATGATTGGGGACTAAGAGCCGTTAAATCAGTGCTAAGATAGGCTGGTAAACTCAAAAGAGGAGACCCTAATCTATCTGAAGACGAATTGCTCATGAAAGGTCTTAGAGACTTCAATATGCCCAAGATCGTCACTGATGATAAGAATATTTTCATCAAACTGATCGAAGATCTTTTCCCATCTATTAAATACGTTATGAAAGTTGATTTGGATCTCAAGAAAATTGTTATGTAAACTACTAAGAAAGACATGGGATTAATAGCCGAAGAAATATTCACTCTTAAAGTAATTCAAATGGCTGAAATTCTGGAAGTTAGACATTGTATATTCGTGGTAGGACCTCCAGGATGCGGTAAATCAGCAGTATGGCAAACTCTTTTATAAGTCCAAAACAACAAAGGAGAAGAAACCGAGTTCGATACTTTAAACCCAAAATCCGTCACTTCTGACGAACTCTACGGATGTTATTCCAAGACCAAAGAATGGAAGAACGGAGTATTATCCATGATCATGAAGAACTAAGCCAAATGCGATGAGAAATATAAAGAATAGCATACATATAAATGGTCAGTATTGGATGGAGATATTGACCCCGAATGGATTGAATCCCTGAACACCGTCATGGACGACAATAAAGTCCTGACCCTAGTCAGTAACGATCGTATTTTCCTAACCCCTTCCATGAGACTCATTTTTGAAATCTCCAATCTGAAGAACGCAACTCCTGCAACCGTTTCCAGAGCAGGAGTGCTTTTCATCAATGAGACTGATGTCGGATGGATTCCCTATATGAACAGTTGGCTAGAAAGATCTCAGTATAAGTTGAGCAAAGGAAATCTGTCAGCATAGGAGGAAAGATTGATTATGGAGGATATTGATGATGTTGGAAAGAATGTTTTTTATAGATGTTTCTAATAATATGTGGAATTGAATACTGATTTGAATAAATTGAAGCACATTTCACCCGTTAATGATGTAATGATGGTTTAAACTCTTTGTACCATTTTGGACTCATTGTTGATTGAGCACAGTCAAAGCATTGTTGCTTTGGACGAAGAAGCCAGAAAGATTGCTTATGAATCTCTCTTTATTTTCTCTTGTATGTGGGCATTCGGAGGTTCGATCGGAGGTGGCCAAGACGATGAAAAAGACCAAAAAGAGTTTAACTCTTTCTGGAGAAGCGTAACCAAAATAAAATTCCCTGAACAAGGAATGGCTTTTGATTACTTCTGTGATCCTTCCAAACCCTCATGGTAGCAATGGTCCACTCAAGTGCAACAATATTCTGTCCAAGACGACCTAACTTTCAGTAAAATTTACGTGGGAACCCTACACACCACCAGACTCAGATACTTGCTCGACAGACACGTCACCAGATTCAAACCAGTATTATTCATTGGAAACTCGGGAACTGGTAAAACCGCAGTCACTAGAGATTATCTCTCAGCTACCAAAGTAGAAAAAATCTCACATAGAACTATATCATTCAATTCTTTCACCACCTCTTTGTCATTGTAGAAGAACATTGAATCTATGGTTGAAAAAAAGAGTGGTAAGACTTTCGGATCCGCCACAAATAAGACTCTGATTTATTTCATCGATGATATGAATATGCCTTTTGTCGATCATTATGGAACATAGTCCCCAATCGCATTATTGAGTTATATTGTGGATTATGGATCAGTGTTCAATAGAGACTAATTGGAAGAGAGGAAGTATTTGTAAGATCTATTGTTCTTGGGAGCTTTAAATCCCAAAGCAGGATCTTTCGTCATTAATTCAAGGTTGTAAAGACATTTCTCCACCTTCACAATGTTCACTCCTGATGGATTAACTATCAAATATATTTATGGACAGATTCTTCAAGGACATTTCTCAACTTTCTAGGAACCTTGTTTCGATAAAATAACTGATCAGTTGATTGAAGCCACTATCATTTTGTTCAATAAAATTCTTAGAGATACCAGATATTCTCCCAGTTCAAAGAAATTCCATTATCAATTCAACTTGAGAGATTTATCAAAGGTTTGTGAAGGAATTATGTTATCTTAATTTTAATTCTACAAAGGAAATACTTAAAAGGTTGCTAGATTATGGTCTCATGAATGCAAGAGAGTATTCGAGGATCGTTTTATCAATATTGAAGATATTTAATAATTCAAAATTTACATGAAAGACTCGATTTCCAAGTGCATGAGTGAAGAATACGCTGAATACCCTTTCGATGAGACATAAATTTTCACTTCTTTCATCCAATAATCCAAAGGATTTGACAAAAATTATATCGTCGCAGAATCCATGTAAGAATTGAAGAAAGTGTTAGAAGATAAACTCGCAGAGTTCAACGAATCTAAATCCTAAATGAATTTAGTTCTTTTCAACGATGCTATTGGCCACGTTTGCAGAATCAGCAGAATCTTGGACTTCCCCGTTGGAAACGCTCTTTTGATCGGAGTGGGTGGTTCTGGAAAACAAAGTCTATCTAGACTAGCTGCCTTCATCATCGGATTTGATATCGAATAATTAACCGTCACCTCAAACTTCAACATTAACGATCTGAGAAATTATCTTCAAGACCTTTACAAGAAGATCGCCAAACCAGGCGCTACTCCAATTGCCTTCATGATCACCGATTCTCAAATCAAAAATGAGAAGTTCTTAGAACCTATTAATGATATTCTTAACAATGGGTGGATTTAGGATCTATTCCCTAAAGAAGACGTGGACGCGATGATAGGAGGTCTAAGAAATGAGGCTAAAGGATTCGGAGTTCCTGATACCACTGAGTCTATGAACCAATATTTCATGGACAAGATCAGGAAATAATTGAAGATGATCCTTTGTTTCTCGCCTGTAGGAGATAATTTCAGAATCAAATCCCGTAAATTCCCCGGACTGATAGCCAGCACCAGTATCGACTATTTCCATGCGTGGCCCAGAGATGCCTTGATCGATGTCGCCAATAGATTCATTTCTGAACTCGATGTTCCTAATAGAGAAGTACTCTTAGCTCAAATTGCATTGAATATGGCTCATGTCCATTCTTCCATCGATGAAGCCAATATGAAATTCTTAAAGTAAAATAGAAGGTATAATTATACCACTCCTAAATCTTTCCTGGAACTTATCTCTTTCTATAAACTTATATTGGAAGAGAAATAAGGAAATATTGTTAGATAAATTTAGAGATTCGAATAAGGTCTTTAGATTTTAGCTGAGACTTAATCAAAGGTGGAGGGACTACAAGAAGAATTGAAAGTTAAAATGGTAGAAGTGAGTAAAAGAAAAGCGGAAACAAATATCCTAATCCTTAAAGTGGGAGAGGAATCCCAAGTAGCCGAAGTGGAGCAACAAGGAGCGGCAGAGGAAGAAGAGAAGACAAACATTGCGGCCAAAGAAGCCGGTCAATTAAAAGAATCAGCTGAGAAAGCATTGTCCTCAGCCATTCCTGCTCTTGAAAAATCCAAGGCTGCCATCGATTGTATGAAGAAAGGACACATAGTTGAAATGAAGTCTTTAGGAACTCCTCCAGGTATGGTCGTGGTCACTGCTAAGTGCATTATGATACTGATGGGAGAAAAAATCAGTCCTAATGATGCTGAAGATAAGGTTTGGAAAAAAGCTATCTAGTCTATGAATAATCCTGATAAATTCTTGTCAAATATCAAAACTTTCAATGGAGACAACATTGATTAAGGAATTCTTGATCAAGTTTAAAAAATATTAGACGATCCTTAATACAATGAGGATAATATGAAGACCAAGAATTATGCCGCGTCTTGTTTGTGTTTATGGTCAATTTCAATTGTGACTTATAACAGAATTTTCAAAGAAGTTAAGCCCATCGTCGAAAGAAGAGACAAGGCAACCGAAGAACTCGAATAAAAAAAGAAAGATTTGGGAGTTGTGAAAGAAAGAGTGAGAATTTTGAACGAGAAAGTCGACGGATTACGTAGAATGTTAAATGAAGCTGAGGCTTAAAAAGCTGCAGTGGAAGCCGATGCCTAAGCATGTGAGAACAAACTTTCTGCCGCTATTAAACTAGTGAACGGACTATCAGGAGAAAACAAACGTTGGTAAAACACTGTCAAAATCTTAAAAGGATAAACTTCGACTATAATCGGAGACGCTCTTTTGGCCTCCGCCTTCGTCTCATACATCGGTGCCTTTACCTCAAAATTCAGATTAAATCTGTGGCTGTCCACCTGGCTTCCTGATATCATTGCGAGACAAATCCCCATAACCGATGGAGTCACGCCTCTAAAAATTCTGACAACTGAATCGAAGAAAGCCAAATGGTGCAACGAAGGTCTACCAGCCGACACAATGTCAATCGAAAATGCAGCTATAATTTCCAGCTGTTCAAGATGGCCTCTGATCATCGACCCTCAGTTATAAGGGTCCATTTGGATCAGAGGAGGACTTGGAGAGAATCTTATTGTTATTAATCCCAATTAGAACAGGTGGTTGTATAATTTAGTGCAAGCTATTCAGATGGGTAAGTTTGTGTTGATCGAGGGTATTCAATAGGAATTAGATGCCACATTGGATCCTTTGTTATCAAGAGCCATAAAGAAATAAGGTAAAAACTACATTCTTGAAATGGGAGGAGATTCAATCGACTACGACATGAACTTCAAACTATTCCTCGTGACAAAATTATTCAATCCCCACTTCAGACCCGAAATCGCTGCCTAATGTACCCTCATCAATTTCATCGTTACTGAGGGAGGTCTAGAAGAACAATTATTGGCCAGTGTCGTCAACAACGAAAAGGCTGAATTGGAATATACTAAATAAGAGTTAGTTAAATAGTTGAATGACTTTTAAGTTACCATGGACAGACTGGAAGAAGAGTTGCTATAGACACTGTCTGATGCTGATCCTTCTACTATTTTGGAAAATACCGCTTTAATTAATAAACTTGATATTACTAAAAAGACTTCCTAAGATATTGAAGAACAATCAGAAATCGCCAGAAGAACCGAAATTGAAATCAATACTCAAAGAGAAATTTACAGAGTAGTGGCCGCCGAAGGAGCTATGTTATATTTCCTGATTATCACTTTGAACATCGTTGACTGGATGTACCAATACTCTTTGGACTCTTTCTATATGTTCTTCAGAAAGGCCATCATAAAAGTCCTTATCCAAGATGAAACTAGAATCGATGAACTAATTAAATCAATCAGATTCAATATCTGCCAATGGATCATGAGAGGTCTATTCGAACGTCACAAACTGATCTTCCTATCCCTTTTGACTTTCAGACTTATGCAAAAGAAACTGATCGAAGTTCAATACGAGCCCTAATACATGGATTTCCTTCTTAAAGGATCCACCAGACCAGGAGTGGAGAACCCTCTTGAATGGCTGCCATAATTGGCTTGGGATGCAGTATAAGCATTGATCTATTTGGAAGAATTCAAACTCTTTGCACAAAACATGGAGAAAGATGCGCCCAATAGGTTCAAAGACTGGTACAACGAGTTGACCCCTGAAGATGTGAAACTACCTTTAGATTGGAAGAAACTTGACAATATGCCATTCCAAAAATTATTGGTGATAAGATGCTTAAGACCCGATAGAATGACCGTTGCATTAGGCAATTTCATTCGCCAGGTTCTGCCTCTTGGAGACTCCTATATGGACATGGATAGCAAGAACTCTTTCACAGATGTGCTGGAAAAAGCTATCGAAGACTCTGACCCCAATACTCCCATCTTCTTTATTTTGTCGCCCGGAGCCGATCCAGTCAAAGAAGTTGAAAAGATCTGCAAAAAGAATAAGATCGAACCAGGAAAAGGATTCTTCTCGATGGCCTTGGGGCAAGGTTAGGATGAAATCGCTAAAAGGAGAATTGAGGAAGGTAATAAGGAAGGACACTGGGTTATGTTGGAGAATATCCATTTAATGCCGACCTGGCTATTAGAGCTTGAGAAAATTCTCGATGCTTACTAGGCAGAATCTGGAGCCGGAAACCAAAACTTTAAATTGTTCCTATCCGCCGACCCTTCCACCGGTATCCCAATCGGAATCTTGGACCGTTCAATTAAACTCACCAACGAACCTCCTACCGGACTAAAAGCCAACATGAAACGTGCCTGGACCTACTTCCCCCGTGAGGACATAGATGACAAAGACCCTAAAGTCAAATCTATTCTATTCGCACTATGTTTCTTCCATTCCACTATGATCGAGAGAAGGAGATTCGGACCCAAAGGATGGAATATGAGTTATCCGTTCTCAATTGGAGATCTCAGGGATTCATATTTGGTGCTCAATAAGTAATTTTATCATAATGTAGATATATGGAGAGTAACCAAGGAGCCAAAGTGCCCTTCGAAGATCTGATTTACATTTTCGGAGAAATCATGTACGGTGGTCACATCGTCGATGATTGGGACAGACGACTCTGCAACGCCTATCTTTGCCAAAACATGAACGAGAACCTGTTCGACGAACTCGAACTATTTCCATTCATAGACGGCAAGAACCTCTCATTCAAGGTGCCAATAGCTTGTCCCTTCGACAGATATCTTGAGCACATCGAGACCAGCCTTGGAGCAGAGACTCCATTGGCTTATGGATTACATCCTAATACTGAAATCGGGTTCAGAACTATGTAGTGCAATTCACTATTCTTGAATTTATTGGAATTGAGTCCTAAGGATGCTGAGGCTGAATCTACCGGAGATGTGAAGACACCCATAGAAATTGCCACTGATTAGATTAAATATATCATGGAGGATTTGAACTTCAAGTAACTTGTCTTCAATTTGGATGATATCAAGACCAGAATTGATATTGACAACAAGACTCCTTATCAGAATGTCTTTATGCAAGAAATGGAGTATATGAACGCTTTGGTTCAAGAAATCATCACCAGTTTGGAAGAAATTTCACAAGGTATTTTGGGTCTCTTGACTATTTCGGAATCAATGGAGAGAATAATAAGTGATCTTTCATTAGGAAGAGTTCCCCAAATGTGGTAACTACTGGCCTACCCTTCCAAGAGAGGTCTCTCCAGTTGGTTACTAAATCTCGTAAAGAGAATCGACCAACTGAATCAATTTAAAGACGACCCCGCCACAATCCCTAAAGTTGTTATGATCTCCCGATTCTTCAACCCCCAATCATTCCTAACCGCAATCAAACAAGTGATCGGTCGTGCCAAAGAACAAGAACTGAATAAACTCTACATTTAAACTGAGGTTACTAAAAAGAACATCGATGATATCGAACAAGTGGGTAAAGAAGGTGCGTACGTAATCGGATTCATCCTGGAAGGAGCGAGATGGGACACCGCGTTGGGACAAGTCGAAGAGGCAAGACCCAAGGAGATGTTCAGCGTGCTTCCGGTAGTGTATTGCAGAGCTTTGCCCATTCCTCTGGAAGGAAAGGAAGACAAGAGTCTCTATTAGTGTCCCTGCTATAAGACGGAAGACAGGGGAAATACTTATGTGTTTACTGCCCAATTGAAGACCAGATAGAATCCTAGAAAGTGGATTTTAAGCGGAACAGTGTTGCTGTTGGATGTGGAAGGAGTTGGAGAGAATATTGGGGCTGCCAAAGTGGAAAAGAAGTGAGGTGTGTATTGAAGTTTTAAAAAAACATTATAAAATTATATATTATTAAATAATATATTATACTTTTAATAATTTAATTTTTTTTATAATTTGCATAAATTATTTTTTAATAATTAAAAATACAATATTTTAATACTATTTATAAATACTTTATAAACAATTATATCAAATTTCATAGATTTTTTGGCTTTAAACTATATAATTTTAAACAGTAGATAAAATATATTAGCTAATTTCTTGAACAGATTACCCTCCATCAATAACAGTCCACTACTAATCTTTCAATTTACCATATTAATCCCCCACTTTCTTCTAAAAGACTTAATTCTCATATAACTCCTCCCCATATCCTTTCCTTTTCAAAATCTGGTCCTCACTCAACTCGATATAGAAAATAAGATCAGGTTTCGGCAGTCCTTAATCACAGTTTAGACACCAATCGAAATTCAGTCCTTTGGCGGTGGAGTAAGCAACACCTGAATATACGTATCGATCTAAGATTACATCGGTGCCTGAATTCAATTAATCTATTATTTTTTATCTGAAATTATTTTTTGTACTTGCATTCCCAACGGTTAGCCGAGAATAATAAATGGATTGCTTCATCAGCCATTTTTTATTTTCCTATGAGATACTCATTTATTTATTTTCCTGTTATAGATTCTCTATTAGGAAATCTAATGAGCACACTTTTTTCTAATAATTAATTAAGAAGTTAAGATTAAGTTGATTTTCCAGTTCTATCCAAACCTTCAAAAACAATTAATTTTCCTCTTTCCATTATATAATTATAAATATCAAAAATCATAATCTATTAATTAAAATGATAAATGAAATATTCTAGGCGCCCGATCTTCTGAATGATTCTAGTAAATACCAGATATCCGTTTGGTGGAACGTTCTTCAGGCAAATAAGAATTTGCCTCAAACAGAAAGAGTTAATTTATATGAAAGGGCTTTGAAATGCTTACCTTATTGCTATAAATTATGGCTGAATTACATAAAGGAATTGTAGAATTAAGTCCATGATGCTAATGTAATTTCCTAGAAATTTGAAAATATAAACGAAATCTTTGAAAAGTTGATATAAATATTTCATCATATTAATTTCAAGATGTTTACTATTCTTGCACAAAATGCCAAAAATTTGGCTAATGTACACTTCTTTCCAGCACTCCCAATAAAAAATAACTAAAACTCGTAAAACCTACGACCGCGCCCTAAAAGCTCTACCTGTAACTCAACACGAAAAAATCTGGTCACCATATATAGAATGGACTTTCACGCTCTCTATCCCTTCAACAGTCAAATCTATAATCCACCGCTACACCAAAATAAACCCAGACGTCCGTGAACGATACGTGGAATATTTGATCCACATCGAGGAGATCAATGAGGTCTGCTATGAGTTGCGCAAAATTGTAGATGATGAGAGGTTTGTCTCAGAAAGCGGCAAGAGCAAGTACCAGTTTATTATGTAATTGTGCAAAATTATTTCCGAGAATCCGGAGAAAATTACAAGTATTGATTGTGAAGCGGTGATAAGGCATGGAATTAAGAAATATTCCGATGAAACTGGAAATTTGTGGATTTATTTATCTGATTATTTTATTAAATAAGGAAATTTTGAATAAGCCCGAGATGTTTTTGAAGAAGCTTTGGAAAGTGTAAATATTTTAAATAATTATTAAATGTAAGGTATTAACTGCTCGTGATTTCGGTCTAATTTACAATACCTACATAAATTTCGAAGAAGAAATGATAAACCTAATCCAATATGACGAGAAAATCGAAGAAGAAAATTAAGAGAACCTTGAGCTGGAAGAAAGTTTAAACAAACTCCTGAATCTAAAATCCGAAGAAATTGTGCAAGAACAATAAGAAGATGAACTGGGTTACCGATTACGCCGCTTGGAGAAACTTCTAGACCGTCGTCCCATCCTACTTAGCAACTGCATTCTCCGTCAAAACAAGAATAACGTGGCAGAATGGTTGAACAGATTGAAATTGTACAATGAGGATCAGCAAGGCTTGGTTAGGACTTTCGGAGAGGCTTTGGTGTGTATAAATCCCTAGAAAGCAATTAATGGCATGTTTAGTTTTGTTTGGTAATATGGTGGTTAATTAGGTTGGAGATGGCCAAGTTCTATTTAAAACTTAAGGACTTTAAAAACACAAATTTGACCTTGTTTTAAGCTACAAAAGTAGATATAGGTTATTAAAGGTGCATTATAAGTCGATTGAAGATCACTTGAATATATGGACATTTTGGGTGGAATATCTGTTAGAAGTAATATACAATTATTATTCATAATTATTAAGAATAAATTCTATAAAGACGCTTTTTCAGTATGTAAATAAGCTTTATTCAAAAAGAGCCAAAAAGGCTCTCCTGAATTAATATACAATTTGAAGCTTTGGTCTCTATACTTAGATATGGAACTAAATTTAGGAACTTAATAAACCATAAAATAAGCTTTCACAAAATGCATCGAATTAAAAGTGGCTTCCCCCTTCATCTTTATGACATACGCAAACTTCTTGGAAAACCTGAAATTCTACGAAGAAAGTTTCAAAGTTTACGAAATATCACTCGACACCTTTTCATGGCCAGTCCTCTATGAAATCTGGATCCTCTACCTTTCGAAATTTGTATCCCGCTATGAAGGAACCCGTTTGGAACGAACCCGAGACCTATTCGAATCAGTACTTTTAACCGTTTAGCCCAAATAGAGCAAAGTTTTTTATCTTATGTTCGCTGATTACGAGGAGAAATATGGGCTAATAAACCATGTTATTGAGATACTAGATAGGTTGTGTGGACAGATGGAGAACAAGTTGGAGAATTATAATGTTTATATTGCCAAGGTTAGCTAATTTTTGGGCATTACGAAGACTAGGGCAATTTTTGAGAAGGCCATTTAGATTCTCCAGAATAATGATAAAATTGATATGGGGTAGAGGTTTGCTCTGCTAGAACGTAAACTAGGAGAAATCGATCGTGCAAGAGTAAATAAATTTATTATTAGGCGATTTATAAACATATTAGTTAGTACACCAACCCTGAAGATGATTAAAAATAACTGTGGAAAACTTGGGAAGATTTTGAGATTAAACATGGAAATGTTGATACTTATAAGGATTTCATGAGGGCTAAGAGGACTATTCAATAAAATTACTTCATGGGAGTTCCAGATGTAGAAAAAATCAGATAAAGAATTATGGAAGAATAAGAAGTTAATTGATTAGAATTTAATAAAAAGATTTTATATTCATTTATTTATTTTTGTTTACATTAATAAATTGTTCACTTTTTCTAATTTTACTATATTTATATATTCAAATAATTTTCCTAATAATTTTGTAATTTACACCTTTTTTTCTTGTAACTTTTCTAAGTCTTATTATTAATCTTTAATGACATAGTTATAAGATTAATTCTAAAATAAGGTAACTTATTTTCTAAATTCAAGCAGCTCATTTTATTAATCCTTTCTTGTTTATTTAGATACTTTACTCATAATTATTATTAAATTGTATTTTCATGCTTCAAGTTAGAAGTAATTAATATAACTTTTGACTACAATTTAGTATATAAAGTTTATATGTTAAGATTATGATGAATATAGAAATTAGTTTGTTTAATTTAAATTATAAACTTTTTATAATTGAAAATTAAATTTTATATTACTGGAATGGATTATAAAAAATGAAAAATAGATTATTAATAATAAATGTTCTGCAATCAACTAATACTTGAACTATTTCTTATTCTAGGTTTAAATGGCTTAACTTCAAGAGGATTAGGAAAATCTCTACGTGAAAACACCCGGCAAGGAAGCACCTTGCAGGAAAGCAATATAAAAATTTTAAAAAACGATAAAGAAGCTGATGCGCCTATATAAGCTCCGTTCAATGTGCGTTTCAACACCCTAAACCCGCAAATCCTAACCGACCTCGTCTGGGTATGCATTCATAATTCCAGTAAGTAGATTTCACAAGCGAGTTTACCACCTTCCCAGCCAGTTCAAAAGTCTCTTTGGCTACTGTTCCACTCTTTCCGGTTCAGCCGCTGGTTTAACCAATACCGATCTTGATGTAGGTCGTCTTGTAGCCTAATTTGGCTCCTATTCCAGAGACACAGAATATTGAGAAAGTTAGATTGGCCCTTTTGTAGAAATAATAACTAATTATCAATTAAACTAATAATAATGCTAAATCATGAATAAATGTTTTTTAATTTTAATTTAATAATTTATACTTGTATCTACCCAATACATTTGTTATATTAATTACTAATTTTAGACTATTTTAGTAGAAATTTCTATAATATATAATTTTTAATGAAACAATAATAATGAATGTATTTAAAAGATAATTTTTATATAATAATTAATAATTTTATAATCAATCAGAGTTAAAGAGAAGATGATAGAAACTAATAGCCTTGGAAGGTGTGATTAACATCTTGGTGAACTCAACAACATTCAACATCTATAAAATAACCCTAATCTACCTTATTCTTTTCAACGTTGATATCATAAATCAAATCCTTTATATACTTCAGTCTGAAGAACTTATTCGTGTCTAATAATAAATTAAATAGACTTTGTTCTTGGGTTTGGTCAAGGTATTGGTCATAGAACGCAGACACCTTGCTGAAGTTCTCTTTATTTATTAATCCATTTTGTGATAACTTCTAGAGTTCTTGAGTGTAGTAGTTAAATTGTTTTAGAGTGGGGATAGGACAGTTGATTAAACAGAGATATGTGCATAATTGCTTGCCAGGAATTATGCCTTTATTCTATGGATCTAAATTCAACACCATTTATTATATCTGTTATTGAGTCAGTATCAGAATAACTTTCGGCAACTCAAATTTAAAATTCTAATATTTAATGTAAGTTTACAATCTTCCTTAGGATAAGTTGTTATAATCTGACACTCTCAATCAAAAACCCGTTTTTACTAATTTGCCTGATTTCCTCAATCAGGTACAACAATTACGAAACTGTCATGTTACTATCATTTCTGTGTTCTCTGGCGGGGAGAGAAACTGGCTAAAAAATAAAAAATTATTACGAGCAAAATTTACATGAGCAAATTAATATACAAAAATATTCAAAGTTTAAAAATATAATATACAAATAATTAATTTATTTTGTTACAGGAGGGGTAAGAAAATTTAGGGTCTTGTGACTGATAATCACATTAACGTAGTTAAGTTGTAATTCCAACTGTATCTTCTATTCAGATTCGATTTTCTACCGGATAAGTGTTCCCAGGGTCTCCATTGCTTCTAGCTCTTATTTGAAGGAGTATTGGATAAAGTTGTCGATTTTTTGGAAATTCTGGTTACCCAAATTGGATATATTCTTTATCTAAGATATACATTTCTGTTTTAGATTTTCAACTCTTGAAATAAATATGCTTTTTTCTTTCATTAAGGCTTATTTCATTTCGAGCATTAACGGAGTTTCTGGTCATAAATATATAATACCTATTTATTCGACAGCAGCTTCTTCTTTTCCTCCTTTTTTAACAGCTTTTTTATCCTCTTTTTTGCCTTATTTTTTATCATCAATGATATCATCTTAATTGAAAATTTTAAAAGCTTTTAAGAATATTTAATCAATAATTCCTAATAAGAAATTTTCTTCCAAACTAGTGATTTTAACCTATCCAAACTATGATGGAATATTTTCAATAGCGTCATTTAAGTTAAAGCTCTCAATCACCGTGTAAAAATCAGTGATAATCTACTAACACTTAAGTGTCCTCTAAATCTCAGCGATGATAATCTTCTGGACCAAATACAAATGAGTCTCAATAAACCTCTCAACGACACTAATATCCTTGATTCTCTTGAACTCCTCGAAGAGCTTGTCCCTCCTGGTCTCAATAATATCAGCCAGATTCTCCTGAAGATCATCCACCCTCTAGTGCATTTCCTCCTTGGTCTTCTCCTCCTCAATCATACCTAAATTAACTTAATTCCTACTTGAATTCTCCGACAAGAACTGGTTGTATTCTTCCTGGAAGTTCATGACCAGGATCTGCCGGTTGTCTGGTTTCTGGATCAGTTCTAGGAATCGTCGGATGGATTCGGCCATGTACGCTTGCAGGATGTAGTTCTACCGGTTGATTAGGTTGAAAGAATCTTGGATCTAAGAGATGTAGGAAGTAAGGGTTTGCATCCATAACTGTTTTAGCAGACCTATAATGGGCATATGGCGTACTTTAGGGACCGGATTTCAGGTTTGTTAATGATATTTATTGGGATTCAAGAAAATTCACTTTCTGTTTTATTTATGGTAGGTTGATTAATTCCCACTTTTAATAGAATTATATTTACTTGATTCTCCTTCTTCATCTTATCATCTCTTTATATTTCCTCTTCTAGTTTTTACTAATATAATCTTTTTTAATTTTCAACTATTTAATCGTACTCAGCTTTTCTCTTATTCAAAACTTGCTGTATTTTTTAATCGATATCTTCAATCTCATTTAATCCATCAATATTTTGGAAAACGGTTTCAAAATCAAGGAAGAAATCTTAAATATTGTTGATATTTTTCTTGAAAGTATTTTACATCATAGCCATCATTTGCTGTATAAACAAATTTAATTACATATTTCTTATTACTCTGCACCAATCCATCTTGATAGAATATCTTATCAGTCTTGGGGAGATCATAAACCAAATGATAGCTTTGGCTATCTTCGTGAATCTATTGACCGCAGATTCTTTCAAGGGCGGTTTCAAAAGGGAGGTCTAAATTGAAAACAGCGTCGATTCCACTTTCAGCCTAAAATTATTTCGAATTATTAAAAAGTTATTATAAAGATATTTTTGTACCTTTTGGGACGAGATTATGCTGGATAGGAAATTAGTCACGATTTATGACTGTTTGATAATGGAATTAGTGTCACGGTGGTTAAGTTCGAAACCAACCAAAGATTATACAAGGAGCAAAGCTTGTTGTTCAGTTTATGGGAAGTTTAGCAACATGTATCCTTTCGTAAAATCTGGGTTCTTTTCATAAAAATTGAAAAAGTCTGACTCAGATTAAGCGGGGAATAATTCGTCTATTTTTTATTTTAAAAGCTGGACTATTAACCAATCTGGTATTTTTTCACCCTTTTTCAGGAACTATTAAGTCTGTTCGGATTAAGACAAAATGTCTTCTAAGTTAATAGGCTCTATATTATATTTGTTTTTTAAATAGATAGATAATGTCTTTTTGCCAGTACATTAACCTCCAATCAAAGAGATTCTCAAATTCAAATGCTTTTTATATTTCTCAAAATTATTAACTTTATCGTCATTTTTCTCCATCAACAAATACTTAACAATTTCAGCAAAAACTGGGTTGAACTCATTGCCCAAATAAGCACTGAACTCCTTCTGAGCGAGAAACTCGTAACTTTCATGCTGCCTGAAATCCTGGTAAACCTCAACCGAATCCTAATGCCTGTGACTGACCTTTTCGATCTGAGGGATGCCGTTGACGAAGAGGTCGCAGGAACGGGTCAGTTCGGACGGTTCGATGCTGTTTGTGTCTGTGTCCTGTTGCGAGTTGAAAATGTGGTCCGAGATGTCGAAGATCGTCGAAGTCAGTTACTCCATTAACAGGTATGATTGCTTATATTTTTTCTGGTTTTCGGATTGCTGGAGTAAAGAAATACGTTGGATTTGGTATTCCATTAGATCGTTCATTTCGGTTAATTTTGTAGAAAGCAGTTTCTGTTCCTGGCGTTAGTCGTTTTATAGTTTTAGTTATTTCTTTTCCTTGTATTGTTATTCACGTAGTTTTCGATTTTCCTCCATTATTAGTTTACATTGCTCTGCTCTCCAAACTTCGTAATAGAATTCTTTTTCTTAGATTGACTGTTATTTTAATTTTTCAAGAATCAGATATTCTCTTTATTAAATTTCCAAATCACTTTAAAAATTGGCTTGTTCAACTATCATTTTACGGCGTCTTTTATAAATTATTTAAATACCTTTTATCACGAACCTTTTGATTATTTTCTATTGTGCTTTTCTAGCTTTTTATTCTTTTGAAAGTTGAAACACGACTTCCTTACAAATCTTTTTAATTAATTCCGTATTTCTATAAATTTTTCTCAAGAATTTAAATATCATCTTCAAATTACTTAGCTTATTAATCTTAAGCAATCTAATTCTTTTCATCTTACCTAACTTATTGAGTCATTTTGAAGTTTTCCTAATCATAAAATTTATTTACATTGTTTTATTCTCTAGTTTTGAATTTATTCATATTTGTTTACCAGTTTTCAAGACCTTTTTAATACCAATCATCCATAAAAGCCATATTTCTTTATAATTTATTAAGCTGTATTTTCCTAATATCCTCTTTAATCCTTTTCTTATCGGCATCTTCTTAGCTTTTCTACTAGTTGATGATATCAGTTTATTTGACCTAAAAAACTTCAAACTTCTCCAGATTATTCTTCAAATCGACTGTCTTCTGAGCAGGCTGAATCTCCTTTAACTTCTTCATAAACAAATGACTAGATAACCCTTAACCTATACCTCTGCATCGTATCAAACTACTCCCTCTAAGCCGGAATCTTCTTCAAAGCCTACTTAGATTTCTACTTCTTGCTACTCTTTTCCAACAACTAAACAATTATTACCCCGAATCTCAATAAATACCATCTTGATCTGGTAAAGGATTTTAATGGCCTCACCCTTTTATCCGTGCATAATCGCATTGGCTGTGTCTGGATCGAATCGGATTTTAAGGGTTTTTAAGGTAGGTTCTAGCAGTTCGAAGTTTTGCAGTTTGGATTAACGCAGGTTTCTACGAATTATATTAGGGGAACTGGTTTTTGAATTTAGAGAAATCCAGTTATTGGTTGTATTTTGCTAATAATTCTCCCAGTAAGTAACCGTTTTAAAAATCGGTTTCGAAATCCACCACTTTTGAGCTAAGTTGAACTTCGTCGTTCAACCATGACATTATTAATTCACTCATAAGTTATAATTATTACTTTTAAATTATTAAATGATTTTTAAGACGATTATATAAATACTTATAATTTATAAATAGTTATAAATTATTAATCTTTATTTATCGAAATTGAATTAAAAATATTGGTATTTTTTTTAAATAATTTAAGGGGTTGGGGTTGGGGTTGGGGTTGGGGTTGGGGTTG
>Ga0105051_10002544_pt1 | contig 23168 bp, 22 predicted proteins | sample FRY02_FD_78383 | JGI IMG/M metagenome (GOLD analysis project Ga0105051, IMG submission 78383) | Freshwater microbial communities from Lake Fryxell liftoff mats and glacier meltwater in Antarctica - FRY-02 (megahit assembly) | ecosystem: Environmental > Aquatic > Freshwater > Ice > Glacier... | reverse complement strand
TGCAGTGGTTGTTGATGTTGGCATCACCAGAGTTGAGGACACAACAAATTCACGTGGTTACGTGTTGAAAGGAGACGTAGAATTTGATCAAGTGAATAAGAAAGCTTCGTATATTGCACCCGTACCAGGAGGTGTTGGACGAATGACGATTGCAGCGTTACTGCAAAACACATTATTATCGAGAAAAAATAGTATCAAACCCAGTAAAATTCAACATCATGTCAGTTAAAGTTAAACTCAAAAACAGAGAAGACAAGTACGTTGTACTTGATCAAAAAGTGTTTGACGAGATTGAGGCAAATGAATACCTCACCTCGGTCAAATTCCTCGTCAACCTTCGAGCGCATTCGAATGGATATGGCGTTTTTCAGCGTTGTATCACAACGAAAAATGGTCCAGTTTATGAAACCATCTACCTTCATAAATATGTGGCGGAAAAATTCATCAAACAACCAAAAAGCGACAGAAAGCTTTTTGTTCGTTTCATTGATGGAGACGTTCTGAATGTGACACTTGAGAATCTTGAGTGGGTTACGATGAACACGCTTAGAAGAGAAATGAAAAACTTCAAGAGCAAATCTGGTTTCAGAGGAGTTACAAAGGAGAAAAATCGTTTTAGAGCAGTAATTTATCATGAGCGCCAAGCACACAACCTAGGCTTTTTTGATACGGCTGAAGAAGCTGCAAAAGCTTACAACAAAAAGTCAATTGAACTTTTTGGTAAAACAGGAAGTTTGAACACGTTCAAATAATTGGTCTTAATAAATTAAAAAAGGGCATCCCGAATTTTCGGGATGCCCTTTTTTATTGTTGTTTCTGCAAGGCTCAGTCAGTTTCCGACTTTATTTTAACATGCAGACTTAGAAAGCTCACCTTATCGTCAATGCGTTCCAACGAGTATTCCAACTTATTTCCACTTCGTTTGTAAATATCCAAAAGGCCCAAACCTGCACCACCTTTTTCCGAGTAGGTCGAGTTTCCAAGATGTTCGCTGTAAATATCCCGCATATCTTCATGGTCCCAAGCATTGATTTCTTTGATTTTCTCTTCGAGAGAAGGAATTTTCGAATTGAGAATTCTATTCCCAGTAATGATGAAAATATCATTACCGTTTCTTCCTAAAAGAAGAAGACTGACAACCTCCTTTTTGTCTTTAGTGTTGACATCGCTGTGGTTAACGATGTTCTGAAGACATTCGACAAGAATATTGAAAACGCGCTTTCTGAGTTTTTTCTCCTCACCACTTTGAATCAGCTTCATCTCCGTGAGCGAAAGCAGTTGCTGGACGGTGGATTCGGTGATATGATCGCGGTAGGCAAGCAGCAACTCATTGTCCGACATCATTCGGTCAATATCAAAATAGTGGTCTATGTTGCTCACTCGTGTCGGTTGGTGGAGTATTTCCTACGGCAGGTTTTGGAAAAAGTTCGTGGTCAGTTCAATTTAGGTCACGTTTGGTTAATAGATACTTTTGCGGAATGAAAGTGGAAGGCTTAACCGAAGAGATGTCATCTTTATTGAATGAAGGAAAGGTTCTGCCTATCATGGAAGAATTCTACACCATTCAGGGAGAGGGATCTCATTCGGGAACAGCGGCCTATTTCATACGGATAGGCGGTTGCGATGTAGGCTGCCATTGGTGCGATGTAAAGGAAAGTTGGGATGCATCCATACATCCGTTGGTGGAGATAGGAAAAGTGGTAAATAACGCCAGCGAACAGCCGTCCAAGGTTGTGGTCGTGACCGGGGGCGAACCGCTGATCTTCAACCTTACCAATTTAACTCACAAATTGGCTCAAAAAGGAATAAAAATTCACGTTGAAACTTCTGGTGCGCATCCATTCTCTGGAAAGTTTGACTGGGTATGTCTTTCTCCAAAGAAAAACGCGCCCCCGAAGCAAGAGTACTATGCTATGGCCAACGAATTGAAGGTCATTGTTTTTAATAGGCACGATTTTGAATGGGCAAATGAACATGCCGCCAAAGTTTCTAAGGATTGTAAACTCTATCTTCAACCCGAATGGAGCAAACGTGAGGAGGTCATGCCCATGATTGTTGATTACGTGATGAAGAATCCGAGGTGGAATGTTTCCATCCAAACACATAAATACATGAATATCCCGTGAGGTATTTGACCATAATATTTATCGCTATCAGCTGTTTTCTCTGTTCAGAAAGCATGGCTCAACGTGAGTATACCACGAGTTCAAAAAAGGCCATAAAGTATTTTGAGGAAGCACTCAAATACTACAGCGCCAAGCGAAATGCCGAAGCCTTGGAGATACTGCAGAAGGCGATTAAAGCCGATGAAAATTTCGTTGAGGCGCATACCGTTGCAGGTGATTGCTATGCTGATTTGGGCGATTTTCAGAATGCCATTGTTGAATATCAAAAGGTAGTTGACCTTGCGCCCGACTTTCTGTCAACCTCGTATAAGCAGTTGGCTGATGTGCAGTTCAGAACAGGTGATTATGAATCTGCGCTGTCCAATTATCAGATTTTTATGACCAAGAAGCGGGTCAATCCACAGATTAAGGAAACTGCCGAGCGTTACATGAAGAATGCAGAGTTTGGAGCGGTGATGAAAAAGCAACCCGTTCCCTTTGACCCCAAGAATTTAGGAGAAGCTGTGAATACTGCCGATTATGAGTATTTCCCAGTTCTAACTGCCGATGAGCAAACGCTTGTTTTTACACGCAACAAACGGTCTCAGGGAGGCGATTATCAGGAAGACTTTTACGTTAGTTCGGCATCGGGAGGTGGCTGGAACCTTGCTAGAAATTTTGGCGAGCCCATTAATACAGATGACAATGAAGGAGCACAGACCATTACGGCCGATGGTCAGCAGTTGTTCTTTATCGGTTGCAACCGAAAGACAGGAATGGGTAGTTGTGATATTTATCGTTCGCTCAGAAATGGGAAGAAATGGGGAAGACCTGAAAACCTTGGTTCGCCTGTCAATAGCTCAAAATGGGAAAGTCAGCCAAGTATTTCTGCCGATGGAAAGACACTCTACTTCGTAAGTAATCGTGCTGGAGGATCAGGCGGAATGGATATTTGGGTTACGCAACTTACTCCAAACAACGAATGGACTGTTCCGAGAAACCTTGGCGATATGATCAATACGCCATTTTCGGAGGAAACCCCGTTCATTCATCCCGATGGAAGGACGCTTTATTTCACTTCCAATGGCCATGTCGGAATGGGAGAAAAGGACATTTATGTGACTCGATTGGATGATGATGGGAATTGGTCGGTGCCGCAGAATCTGGGCTATCCAATCAATACTTGGAATGATGAGCAGGGACTTTTTGTTGCGGCCAGTGGCGAAAAAGCGTATTTCAGTTCAGATAGAAAAGGCGGACTAGGCAAGCTTGACCTATACTCGTTCAATTTGCATGAAGCCGTTCGCCCAACTAGGGTAACATACGTGAAAGGAAGAGTAACCGATAAGATTACAGGGCAGCCATTAGAAGCTAAGTTTGAATTGGTTGATTTGGAGACATCTAAAATTGTGGTCGAATCAAATTCAGATGAAATTGATGGAAGTTTTCTCGTTACGCTTCCTATCAATCACGAATATGCGCTTAACGTATCAAAGGACAACTACTTGTTCTACTCGGAGCACTTTTCTCTTCCAAAAGAGCAGGACATGAGCAAACCGTATCAAATGGACGTGCAATTGCAGCCTATCAAATTTGGTGAGAAGGTGGTGCTGAAGAACATTTTCTTTCAAACAGCATCTTATGATTTGTTGCCAGAATCGAGGGTTGAGCTGAATAAGTTGGTTGCGTTCATGAACAATAATCCGAAAATTCGGATTGAGATTGGAGGACATACCGACAACATCGGAAAGCACGAAGACAATCAACTGCTATCTGAAAATCGGGCAAAGGCCGTGAAGGATTATTTGGTAGTCAATGAGATTGCAGCAGCAAGAATTGAGTACAAAGGATATGCGGAAGTGCAGCCAATTGACACCAATGATGCTCCTGAAGGAAGGGCAAAAAATCGTAGAACTGAATTTAAAGTATTGGCAGATGAATAGGTTTCCGATTTTTCTATTTCTTCTCATTGCAAATGTTCTTCATGGACAAAATGTAAAACACTCCATCTATTTGATTGGCGATGCTGGAAAAGATACGCTGCCTGGCCCTGCACTCGTTATGCTAGAAGAAGAACTGCTGCAAAATCAGAACAGCTCGGTCATTTTTCTGGGTGATAACATCTATCCCGCAGGATTGGAAGGGAAGGAAGGCAACCAGAAGAAGCATCTGTCTGAGATGAAACTGCTTTCGCAATTAGAGCGAACGCGCGATTTTACAGGACATGTGTTTTGGGTTCCTGGGAATCATGATTGGAAAGCTGGAAGGTGGCAAGGACATTGGCTGGTGCAGAAGGAAGCCGAATTCGTAGAGGCGTATTATGCTCAGACCAAAACAATCCAGAATGACTCGGGTCATGTTTTTATGCCCAAGGATGGACTCCCTGGCCCGTTGATTGAAACGGTTGAAGAACATGGCTACAATCTTATTGCCATTGATGTGCAGTGGTGGCTTCAAGATCAGTTCTTTCATAAGGTTCCAACCGAATATGGGCTGAACAAGCGAAGGATGGAGAAGCGGTTCTTAGAACGTCTCGATACACTTATTGCCAACTCCGTTTCTGAAGGAAAACTGACCATGATTGCCGCGCATCATCCTATGTACAGTAATGGACATCACGGTTCTGCCAAACAGCCAGCTCGTTTCATTCTGAATTGGGTGCCGCCATTTCAGTTATTCGGACTTATTGGCTTGAATCGTGCCTTGGTGCAGGATATTCCACAGCCTCGCTACAAGCGTATCCGAAATAAGATTCTCAAGGTTTTGAATAAGTACCAAGGTTTGGTCTATGTCTCTGGACACGATCACAACCTTCAGTATTTGAAGAAAGACAACAACCATTATCTCGTGAGCGGTGCTGGAAGTAAGCGTTCTTCCCTCAAGGGAGATAAATATGGTGCCACTTACATGGACGACCAGAATTACGGCTTCATGCGCTTGGATGTGATGGATGATGGAAAGATCAACTGTCATGTGTTCGGTCACACAAAAGGCGGTATCATCCATTCGTTCTGGCTCAACTGACCAGTACTGGTTTCTGTGATTCTACTGTTTGGACAAGTGAACTTATTTTTTAGCCACAGAAACACCGAGAACACAGAAAAAAGCAAGTGAATTTTTCTTTGAAACCCTCTGTGTCTTCTGTGTTTCTGTGGCTAATTCATGTCTTGTCAAGAATTAGAGATATTGAGGATTCGGCATTCACGACAGTTTTCAGACCAAGGAAATAATCGGTTTCTTTGCTTGCATGAGAACCATGCTTTTCCTTTCCGTTTCGTTGTTTTTATCTACCCACGTTTCTGCACAGGATATGTTCCAACGTGTGTATGGAGGCGATTCTTACGATATTGGTAAACAAGTGATTCAAATGCCTGATGAAGGCTATCTGATTGCTGGTGCAACTGGAAGTTTTGAACTGACAAGCGGACAGATCTTGCTTATTAAGACTGACCTCAACGGCTACGAGGAATGGCGTAACTATTACGGAGATGATTATGCAGAACAGGCCGAATCGATGGAAATTGGCCCCGATGGGAATATCGTCATTGCCGGTCTTTCTGAAAGGGTCGGACTGGCCTATCAAGCCTATCTCATCAAACTAACAATTGATGGAGATACCATTTGGACGCATCATTACGGAGGAACAAATTGGGATTTGGCACGCCAAGTGATGCCACTGGCAGATGGTGGCTATGCGCTATTCGGTCAGACCTATAGTTATGGTGCTGGCGGAGGCGATTTCTACTTGCTTCGTCTCAATTCGGAAGGAGATACGCTTTGGACAAAAACCTATGGTGGAACAGGATTGGAAAGTGGAGAATCGTTCTCCCTTACGAACGAAGGTGGTTTTTACCTCACGGGATATACCGAAAGCTTCGGTGCTGGTAAAAAGGATGTGTATGTGGTGAAAACCGATGCCTTTGGCGATACTATTTGGACGCGTACTTACGGTGGACCGGAAGACGAATTTGCCTATGGTTCGTGTACGAGCAGCGATGGCGGTGTCATCACAGTCGGAGGCAGTTTTAGCAATACGCCTGATGAAGGTGATTTCATGATGAGGAAAGCAGACGAGAACGGAGTGGAGCTATACACCCGGATTGAAGACGGAAGTGCAGATGAATATTGGTTGGATGTATTTATCGACAATCAAGGCAGCGTTGTTGTTGCTGGCTATGTCGAAGACAGCGGTTTCGGTAAAGAAGATGTTAGGTTGATGCGCGTGGTTGAGACTGGTACCAATTTCAGTTTTAACGGAATGGGCGTTACCCACGGAAGTGCGGAGAATGACCGTCTTTTCGACATCAAGCAGACTTCTGATAATGGCTATGTGGCCGTTGGTGTAACGGGTGGATTCTTAGACCGATTTGATGATGTTTATCTCCTAAAAGTGAACAACATAGGAGAAACCCTTGGCCCAGAACTCGGCATTGATGAGATTGTATTGGAAGGAACTTCCTTTGAAGTGGCAGTTGGCCCGAATCCTTATTCAAATGCAGTGCCGACCCTCTATATCCGCAATTATCTTGAACTCGTACCCAAACTGAATGCCCCAATCGAGTTCCGATTGTTCAATAACGTGGGGCAGGTGGTTTATACCTCAATAATTCAGCGCGATGCCACTCGATTGAATCAACTCAATGTGGTTGAAGGCGTGTATTTCTATCAGATGGTAAGCGGAGCAAGTGTGCTCGCAACTGGGAAGGTTGTGCGGATTCTGTAGTTGGCGACAGAAACAGCTTAGTTGCTCAATTTCACCTCTACCACACGTTCACTACCTCTATTATCTGTTATTGACACAAACAGGCTAGTGCCTATCTGAACAGAGCGACCAATAGGGTCGACTGTCGCACCGACTTCTTTAGGTGTCCAAGCCAGTTGTCGGATAATGTTGCCTTCATCTTGCCTATCACAAACGGCAATCGTAGTAACCTGGTCTCTAATATTTGAAAATTGTTCGAAGATGTAAATCTTCTCTCTATCCCAAGTCGGATCTGTATGCTTCTTTTCATCGTTAAAGAGGAAGTACAGATACCTGTCTGTTTGCCCCATTGAGAAACCTACATATTGATTGCCAATTCCATTTTGCGCAACCATAACCTTTTTCATCCAACGAGCATTTCCTTTTGAGTCGATGTCTATTAAAACAATATTTCCAATGGTTCGATGTGCAGAGCTGTTCTGGGCAACAAGTGTTAAACCACCCTCATTGTTCAGTGCAATGTCCTTCAATATCAACGAACTGAAACCTGTTGGTTTTCCTTTGGCCAATTCCCTGTCATAATCCTTGATTTCCTCCACTGCCCACCAATTTTTGATAAACTCATCAGGGAACTTACTTAGGCTGATGGGGGCTTTCCCTTCTTCAAAATCGAGTAGTCCGAAAAAGAAGCCATTCTGTCTATCTTCCTTGTCTGCTGGTTCAGCATCATAAAAACCTGCAACAATTGGTTCTCCTGCTTTTGATAAACTTAAATAGGGTGTTCTGATGTCCGCTTTTTCTACCAATAGATGACTATATGATATAGATTTCACATCCAATTTTACACCAAAGAACACCTCCTCCCTATGGTCTCCGACCGTTTCGTAGTAACCTCCTAAGCAATAAGCAAAGCCATCATTGTCTACCTGTAGGTTGACTAAGTCGCTTTTGTATGCGACCGTTAGGTTCAATGAAAGTTCATGATCATCAAGAGATAATTTCGGAATCATGTCCCAAATAAGATTGAAGTTTTGATCATAAACTTCAAATAGATAACCGTCACCTCTGTTTTCTGGTGCTCTAGTAACTATCAAGAGCTTGGATCTATCAGGCGAATAAGCTGACAAAACCTGAAAGCCTCCGCTCTTATAGTCCTTGCCAGATCTTGAATCAACCTTTGTTTTGTCTTTTGAAGGAGTTAAGGTTACTGGGTCAAGTGTGCGCCAATAAAGAGACTGCGTTTTCTCCTTGCCGTTGAATACATTAATGTACTCGCGAATAATACCTCCAACCTCACAGATTCCCTGCTCAGGATGAATGGATACCAAATCAGAAATACCCCGCAATGCTCACATAAAGGCTTTGCGAAGTACCAACCATCGGAAGCACAAAGCCTTCGAGATTGTTTGTGCCTACACGAACTTCAACCACATCTGCGAAGCGTTTGCGGAGTTCAAGACCAAGATTCCAACTTCCGAATCCGCCATAGGCAAAGCGGCCATCAATGAAGAATCCTCTAGGTAAAGGAGAACTCGTTCCCACAAAAATGTATGGGAAGTAAGCTGGTGCGAAACGATGCTGAACGCCAGCATAAATCCGTAAATCCTTATCATTCAACTTGTAAAAACCTTCCAATCTGATTCTTCCCGGAACAATAGTAGAATATTTTGTCCCCTCTTTTACGGTTGCAAATCCGGCAACAATCGTATCCAAATTAATACCTGAGAACATAGCTCCGCCAGAGGCGAACAGGTCCAACTCCACACCTTCAAACCGAAACACGGAATCAAGCTCGGTGTGTTTCAGATGCTTCGACCATGAAATGATTCCAAGGTCATCTGCCTGAAACGTGATACCGAACTTCTTTCCTTCATAACCAACATTCAGCGAAGCGCTGAAACCAAGCCCGTTGGCATCAAAATACTGACTGCTTGAAATGGATGACGAACGGATGTTCCCAGAAAAATTGCCATCCAAATACTCTCCATCCGAATCAGTATAGAGCGATGCTTTATCAATGGAAAGCTCGAGATTCTGATTACCAGCAAGCAACGAGAGACCAAGGCCGAGATTCCACGTGCCATTGGCTTTTTTGATCTGCTTCAGTATTCCCGCCTCATATTGTTTGTAGGTGAAAAAGGCCGCCTCAATGTTCGAGAGATTGGCAGTTTTACCAGCAAACATGGCATTGCCAAACATGGCAAGGTCGAACAGGTCTTTGCCGAATTTGCCGTGACCGTGCGTGCGAGAAGCAACATTCACAAACCAGCCAATACCTTTCGCACTATCGGGAAGGTGCTTGGCAAAAATACCATAGTCGAGGTCAATGCCAGCTCGGTTAACCTTTCCCATGCGCTTGCTTGCGCTTTCGCGGGCTTTTCTCTCAAGAAACTTGCCTCCAAAAGCTGCGAATTGGAGGTTTGTTCCGATGGCATTGGTAGAGACTTGAGCCCTACCATAAATTCCGACCGAATATCCACCCGTCCAATCAGAATAGACCGGATTTCGGAACTGGGCCGAAGCCGTAACAGAGATGAGCGCCAAAAAGAGTAGGAGTGCGGTTCTTCTCAAAACGTGGATCCTCCAAAGTTGATATTGAAATTGCCGATCAGTTTCAAATCGAGCGTGTTCTCTGCGTAAAACTGAATAAGATCGGGATGACTGACCGTATTGAACCTTACTCGGAATCGAACGAACCGCGTGTTTGGCAACACGTTACTTGTCTTGTTCGGAACAGGAATGATAAGACGTGTTTCGCGCGGAGCGGTAACTCGGTTTTGTGCATTTACCGAAGCTGCTGCAATGGTTGAGGGGGCAACCAAGGTGTCAAGCGCATTATATAAGGAGTCCATCAGAATGAGTTCTACCATGGCATCCAACGGAAAATTATTGACAGCAATGAGAGTGAAACTGCCACTATTCACCGATTCAACCACCGCGTTTCCTGCCAAATTCCACGCAATCGTGTCAACCAAGGTCAGATTGGTGAGCGATGCGCGAAGTGGAATGTCAATTTCCATCACCGCCTGAAACGGACGGTCGTAATAAAAGAAGTCGTTGCCTGATGATACATTTCCGAGTGGATTGAGTTCAAAATCAAACAGAAAACCCAACTTGTCGGGAAGGTTTTCAATAAACTGTTTCACATTCGAATTGCCGTTATCTAGATGAAAGAATGCTTCACTCGCAATCACATCTTCTGCATTACCTGTTGGGTCTTGTGCTCTACCAAGCAGCACGTCTGTGCCAATGAGCGAATGGCTGAGGTCAATTGTGCTATTCAATCGTGAGTTGATGGAACGCAGCCTACTCAGCCTGAAACGGGCATCCGCGCCTGCACCATTAATCATATGCAGACCAATCTTTACCGAATCAAGAATCATCTGTCCGTCCGTAATCCGATTTAGGATGTCAATTTCCGTAGCTTCTTCATCCACCGTACTGCTTTGCTGTCCGAAATAACCCGTTCCGTAATTGGGCAGAATATCTGCAAAACCATATTCTAAAATGAAGAAGGCGCCAGCCGCAACTGTTACCGTGTCTCCAGTTTCTGATGTTTTGATTGTGATAACGGTAGAAAGCGTGTTGAAACCAGTTCCAGCTAAGCCTCTAAGATCAATCTCATATCCCGCAAGGTCAAATTCAAACTGTGCATAGGCTGTATCGGTTCCAACGGCAGCAGGCACTGTTCCGCTACTTTGGAATGAGGCTCCGAATAGGCGAGCCAATGGAATGAAGTATTGGAAATCTACCTCTGTTTTTACAAGGCTTTTTACCCTAAGCTTGAGCCGCCCAGTGCGGAGCACCACTTTTCGAAGCGCCAAATCACCCAAGTCATAGTTCGTTTCATCATTTAGCGACCCAGGGAAAGTGAATCCCGGTGGAAGATTATTTAACGGATTCGGTATAGAAAGTATTTTTCGGATTGTTGTATCCGGAATTTTCAGGATGGAATCGAGCGGAAGGTCAATGAGCGGTGTCTCAATACGGAGGCGAAGAGCCCCATTTGCATCGGCAGTAAGCAGCGAATCGGCCACCAAGTTGCCCATATCTAACCGTGTACGCAGCACAGGGGCCAAAATATCTACATCCCAACCCACATTTACGAGGTCTTGTTTGCAACTACTGAGCACAATAATGGCAAGAAAGGCAGAGAAAAAACCGATTCGGAGTTGTTTCATTTTGGGTTGCCTAAAGTAGGAAAATATGAATTTGCCTTCGAGGTGTGTTAGAGACGAGAGTTATCGCGTCTTTAGATTGACGAATCCTATGGTTTGATTAGGGAGACGCGATAAATTGCGTCTCTACTGGAATGCAGCCAATCATCAATACCCGTACTTCTTTTTCCAGAGTTCGCGCAGGCGTTTGCGGTCGGCCTCTTCGCGCGGGTTGGCCTGAGGCGTGTAGAGGATTTGGTTCTTTATTTCATCAGGCAGATAATCCTGATGGATGAAATTGTTTTCGAAATCGTGGGCATAGCTGTAATCCTTGCCATAGCCGATCTGTTTCATCAGTTTGGTGGGTGCGTTGCGGAGGTGAAACGGAACTGGAAGATCGCCCGTTTCGGCCACCAGTTTCTTAGCCGCTTTAATGGCGAGATACGTGGCATTGCTCTTTGGCGAATTGGCCAGATAGATGGCTGTTTGCGAAAGGATGAGTTCCGCCTCGGGATAGCCAATCACGTTCACCGCCTGAAAGCAGTTGTTGGCAATAACCAATGCCGTTGGGTTGGCTGCTCCAACATCTTCCGAAGCTAGAATAAGCAGCCTGCGCGAAATGAATTTGGGTTCTTCGCCACCAGCAATCATCCGCGCCAGCCAATAAACAGCCGCATTCGGGTCGCTACCGCGAATCGATTTGATGAATGCCGAGATGATGTCGTAATGGTTCTCACCGTTCTTGTCATATAGCGCCAAGGAGTTCTGCAGAACCTCCATCGTCATATCGTTGGTAATGGCGATGGTCTTGGTTGTGCTGGAGTTAACCAGCAATTCGAGGTTGTTCAGCAGCTTGCGCGCATCTCCGCCCGAAATGCGCAGCATGGCCTCTGATTCCTTGATGTTTATCTTCTTTCCCGTAGAACCTTGCAATTCTAATCTTCCCTTTTCCAAGAGTTGTTCAAGATGTTCCCTGTCAAGCGATTTTAGAATATAGACCTGACACCTAGAAAGCAAAGCGGAAATAACTTCAAACGAAGGGTTTTCTGTCGTTGCTCCAATCAGGGTGATGATGCCTTTTTCTACCGCACCCAGCAAGGAATCTTGCTGTGATTTGCTGAAACGATGGATTTCATCAATGAACAGAATGGGTTTGCCCTTCGTGTTGAACATGCCCTGATTCTTGGCCTTGTCAATCACTTCACGCACATCCTTCACACCCGAGTTGATGGCGCTTAGGTTGTAAAAAGGCCGCCCCATCGCAACCGAAATGATATTGGCCAAGGTTGTTTTTCCCGTTCCGGGAGGTCCCCAAAGGATAAGTGATGGTAGTTGCCCTGATGAGATGGCGTTTCGCAAAACCGAACCAGCGCCCACTAATTGCTCTTGCCCTACATATTCATCAAGGGTGTTGGGGCGGAGCTTTTCGGCAAGTGGGATGTTCGTGTCCATGCGGAATCAGTTGAATAAATTAAAGGCTATCAATTTGTCCATCCGTGATTCTTAGGTACAAGTGAACTTGTTTTTAGCCACAGAAACGGAGAAGGAACGGAAAAAAGGAAATTTATTTCTGTGAAACCTTCAGTGTCTTCTGCGTTTCTGTGGCTTTTTCATTTTGGGCGAGGAGCAGGTTTTTTGATGCTTGTACAAACACGCGGATAATCAATAAAGGCTATTCGCTATCCTTCGTTTCCTGAGAATCGTCCTTCTTCTCCTTTTTTACCTTCTTCTTGTCGCCCTTCTCTTCTTTTACTTCCGATTCACCTTCCACTTTCTTCTCTTCCGAATCCTCATTCGATTTTTCTTCGGTGATGCAGTGCAATCCCATCAGTTCGGTGGCCTCTTTGCTGTTCAACGCTGCAGCAATTTCTAAATCCTTACAGGCCGGCTTTGGTTTTCCTTCGTCAATTCTCAGCTGGGCGCGATGCAATAAGGCCGAAACAAAATTTCCATCCAGTTTAATCGCCTGACTGAAATCTTTCATGGCCTCCTTCTGATTTCCTGTCTCGGCATAAATAAAGCCGCGGTCATCATGATAGGTTGGAATGTCTTCGTTTAGTTCGATGGCTCTCGTAAAATCAAGAAGGGCAGCAGTCGTATCGCCCAAGGCCAATTTGCTCCAAGCACGGTGGTGATACGCCTCATGAAACTGCGGATTGAGTTCAATAGCCTTGTCATAATCTGGCAGAGCCTCTTTGTGCTTATTACCTAAACTATGCGCCCAAGCTCTGCTTTCGTAGGCATTTGGGTAGTCAGATTTGAGAGAAATAACCTTGCTAAAATCTTCTGTGGCTCTTCTGAAATCCTTTAATTCTAAGTAACAGAAGCCACGATAATTGTATGCTTTTATCAACGAAGGATCCAGTTCCAACGCCTTATCGAAATCAATGATGGCACTCATGTAATTGCCCAATCGCATAAGAGTAGAACCACGCATTACATAGGCTTCAAAATAATCAGGCTTTAGCTCCAACGCCTTATTGAAGAAACCAATCGCCTTTTCATCCTCGTTTCGGTTGGTACACAAAAGACCTTGAATGAAATTTTCCTTTGATGTTTGGGAGAATGTTGAAGACACATTCATCACCGAAAGGAAAATAGTAAGAAGCAATCCGGTGGTATGTTTCATTCGTAGGTGTTCAGTTTTGAAGTGAAACGAGCGCTTCTTTGGCTTGCATTACTCCGTTTTCGTACGCCAGAGCAAAATCTCTAGCAGCATAATCAATCTTCTGAACTTTTAGGTAGGCCATTGCCCTGTTGTAATAGGCTTTGCCATCCGAAGGATTGACGTTTAGCGCACGCGTAAAATCCTGAATGGCTCCTGTAATATCTTTCAATTGCATGCGCACTGCACCCCGATTGGTGTAAAGTTCTGCATCCTCATCGTTCAAATCAACCGCCCGATTGTAATCTTCTAAGGATTTTTCAAAAGAACCAAGCATAGCTGCCAATCGCGCCCGATTGAAAAGGGCGTCTTCGTGATTCGGATTCAGATTAAGCGTTTCCGTAAAATCTGCATGAGCCGCGCTGATGTTTTGTCCAAAGAAATTAGCCAGACCTCGGTTGTAATAAGTGTCTGCATTTTTAGGATTGAGCTTTAGCGCCTTCGTGTAATCCTTGATGGCACTTTCAAACTCCTTGCTTTCAAATTTAAGGTCAGCGTCTGCTATATAATCTGCTTCAGACTTCATTACAAATCATTGTTTGCAACGAGTCGCGATGTAATCGGCAGCTTCTGCTTGTCCCATTTCGCCAGCCAAATACCAATCAATGCACGCCCCCGGAGTGTCTCCAACCAAGCTTTTTGCAATGCCACGGTTCATGTATGCCGAACCGAATTCAGCATCCATCAGAATAGCCTTGTTAAAATCATCAATGGCACCATAATAATCTTTCAACTCTCTCTTAGCTCTGCCACGGTTGTGAAGTGCTTTGGGGTTATTCGGATTTAGGTTGATGGCGTAGTTATATGTCTTCATGGCCTCTATCCAATCTTTTGGCTCTTGCGAAATCAGTGCATCACCCATTCTGATGTATGCCATCTCGTTCTTCGGATTTATTGCTATCGCTTTCTGGCAATCTTCAATGGCCGATTTGTAATCCTTCAATTCAATGTAGATGGCACTTCGTGAAGCGTATGCCTCGCTATTCTTAGAATCGAGTTGTATAACCTTGTTGTAATCTTGAATGGCAAGAATAGATTTGCCAGAAAGGTACTTTACATCACCTCGCTTAAGAAGGTATTTGATGTTGTCTTTATCTTCTTTGATGGCAGCGTTTAATTCGGTCAACGCACCTGTGTAGTTTTCCTCATCGGCTAGCTGAACACCCTTGGCAAACAACTCAGCGGCTGTCTGCGCAAAAATTTGATTGGAAATAAGCAGTAAAAAAGCGAGTGATAGTTGTCTCAACATTCTTTGGTTTTTAGATGCGGCCAAAAATACTCATCTCACCAAATGAACGGGAACAAAAACGCAAACTGTTAATCAGTCGTCACAATAATCGTTGAATTTGGCCATGGCCACCATGTAGCCAAGCTTTTGGGCTTTCAACAAATCATCGCAAGCACCAGTTACATCGCCTTTCAAGAGTTTTACCTCGCCACGTAGCGTATAGGTGCGGGCGTAACCAGGGTCAATTCTGGCAGCGGCATCCAAATCTTTGATGGCACCATCAAAGTCTTTCATTTCTTTTTTAGTAAGACCTCGTCCCAAATAGGCATCCTTTTCCGTAGGATTTAAGTTTATGGCGGTAGTGTAATCAGACAATGACCCTTTGAAATCATTCAAGTTTCTTTTGGCCTGACCTCTGTTGGCATAAGCATCACTATAATCACCTTTCAACGAAATGGCAATGTTGTAATCCTGCAATGCTCCATAATAATTGTTGAGTTCATCCTTCACGTAGCCTCGATAATTGAACGCCTTGATAAACCGTGGGTCTTTCTCAATGGCTCGGTTTAATTCGTTCAGCGCCCCATTAAAATCTTGCATGCTGGCTTTAGAGCGAGCCTTATTATAGTGCTCCGCGCTGGTTTGTGCCTTAACGGACAAACCAATCATGCATAATATGATAATTAGGTACTTCATTAGATAGCAAAACTACAAAACCGAAATGATTTGAATTCACATTTTGGCTTGATTGTCAATGAATTAACATACATGTAAATACGGACATGTAAATAACTTGCTTTTGATGTAGCTTAGAATAGGGGTTAAGCGCAGCCCAATCTTGAACAATCGAAAAACGTCAATCACAGCAATGTTGACCAATTTTTTTCAATTCTTTAATTCCAACTTGATAGGCAATTCCAATCCGGAACATGAGAGCGGTTTCGTAGTTTTTGAATGGATGTTCGGATTCTTTGGTGTTTGGATAGGCAGATTGCAACGAACGCAAGAAAACGGACTGACCGAAACTTGCTGGGCCACCGCCCAAGCTCAAATGAAGAAGAAGACCTTTGTAGATATTGCATCGTGTTCCTATACCAAAATGATGAGCTATGGTGTTGCTTGTAACTTGCCGAATGGCACCAAACGTGTTCATGCCGTCCTCAGTAGTTACTACAACCTCTCTTCGTGATTTTATGAAACCGTAGTTCAAATCGTAAAATAGATAAGGGGAGAAAAGACGGTTACTTTTGATTGGGAAATACTGGTATCCGAACGAAACTCCATGGCGTTCCCAATCCCGTTGCCCTTCAAACAGGTCTTGATAAGCAATATGCGGTCCCAACGCCACCGCATGTTTTTTCATGGTGTAAGTAATGTGAAACCCGAAGACCGCACTCTCCATATAAGACAGTCCGGTGTAGGAGTTGTCAATACCTAGTTTATTCACAAAAACGGTGCTGTCCTTTTGAGCAAAAGCAGAGGCGGGGCAAGCTATCAACAGCACCACCGTGACAATTATTCCGAATGCATTCTTCATCGGGGATCAAATTAGCTATTTTCAACCGTTCACCAATCACAAAGAAACATGCAACATGCAACAGCAGATTTATGCGATAAACATATTGATAAACTTCAAGTTGCCGAACCAATTTTTGTGGATTTTGGAGCGATTGCTTGCTTTGAAGGAGAAATTCACACACTGAAGGTTTTTGAAGACAATACATTAGTGCGCACCGCTTTGGAAACGGATGGAACGGGAAAAGTGTTGGTTATTGATGGCGGAGGTTCATTTCGTTGTGCACTTGTTGGCGATAATCTGGTTGCACTTGCCATTCAGAATAATTGGCGCGGAATGGTGGTCTATGGTTGCATTCGCGATTCAAGACAGATAAGTGAAATGGAGGTCGGACTCAAGGCACTGAACACCAATCCAACGAAGTGCGTCAAGCGCAACGAAGGGCAGGAGAATATCGACATCCGTTTTGCGGGTGTTGATTTCAAACCTGGGGCTTACCTCTATGCGGACGAGGATGGTATTGTGGTCAGCGATTTTCAGCTGCTATAACAACGGAGGTCGGTTAACGGACAGCCCGACCTGAAATGAAATTGTTGCTTTGAACGAACCGAATTGACAGTACAGAAAAATATCATCATCATCGGAAATGGCGTTGCCGGCATCACGGCTGCACGTCATATTCGCAAAAGAAGCGACCACCGTATCACGGTTATTTCGTCAGAAACAGACCATTTTTTTTCGCGCACCGCGCTCATGTACATCTACATGGGCCACATGGATTACAAGCAAACAAAGCCTTACGAAGACTGGTTTTGGGAAAAGAACCGTATCAACCTCAAACGGGCCTTTGTTTCTAAAGTAGAACCCGATTCAAGCTCCATTCTCCTTGATTCTGGTGAGCGATTGAATTATGATGAACTCATCATTGCCACAGGATCCGCATCCAACAAGTTCGGTTGGCCGGGACAGGATTTGAAAGGTGTGCAGGGATTGTATAACTATCAAGATCTTCTAGCCATGGAAACCTCAACAAAAGGCATAGAACGAGCTGTGGTTGTGGGTGGCGGATTAATCGGAATTGAAATGGTGGAGATGTTGCTTTCGCGGCAGATTCCCGTAACATTTCTTGTTCGCGAAGCAAGTTTTTGGGATAACATACTTCCTAAAGATGAGTCTGAAATGATCAATCGGCACATCCGCTCACATCATGTCAATCTGCGTCTGAAAACTGATCTGAAGGAGATACTTTCAGATAAAAATGGAGCGGTGAGAGCCGTCCTGACTGGCGATGGTGAGGAAATTCCCTGCCAGTTTGTGGGTCTGACGGTCGGGGTTCATCCCAATATTTCGTTCCTAAAAGATGCAGGAATTGAAACGGATAAAGGCGTTCTGGTGAATGAAAAGCTTCAAACGAATTTCAGCAATATTTACGCCTTGGGCGATTGTGCACAGCTTCGTGACCCAAAAGCCGAAAGAAAACCGATTGAAACCGTCTGGTACACAGGCAAGATGATGGGAGAAACTGTGGCCGCAACCATTTGCGGTCAACCAACCGATTATGATCCTGGTATTTGGTTCAACTCGGCCAAGTTTATGGATATTGAATACCAGACCTACGGATATGTTTCTGCTCAATTGAAAGAAGGAGAAGAAAGCCTTTATTGGGAATCGGAAGATGGCGTTAGAGGTCTTAGAATTGTGTATGATTCAACTTCCAAAGGCGTGGTGGGGTTCAATTCATTCGGCATCCGCTTGCGTCATAAGGTCTGTGACGAATGGCTGCGAAAGAAAACTAAGGTTGATGAGGTCGTTTCCAATTTAAAGAAGGCCAATTTTAATCCTGAGTTCTTTAAAAATTTTGAGAAGGAAGTGCAGTCACAATTTCAATCCACCAAATGAGCAAAGAAGGATTCAGCATATCGTTGGTAAACCCAAATGCACCTGGTTCAGATCTGGTGCAAAAAGTGGGAATCGGAATCTCAGCTTTAGGACTATTGTCTATGCTTATAGGTGCCACAGGGCCCGCCAACCAAGACCCCAGCTTCTATTTTTGGACGGGTATAATGACCTCCATTGTTGGTTTCTCCATTTACATTCTCCGTACGTTTTTGCACAAGACAGAAAGCCAGAACAACAATCATATTTTCAATTCAAGCCTTACGGCCAGAGGAATTGCAGGCTGGGCATTCGGCATCTTTCTTACCGGTTTTTACATCGTGCTTTATTGGGGTCCAAGCTCTTATTGGGACAATGCAGCTTTAGTCACCATGTTCGATCCCATCAGTCAAACCATATTCGGATTTCGTGCCGACAGATGGTTTCTCTACGGGTTTATCTACACGGTATCTATCCTTATCATGGGCGTTAGGGCCATCCTTAAGTATCGACATGACAATTATCAGATCATCAGAACCTGTTCGGTCATGTTCTTTCAGCTGGGCTTTGCCTTTCTGCTTCCTCTGTTTATGAAGGCCATGAGCCAGCCTGAGTTTTATTTTAGCTATGTATGGCCGCTGGATTATGATATGCTTTGGCCCGATTCGGTAGATGGATTGATGAATGCTGGAACACTTGCGCTCTGGCTGCTCATTGGCTCAGCATTCATCACATTTATCGCCACGCCAATTCTTACCTATTTCTTCGGAAAACGTTGGTACTGCAGTTGGGTCTGTGGCTGTGGTGGCTTGGCAAATACCGCTGGCGACCCTTTCCGCCACTTATCAGATAAGAGTCTGACAGCTTGGAAAATTGAGCGATGGACCATTTATCCAGTGCTCTTGTTCATCGTGGCACTAACCATTTTGCTTTGGGTCAATTCTGCTTTGGAAGGCGATATTTTTGGTGGCTTCTCCCATCAACTTACCAAAGGGTATGGATTCTTTATCGGGCAGCTATTTGCTGGAGTGATAGGAGTTGGATTCTATCCACTTTTAGGTACACGTGTCTGGTGTCGTTTCGGTTGTCCGATGGCGGCATATCTCGGAATTCTTCAGAAATATTTCTCCCGCTTTCGAATCACTACAAACGGTGGACAATGCATCAGTTGTGGCAATTGCAGTACTTACTGTGAAATGGGAATTGATGTGCAGGCTTACGCCCAACGAGGCGAGAATATCGTTCGCGCTTCTTGTGTAGGTTGCGGCATCTGCTCAACGGTTTGTCCACGTGGTGTACTCAACCTAGAGAACGGTTCAACGCATACCGATCGTGAGAATGATAATCCCATCACTTTTGGGAATGATGGAGTTGGCCTGAAGTTTTAGTTTTTTTTATCATCAAGTTCCAAATTTGGTGGCTTCAATTTATTACGTCTATATTGATGGCTTAACCAATAAAACCATTCTTATGAAAAGAATTTATTTCCCCCTTTTCGCGGCCGCGTTATTCATCGGTTGCCAACCACCTGTAGATAATTCTGCAGATGAAGCGTTTGTAAAAAATTCTGAAACTGTGCGTATAGAAATTGCTAGCTGGAAGAGCGAAAGCATGGATTACGATGCACTGTATGCGGCTAATGCTGTTGTTTTGGAAACAGCTTTTGAAGCTGGCGATTCGCTTACCTTGTCTGAGATAAAAGAAAACAATGCCCGCATGTGGGAGATGTTTGATTTTGAAATGATAACTGACCCACTAGTGTTATTACCAGGAGTTAACACTGATACTAAGAAGGCAGATGGTTCTGTTCGGTACTACGGAGTTTGGAAAGTTACACTGCCAGCTACCGATTCTACTGAAGCGCGTTCGGGCGAACTCAAATTTTATGAATCTTACGATTTCAACGCTGAAGGCAAAATCATCTATCAACAAGGATATGGCGATTTTGGAGGTTTGTTCGAGTATCTGATGGAAGATGAGGATGAGGATGAAGACGAAAAGACGGAGTTGGAATAATCGCTGAATCCCTTTCAAATAACATTTAAAAACCTCCAACTTGGAGGTTTTTTTTGGTCATAATTCAGTTAAAACACTACTGATTCTATGAGATTAATTGCCTTTTGAACACCGCGCTCCTGTTCCATCATTTTTCGTATTTCTGCTGCTTTGCTTGCAGCGATAGATGAATGTATGATGGTATTAATTTCTTGAGATAACCGATTCGGAGTTAGTTCTTTGCGGTTTAAAACATCTCCTGCTACACCAATATTATTCAGTTGCATTGCCCAATATGTTTGGTCAAATCCATGAGCGACTACCACTGATGGTTTGCCTGCAAGCAAAGCCGCTTGTGTTGTTCCAGCTCCACCATGATGCACTATCAACGAACAATGAGGAAAAATCTCTGAATGAGGCGCACTCTCAATACAGCAGATGTTCGAATCGTTCGGTTTTGTCAGGTTGCTCCAGTCGGATTGTATGATTGCTCGTTTACCAGAAAGTCTTGCGGCATCGATAAGAAGTTGGGTTGATGCTTCAATGTTGAACTGCATGCACGAACCAAACGTCATATAAACAGGTGGTTCGCCTGCATCTAGGAAGCCTTTCAGATTATCAGGCATTTCCCAATCGGAATTGGTAGTGTCCAAATTCAGAAAACCGGTCATTTGGATGTTGTCCGCCCAATCTTCTGGTCTTGAAACCAGAGCTTCGCTTGCGGCAACAATCGTCAAAATATCCGATGTAAAAAGTTCCTTTTGAAGACTTTTGATAGGAAGAAGCCCTTCTTTCTCTCTGATCTGTTTGGCGGCTTTGAACCAACTTTTTGTAGCCACTCTTCCTCCAATATCCCACAGAAGTGAGTTGATGAAGGAGCCTAATTGAATCCCAATTGGTGAAACGTATTGCGAACGAACCACAAGTGGAGTGAGCACCAACGAAATACGTGGACAGTTGAATTTCTGACTAGCCGTAAGAAGCGTGTGGCAGACCGCGTGACCGATTACCAACTCATTTTCCTGACACAATTGTTTGGAAGCCGAATACATTTCATCGCTCAACGGGTCGAAATACAATTCCAAAAGTTTCGAATATTCTCTGAATGAACCAGGCTTCGCAGCTATGGCATACGGGTTTGTGTTCAACGTAATCTGACCATCTCCGTTTGCCTGAATAAGTCGAATTCCTTCGATTGTCTTAAGCTGAGAATAATCCTTTCCGTCAATGCTTGTGTAAGCCAAAGTGACTTCATGTCCAGCACCTTTTAGTCCAATGGCCAAAGCCAAAAACGGAAAGAAATCCCCATCGGTTCCCCACGTTTGAAGCCCGATTCTCATCTCTTGAAGAATTCATACAGGCTAATGTTAAAGCCAATTAACAGAAATCCATAAATGGCATCTTCAATCGGAATGGTCAGTAATCTGATTCCAAGGTTTTCTGCATTGTTGTACCAAACAACAGGTTCTTCCAGTCCAGTTCCTGTCAATATTCCATTCACGATAAAAAACGGAATAAGGATAACGAGGAACGTGAAAACCAATCGGCTCCAGTAGGGCTTTTTCAATACAACTAAATGGAGTAAAAGGAACAGGAATGTAAAAACGGAAGTCCAAAAAGTATAGGCCAGTTCATTGTATTTGAATGCCAAAGCCACAAGCACGTACGCCAAAATGGTTGCTCCGTATCGCGCGTATTTCCCAAGCACGTCCTTCTTCACGAAGTGGTTCAAAACCTCGTATGTGAACACACAACAATAAGGGATGCAGAAGAAGAACAGAACTTCTTCAAGCGGAAGGTTGAAGAGTTTTATTCCCGTTATGTACTTCTCATTAAAGCCCCAAACACCTTGTGTTGTGAAGATGTTGTCCCATATTAAAAAGAAAATGGCCGTAATGATCAGGGCAGGAAAGAGGGCTTTCCATCTTTTATAGAACTTCAATCTGTTCTCAAACGAACAGCCAAAAGGAATGGCAACCGAAACCAGATTTACAAGGAGGTAGGTGAACTTCACTTCGGTCAATTAAAAATGAAAAACGAAAAACGAAAAATGTGGTGATGGAATTTCATCTCTGTGTCCTCTGTGCCTTCTCTGTGTCCTCTGTGGTTAAAAACGAAGATGAACTTTTCTTAAAGTATTTCAACGGCACAATCAGCATCCCAAAGCACTCGCCATCATCTTTTTCCTTGTGTTTGTGATGCGCATAATGTGCACGTGCCAAACCCTGAAAATACCAGTGTTTGATCTTATCCCGCGTTCCCCAGCGGTTATGAATAATAACCTCATGTACTAAGGTGTAGGCGATTCCATAGAAAAGAATGCCCAGTCCAATGTAAAATCTAAAGTCGAATCCAGCCATGACTCCAAACTGCATATTGAGCCAACTCGGAACAGCAAAGATGATGGCGAACATGTCGTTGCGCTGAAAGAATCTTTCGTGCGGTTGATGATGGTCTCGGTGAATAGACCATGCGAATGTGTGCATCACATATTTGTGCGCAAACCACGCCATGGATTCCATGAACCAGAATGCGGCAACGACCCAAAGTATGTTGATGAGGATTTGCAATTGGAAGTACTAAATTCTAAATGTCAAAATTCGAAAATGAGATCAGTTGATGAAGTCTACAGAGTTGATAAAGTTGATGAGAAATTTTTCATCAGCTAAACGCCATTAACTTTATCTCTAATCAACTCCACTCAAAGTTTCCCTTCCTCCTCCGCGTGCTTAATAAACCCTTTTACGCGCTTTTTAAAATCCTCACTAGGTGCCTTTTCCAGATTCGCAAGAACAAAGGCTTTATCCTTTTCCTTGCTTTCTCCATAACCTAGAAATGCCGGCAGGTACGTCTGAATGGTCAGACGAAGAAAACGTAGTTCAATGTTTGCTGGGTCTTTTTCAATGGACTTTTCCAAGTTCTCCT
>Ga0105051_10002539_pt1 | contig 23228 bp, 23 predicted proteins | sample FRY02_FD_78383 | JGI IMG/M metagenome (GOLD analysis project Ga0105051, IMG submission 78383) | Freshwater microbial communities from Lake Fryxell liftoff mats and glacier meltwater in Antarctica - FRY-02 (megahit assembly) | ecosystem: Environmental > Aquatic > Freshwater > Ice > Glacier... | reverse complement strand
GATGCAGTAAAGGCCAGAATTGCGCGCACCGATGATGGTCGCCCAAATTTTGAGCCACGCAAGTATGAAAAGTTTGATCCAACACGTCCAAAGAAAAATAACAGTGTTGCACCAGATACTCGCGCAGCTAATGCACGTGCCGAGCGTCCAGTTCGCGATCGCCGTAATGATTCGCCAGCTTATGCGCGCGATGATTTCAAGCAGCACGCGAAGTCACATTCAAATGCAGCCGTAGATTTCGGCGCAGATGATAATTACATTTCAGCAAATCTAGAAGATGCAAATCTTGTTGATGCAACTCCACTAACTGAAATCACAACAACTTTCGGAGATCTTGGAATTGCCGCACCTCTTGTTAATGCTCTTAGCAAGCAAGGAATTTTGCATCCATTCCCAATTCAGATTGCAACTCTTCCAGATGCACTGGCTGGCCACGATATTTTAGGTCGCGGACAAACTGGTTCAGGAAAGACTCTTGCCTTCGGTTTGGCACTTCTTAATAACTTAAATGGCAAGGCCGCTAAGCCACACAAGCCATTGGCACTTGTTTTAACACCTACTCGCGAACTTGCCCAGCAAATTGATGAAGTTCTAATGCCACTTGCTCGTTCAATTGGTCACGAATCAGTTGTTGTTGCTGGTGGAATGTCATACGCAAAGCAGATCACAGCGATGCGTCGCGGAACTGCAATCTTGGTTGCAACACCTGGTCGTTTGATCGACTTGCTCAATAAGGGTGAAGTTCAACTAGATCAACTACAAATTACTGTTTTGATGAAGCAGATCAAATGGCAGACATGGGCTTCTTGCCGGTTGTTAAGGAAATTTTGGATCAGGCAAAGCTTGATGGCCAGCGCATGCTCTTCTCGGCAACGCTAGATCGTGGTGTTGATTCATTGGTTCGTCAGTACCTAAAGAATCCAAAGACTCACTCACTACAAAACGATCGCGCATCTGTTACAACAATGGAGCACTACGTATTAGTAATGAATCCATCTGATAAAGATGACGTTACAAATCAAGTTGCCGCCCGTAATGGAAAGACAATCTTGTTTGTAAAGACACAGCGCGGCGCAGATCGCTTAGCTGACAAACTTGCCCACGCAGGTGTTCCAGTTGGCGCACTTCACGGTGGAAAATCACAAGCAGTTCGTACACGTACGTTGGCACTTTTTAAGGAGACACCAAACGCAGCACTTGTTGCAACAGATGTTGCTGCACGTGGTATTCACGTAGATGGAATTTCACTTGTTGTGCACGTTGATTTCCCACAAGATCACAAGGATTATTTGCACCGCGCAGGTCGTACGGCGCGTGCAGGTGAGGCCGGAACTGTTGTAACTCTTGCGACTACACGTCAGCAAAAAACTGTTGGTTCACTGATTTCACGTGCCGGCGTTACTGCTAAATACGTTGGAGTTACATCGCTCAGCACTGATTTAATGAAAATTACTGGAGCCCAAGAGCCTTCAGGTGTTCCTTACATCGTGCCAATCGTTGATAAGCCAGCACGCAGTGGTGGCAAGCGTCCTCGACCAAACTCAAGTCAGCGTCGTCGTCGCCCCCATTAATTCCCAGTAAATAGGTACTATGCGCGTTATGACTAACGCGAACCCATTTGCCCAACGCAGTTCACTTGCATACGAGCTTCCTCCATTTGCCGAGATAAAAGTCGAGCATTACTTGCCTGCCTTTTATGAAGGCTGCACCTTGCAATTAGCCGAAGTTCAGGCGATCTTGGATACACCGGGTGCGGCAACTTTCGAGAACACGATTGTTGCTTTGGAAAAATCGGGCCAGGCGTTAATGCGTATCTTGTTAGTCTTTTTTAATAAATCATCAAGTGATACCAGCGATGAATTAGATAAAATTGAAGAAGAGATGGCGCCAAAGCTGGCCGCTCATCAAGATGCGATTAATTTAAATCCGGCGCTGTTTCGGCGGATTAAAGATTTATACGATGCCCGCGAAGTAATTGGTCTTAATAGCGAAGATGCGTGGTTACTAGAGCGCTACTACAAAGATTTAATCCAGGCTGGTGCTCATTTAACCGAGGTTCAACGCGATCGATTAAAAGAGCTCAATGAGGCGCTATCTAAGTTAGAGACTCAATTTAGTAAAAATGTTTTAGCCGATACCAATGACTTAGCTGTTTTGGTTGATACCGTTGAAGAGCTCGATGGCTTAACTGAGAATCAAATCACCGCCGCTGCAATTGCCGCGAAAGAGCGTGGACACGACGGTAAATGGCTAATTGGCATGGTTAATTTCACCGGTAATCCCGTTTTAGATTCACTAACTAATCGCAAACTCCGTGAAAAAATTATGGAGGATTCAAAGCGTAAAGCTAACCGACCAAACGAAAACGATAACAAGGCGATTTTGTTGCAAATGGTTCAACTACGTGCCGAGCGGGCACGTTTGTTTGGTAAAGAAACACATGCCGAACATGTGATTGCCGTTCAAACTGCCGAACATCCAGACAATGTCCATGCGATGCTTCGAAAGATCGCCCCAGCTGCCATGCGAAATGCCCGTGCCGAGGCCGAAGATTTACAGAAATCTGCTGGACATGAAATTCAGAGCTGGGACTGGGATTTTTACACGGAACAAGTCCGGTTAGAAAAATACAACATTGATACGGCAAAGATGCGCCCTTACTTTGAGTTGGAGCGCGTCTTGCGTGACGGCGTTTTCTTTGCCGCAAACAAACTATTTGGAATTACTTTTAAAGAGCGTCCAGATTTAATCACTTATCATCCAGAGGCGCGAGCATTTGAAGTCAACAATGAAGATGGCAGCAAAGTTGGTCTATTTATCGGAGACTTCTACACCCGCGATTCCAAGCGTGGTGGAGCGTGGATGAACAATTTAGTTGATCAAAACTTCCTCTTTAATCAACTTCCGGTCGTCGTTAACAACTTGAATATTCCAAAGCCGCCAGATGGAAAGCCAACGCTGCTTACTTATTCTGAGATCACAACGTTGTTCCATGAATTTGGGCATGCACTGCATGGCTTGTTGTCACAAGTTAAATATCCACGCGTTTCTGGCACCAGCGTGCAACGGGACTTTGTTGAATTTCCATCACAGGTAAATGAGATGTGGATTCTGTGGTCAGAAGTAGTTGAAAACTATGCCCGCCACTTTGAAACTAATGAAAAGCTGCCACAAGAGTGGATCGATAATTTAAACGCTGCTGCTACGTTTAACGAAGGTCATGCAACGACTAGTTACTTAGCTGCCGCTATTTTAGATCTTGCCTGGCATCAATTGAATGTTGAAGAAGCGGCGAAAATTACTGATGTTGAGGCCTTTGAGGCACAAGCTATAAAAGATTATGGATTAGATTTTGATGCTGTTCCTACTCGTTACCGTTCAACCTATTTCAGCCATATCTTTGCTGGCGGATACTCGTCTGGTTATTACGGTTACATTTGGTCTGAAGTTCTAGATGCCGACACCGTTGATTGGTTTAAAGAGAACGGTGGCCTAAAGCGCGAAAACGGTGAACACTTCAAGAATGAACTTCTTGGACGCGGTGGATCGATCGATTCAATGCAGATGTTCCGTAATTTCCGCGGACGCGATTCTAAAATCGAACCGTTGTTAAAGCGAAGAGGTTTGTTGTAAAGATTTAGCCAGCAGAGCCAGATCCGGAAGGACCTGCCTTGCGCTGAACCTGTGGAGCTCCGCCACTGCGTTGGCCGCCACGAATCTTTGATCCAGACTCGGCATGTGCTTGAGTTCCTGGGGCGCCCTTTTTATTTTTCTTTGCTTCAAGAGCGGCGAGCATTCTTGCTTTTACATCTTCGTTTGCATCGGCCATAAGTTAATCCTACTGCACTTATAACTTAGCGCTGCTTTCCTTATATTCACGCAATCGTTCTAAAACTTCTGATTCGCGGTAGCGACGATGGCCACCTAATGTGCGAATTGCTGTTAACTTTCCAGCTTTTGCCCAGCGGGTAACGGTCTTTGGATTAACGTGAAAACGTTGCGCAACCTCTTTTGGAGTTAAGAGAACTTCGGCATCAGGGATGCGGTTCATCAAATCTCCTTAGGTCGTGTCCGAATTGGACCGTATTAGGGTGAAGTATTACGGGGTTTTGGGCGCGAAGCAATACCGCTACGAGGCTTGTTCAAAGGCTTGAACTAAGCGCCAACGCGACATTAACCGTTGATATCCAACGCCGGCCATCATTCCATCGGCGGCGGCAAGACCGGAAACTGAATGCGTAATATCTTCAATCGATGAGTCAGCATCTAAACCAGTTTCGCCAGAGTTTTTCATTGCAACATCCATGTAATTAGCTAAACCGCCGTAATCGAGTTCAACTAATGATTCTGGATGAAACATATCTAGCCATTCCAGCAAATTTTCTAACTCTTGTTCAACTGGTCCATCACCAAATGCATTCAACACTGTTTCGTGAGCTGCTTCGCAACGCTCTTTGGCTAGTGAAATTTTTGTGAGCGCTCGTGAAAATAAACCATTTTCATTTTCACCACGAGTTCGCTCATCGGGTGAAAACAGAATGAACCAACGTGGTGGAATAATCCACGTTTCATTTAAAATATGTGGAACTTTGTCATCGAGTAAATCGACGCCAGCAGTTATGACATCCTCCATCGCTGGCGAAATAAAAAATGGAACAACCGTACTTGGCAATGAATCTTTAAAATTATCTAATGCTGCCCAACAACGAGTTGCCGTTGACCATGGTGATAAATACCTGATTCCATCTTTATCTAAAATATGAACTCCATCGGGGCGACCAGCTGGTGGTTCTGGATGTGCCAGGCGTTCTAGCGCTAACTCTTGTTCACGATTAAAACTAGTTGCATCGTTTTCAAGTGTTTGCCAACGTAAACGATCGGCTGGTTCAAATGCTGAAAGAGGTTCGTAAATACGAAGTGAAGCTACGTAAGGAGTTGCGTTCACGAACGTGGAATGTAATTGCCCTCGGCAAAAGGATCGTCATCATCTTTGCGAGAAGAAGTATCGATTTCGCCGTGAAGCTCTTTAGTTAATCGATCTAGATCCATGTCTTGCCCGTTATATTTCAAATCACGTGCAACTTTGGTTTGCTTTGCTTTTGCGCGGCCGCGACCCATGGGCGACCTCCTTCACTTATTGCTCTGCGTCAGATCCGTACTTTATCGCTCCTGGTAGCTCCCGGCCAAAGTTGAGCGTGGATCGCCCGCTTTTCTAGGCTCAACTACGCCAGCAACCCAAGCTTTCATGCCTCTGGCAGCTAAAGAACGCAGTGTCAGATCGGCAACTGATGGGTCAATGAATGCACTCATTCCAATTCCGCAGTTCCAGGTCCGTTCCATGTCGGCTTGTGGGACGCCGCCCAGCTTGGACATTAACTGCATCTCGATTGGCAGCGACCAAGTTGAACGATCATAGGTGGCCGTTAAATCATCTGGAATTACGCGCGCAGTATTTTCGGCGATTCCCCCACCAGTGATGTGTGAAAAGGCATGCAGATGTTCTGGCATAGATTTAATAAGTGCTAAACAATCGAGTGTATAGATTTCAGTTGGCGTTAAAAAAACTTCACCAGAAGATTTTCCATATTCGTTTACGTGTGCTGCCAAGTTAAGTTTTACTGTTTTAATAATGTGGCGAACAAGTGAAAAACCATTTGCGTGAAAACCACTTGCTGGCATGGCAATGATAAGGTCGCCCGCTTTTACGCGGTGCGCACCCAGTTGCTTGTCGGCGTCAACTACTCCGGTGGCGGCGCCGGCAACGTCGAACTCATCGTCGTCTAGTAATCCTGGGTGTTCGGCGGTTTCACCGCCAATTAGTGCTGTGTTTGCTTTGGTACAACCGCGGGCGATGCCGGCAACAATTTCAGCGATATTTTCTGGAATAACTTTTCCGACGGCGATGTAATCCGTCATAAATAATGGTTCGGCCCCGCACACAACTAAATCATCGACGACCATGGCAACAAGATCTTCGCCAATGGTGTCGTATTTTCCTAAAGCTCGCGCGATCTCAGTTTTGGTACCCACGCCATCAGTTGATGTTGCAAGTAAGGGTTGTTTCATATCTTTTAACTTGCTGGCATCAAATAAACCAGCAAAGCCGCCAATGGATCCCATTACTTCTGGACGAGATGCTTTGGCAATCGAAGCCTTCATTAATTCAACAGCGCGATCTCCAGCATCGATATCCACGCCTGCATCTTTATAAGTGGACATTAGTGACCATGTACTTCCGTAATCTCTAATCGCATTTTTCCTTCAGACATATCGGTTGGGATGCGGATTGGATATTCGCCGGTAAAGCATGCCGAGCAAAGCTTTTCGGCAGGTACGTTAGTTGATTCAATTAAACCTTCAAGTGAGACATAGCCAAGTGAATCCGCACCAATTGAGCGACGAATCTCCTCTAGATCTAAACCACTCGCGATTAATTCAGCACGCGAAGCAAAGTCGATTCCATAAAAACATGGCCACTTAACTGGAGGTGATGAGATACGTACGTGGATTTCCCGGGCTCCGGCCTCGCGCAGCATCCGAACAATCGCCCGCTGGGTATTTCCACGAACAATTGAATCATCGACAACCACGATGCGCTTGCCTTCAATAATCTCGCGCAAAGGATTAAGCTTTAAGCGAATACCTAATTGGCGAATTGTCTGTGAAGGTTGGATAAATGTTCGACCTACGTATGAATTTTTCACTAATCCCATACCAAATGGGATTCCAGATTCTTTGGCGTAACCAATCGCTGCTGGTGTTCCTGACTCTGGAACTGGAATAACTAAATCAGCGTCAACTGGCGCCTCGCGCGCAAGTTGTTGCCCAATAGCAACGCGTGTCTTATGAATTCCACTGCCAGCAATTGTTGTATCTGGTCTGGCTAGGTAAACATATTCAAAGAGACATCCCTTTGGCTGCGCCTGCGCCCAACGTTGTGATCGAACGCCTTCTTTATCAATTGCAACAAATTCACCAGGCTCGATCTCGCGCACAAATGCCGCACCAACAATATCTAGACCAGCAGTCTCTGATGCAACTACCCAGCCTGTCTCTAATTTGCCGAGTACTAGTGGTCGAACTCCATGTCGATCACGCGCGGCATACAAAGTATTTTCATCCATAAAAATAATTGAAAAGGCGCCTTCGAGTAATGGCAGCACCGCAAGCGCGCTAGCTTCTACGTTTTTCTCATCTTGCAACGCAATCAGCGCCGTCATAATTTCAGTATCCGTTGTGGCACCAACAGTGCTGGCCGGAACGCCTTCAAGATTTTGTACTAACTGAGCCAAGTCGCCGGTATTTGTTAAATTACCATTATGGGCTAAAGCCAGCGTTCCGTACTTGGTTGGACGCAACGTTGGCTGAGCATTTACCCACGTGCTTGAACCAGTCGTGCTGTAACGACAGTGGCCAATCGCTAAATTTCCTTTTAATGTAGCTAAATCACCTTCGGTAAAGACTTGTGAAACAAGACCCATATCTTTGTAAACCAAGATTCGCTGGCCATCACTTGTAGCTATTCCAGCTGATTCAGTTCCGCGATGTTGAAGTGCATACAAACCATAAAAAGAAAGTTTTGCTACTTCTTCGCCAGGTGCCCAGACACCAAAGACACCACACGCATCTTGTGGTCCTTTGTCTGCATCTAAAATATTGTGATTGAGTAATCCGTCGGGGCGTCTCATTGTGTGCTCCTTAGCGGTAGGTACTCAGTTAAATCGGCACGGACACCAGATGCTTGAATATCGCCACGGCTCATAGCTTCTTGCCATTGCAATTCACCGGATACTAAGGCTAGCCAAGTTTGTGCATTCATTTCTACAACATTGGGTGGAGTTCCACGTTTATGTGTTGGGCCATCGCCACATTGCACTGCTGCATATGGCGGGATTCGAACTTCAATAGCGCCACCTGGAGCTTTTGCCGTCAACAAAGCCAGGCTTTGCTTAACAGATTCAAGGATTACCGGATCGCGCATCGTTATTAGCCAAACAAATCTGAGAAGGTAGATGTGTGAGCCTTACTTAATTCAGACAACGGGATAATTGACTCATTAATAATAAGTGAATCTCCCCCGGTTGTACCAAGTCTAGAAACTTTGATTTCATTTTTTACGGCTAACGCTTCGAGTTTTGCGTAATCGGATTTATTAATTGCAACAATTACGCGGCCGGGTGTCTCGCTAATTAAAGCGATGCCAGGATTATCTAGCGAAATCGTGGCACCGACTTTATGGCGCAAAACCATTTCAGTTAGGCCGGCCGATAATCCACCTTGGCTTAAATCATGTGCGGCAACAAAGAATGAATTACCTACCAACAAAACCTCAATTAACCGCATTTCACGGGCTAAATCAGCGACTGGTGATTGGCCCACCCGTTGATTGTGCAAGAAAGCCCACTCACTGCCTGCTACATCTTCGCCAGTTTCACCAAGTAAATACAGTTCAAGATCGCTTTCCGTAAAACTCATGGGTGTTCGTTTGCGGACATCTTGAATTACGCCAAGCACGCCAATTACTGGTGTTGGCAAAATCGCTACCGAACCCGTTTGATTGTAGAAAGAAACGTTTCCGCCAGTTACTGGTAACCCCATCTCGAGGCAGCCATCGGCTAAACCTCGTACTGATTCGGCAAACTGCCACATCACACCTGGATCTTCTGGGGAGCCAAAGTTAAGACAGTTCGTTACCGCCAATGGGCGGGCGCCGGCAGTTGCAATATTGCGAGCGGCTTCAGCTAAAGCTAATTTCGCACCTTGATATGGATTGAGATAAGACCAATTTGCATTTGCATCAGTTGAGATTGCAACGCCTAACTGTGTCTTTTCATCAATTCGAACCATTCCGGAATCATCTGGTTGAGATTGGATTGTGTTTCCCTGAACATATTTATCGTATTGCGAAGTGACCCATGACTTATCAGCCAAGTTTGGTGCACCGGCTAACTTTAATACCGCTGCTTTAATTTCGGCAGCCGTTGTTGGAATTGGAACAATTACTTTTTGATTATTTACTTGGTCAATATATGCAGGTTGTGCCATTGGTCGGTTGTAGACCGGTCCATCGTGAGCAACCGTGCGTGGTGGAACATCCACAATAAGTTCACCGTTCCAGGTAATCTCTAAATGCTTTCCATCTGTAACTTCACCAATTACTGTTACGGTCACATCCCACTTTGCGCAGATCTCTAAGAACCTAGCAATCTTGCTGGGCTCAACGATGGCACACATACGCTCTTGTGACTCTGACATCAAAATCTCTTCTGGCGATAACGATGGATCGCGCAGCGGAACTTTATCTAACTGGACTTTCATGCCACCAGAACCACCTGATGCCAACTCGCTTGTTGCACACGATAAGCCAGCCCCGCCCAGGTCTTGGATACCAACAACTAGATCTTCGGCAAAGATTTCCAGTGAACATTCGATTAGTACTTTTTCAACAAATGGGTCACCTACTTGAACACTTGGCCGTTTAGCTGGACCACTGGCACCAAAGGTTTCAGAGGCTAAAACAGATACGCCGCCGATGCCATCGCCACCAGTCTTTGCCCCAAATAAAACAACTAAATTTCCGGCACCGGCAGCTTTTGCTAACTTAATGTCACTGTGTTTCATAACGCCAACACACAGTGCATTTACTAATGGATTACCGGCATAAGTCTCGTCAAAAGTAATTTCACCACCAATATTTGGTAAACCTAAACAATTTCCATAACCACCAACACCTGCAACTATCCCCGGCAAAACTCGTCGGGTATCTGGTGCATCAGCTGGACCAAATCGAAGTGGATCCATTATCGCAATTGGGCGGGCACCCATTGTTAAAATATCTCGAACGATTCCACCGACGCCAGTAGCAGCGCCTTGGTATGGCTCAATAAAAGATGGATGATTGTGTGATTCGATTTTAAAAGTAACTGCATAACCTTGGCCAACATCTACCACGCCAGCATTTTCGCCTATACCAACTAGCAAAGCATCAGAGTATGGAGCTTTCTCACCAAATTGTTTTAGGTGAACTTTTGATGATTTATACGAGCAGTGCTCCGACCACATCACCGAATACATAGCTAATTCAGAAGATGTGGGGCGGCGGCCAAGAATCTCTTTAATCCGTGCATATTCATCGGGCTTTAGACCTAATTCGGCAAAAGGTTGAACCGTGTCTGGTGTTGATTTGGCAATTACAACTGTATCTAGCGCCATTTACTTCACCATCGCATTCAGGATTGAAGTAAAGAAGCCCAGACCTTGCGCCGTTGGTCCGGTTAACTCGTCAATTGCATGCTCTGGATGTGGCATTAATCCAACGACATTTCCTTTGGCATTAGTGATTCCAGCTATTAAATTACGGGAACCATTGGGGTTTTCCCCTACATAACGAGCAATTACCCGGCCTTCACCTTCTAGCATCGCCAAAGTTTGATCGTCGCATTGGTAGGAACCTTCGCCATTCTTTAAAGGAATAACAATCTTTTCACCGACAGAGTACGAGTTGGTCCAGGCAGTTTTATTATTAACAATTTCTAGCTCTTGATCACAGCATAAAAAGTGTAAGTCTGAGTTTCGAGTTAATGCACCTGGCAATAGATGTGATTCTGCTAAAACTTGAAAACCGTTACAAATACCAAGTACCGGCATTCCATTGTTAGCTGCCTCAATGACAAGTTCCATAACTGGTGCAAAGCGAGAAATGGCACCACACCGTAAATAATCTCCATAAGAGAAACCACCTGGCAAAATAACAGCATCGACTTTTTTCAAATCAGCATCTGCGTGCCATAGCGATATTGCTTGTGCTCCGCCGGCAACCACGGCACGTGCGGCATCGCGATCATCTAAGGTGCCAGGAAATGTAATTACTCCAATGCGCATTACTTTTCTACCCGAACTGTGTAGTTTTCAATAACCGGATTAGATAAGAGAACTTCGGCAGCTTTTTCAACTTCAGTCAACTGAGCTGGCGTTACGTCTCCTTCAACTTCAATTTCAAAACGCTTACCTTGGCGAACTGATGTGGCAAAAGTAAATCCCAAGCGAGGTAGCGCAGATGCAACTGCATTTCCTTGTGGATCTAAAATCTCTGGTTTCAACATTACATCCACCACGATTGTTGCCATTGTCTGCTCCCTTTTAAAACTTGCTGCTGGTGATTCGAAAAAACGCTTCTTCATAGCGAAGGGCGGTCTTATCTACGATCTCTGCTGGTAACTGTGGGGGTGGGCTATTTCTATCCCATCCACTTGCTACTAGGTAGTCACGTAAAAATTGTTTGTCATATGAAGGCTGCGCACCGCCTGGCTTCCAGGTTGCGCCTTCCCAAAAGCGAGATGAGTCGGGGGTTAAGGCCTCATCGCCCAGTAGCAGCTGGCCTTGGTTATTGAGCCCAAATTCAAATTTAGTATCGGCCAGGATTACGCCACGACCCTTGGCAAACTCGGCGGCAGTTGCATATAACTTCAACGTTAAATCCTTAAGTTCTGCAGCTACTTCTTTGCCAACTATTGCCTCTGCACCTGCAAAATCAATATTGATGTCATGGTCGCCAATTTCAGCTTTTGTAGCTGGTGTAAATAAATTTATTGGTAATTGCGATCCATCTAATAAACCTTCTGGCAGTTGATTACCGCAGATCATTTGATTACTCTGATACTCACTCCAACCGCTGCCAGTTAAATATCCACGCGCCACACATTCAAATTGAAACATCTCTAACGGTTGAACAATTACTGCGCGGTCAGCTACTTCTGCCGGCACATCGGTAGAAACAATGTGATTACCTACTATGCCTTCAAGTAATTGAAACCAAAAAAGTGAAAGTTGTGTTAGGACTGCACCTTTTCCAGGAATCTGCGTTGGCATTACCCAGTCGTATGCCGAAATGCGATCCGATGCCACTAACAAGATTTCATTGCGATCATTTGAATATAGGTCGCGAACTTTTCCGGTGCGCAGATGTTTCCACCCATGTATCAAAGGCGCTGGCGGTGGGCCAGCTAGGCCGAAGCCGCTCACCGAATAGAGCCGGGTTTGTACTGCTTGGCAGCAGGATGCGCGGAAGTAATCGCGTCAATGCGATTAACAACTCGAGCTACTTGTTGGCGAGCTTCGCCAGTAAATTCCATTGGTGTGCTGATCAAAATATCTAAAGCAGCGCGATCAAGCGGTAGGCGATCATCTTCTGCTAAATCATCGAGCAGCGTATTTTTTTGACCCTCACGCATACCAAGTGCTGCTTTAACAGCATGTTCTTTAATTACTTCGTGGGCAATTTCGCGACCAACGCCCGCTTTTACGGCCGCCATCAAAATCTTGGTAGTTGATAAGAATGGCAAATAACGCTCTAGTTCAGCGGCAATAACAGCTGGAAATGCACCAAACTCATCTAGCACCGTAAGCATTGTTTCGAGTAATCCATCGATGGCATAAAAAGCATCTGGCAAAGCAACCCGACGAACAACACTGCATGAAACATCGCCTTCGTTCCATTGATCACCAGCAAGTTCGCTGACCATAGATGCATAGCCGCGGAGAACAACTGATAAACCATTAACGCGTTCGCATGAACGAGTATTCATTTTATGGGGCATCGCGCTACTACCTACTTGCCCTGCTTTGAAACCTTCAGTAACAAGTTCGGCGCCGGCCATCAATCGGATGGATGTGGCTAGTGAAGATGGTGCTGCCGCAATTTGAACCAGCGTAGTAACAACATCGTAATCAAAAGAGCGTGGATAGATTTGCCCGGTTGAATCCAAAACATTATCAAAGCCAAGTTCCTTAGCGATCACACCTTCTAATTTGAAATGTGCCTCTGATGAACCTAATAAATCTATTGAGTCTTGCGCTGTGCCAACTGGTCCTTTGATTCCGCGCATGGGATATCGATCTTGTAAAGCAGTTAAGCGCTGATAGGCAAAGAGTAATTCTTCGGCAGCTGATGCAAAACGCTTTCCTAAAGTTGTAATTTGTGCTGGAACATTATGGGAACGTCCAGTGATTACTTGGTCAGAGTATTGGGTGGCCCGTTCAGCTAGACGAGCAAGTAGCGTCACAACTTTGTCATGGACAATCTCTAAACCATTTCGAATCTGAAGTGCTTCAATATTTTCAGTCAGATCACGGCTGGTCATGCCAGCATGAATACTTTCGTGGCCAGCTAAGGCGTTGAACTCTTCGATCCGAGCTTTCACATCGTGACGCGTTACTTTTTCGCGAGCATCGATAGCTGCTAAATCCACCTGTGTAATTACTTTCTCGTAATCTGTAATTACATCAGTTGAAATCGCATGCCCGAGTGTTGATTGTGCCCGCATAACCGCAATCCATAATCGTCGTTCGGTGATTATTTTTGCTTCTGGCGCGAAAATCTCGCGCATCGCAGCCGATGCATAGCGATTGGCAAGCAGGCTCATTGGTGAATTATCCGTCATTTAATCGCCCTTCTCTGCGACCGACGCATTAAATGCAATATCGGTACGGTAAAAAGATCCAGTAAGTGAGATTTGGCTAATTGCGCGATATGCGCGGTTTCTCGCCTCGGTTAAATCTTCGCCAATTCCGGTAATTGTCAAAACTCTTCCTCCGGTAGCAACTAGACCTGCATCGGTCTGAGAAGTTCCAGAATGAAAGGTGCGAACATTTTCAATTGATGTAAAACCAGATATTACGCCACCGCTCTTTGGCGTAGCTGGATAACCTTCGGCGGCTAAAACAACTGTGACCGCCGAGTCATCATTCCACTGCAACGTAACATCTTTCAGATTTCTAGTTGCAGCTTTGTACAACAAAGTTGCAAGTGGAGTCTTTAAACGTGGAATTAAAACTTGAGTTTCTGGATCACCAAAGCGAGCGTTAAATTCAATAACTCGAACTCCGTGATTAGTTAAAGCCAAACCGGCGTAGAGCAATCCGACAAATGGAGTTCCACGTGCGGCAAGTTCGGCGATCATTGGTGCCAAAACTTGGCGATGCGTATCTTCCACAATATCTGACGGCGCCCATGGCAGTGGTGAATACGCACCCATGCCGCCAGTGTTTGGTCCCTTGTCACCATCTAATGCCCGTTTAAAATCTTGCGCCGGTTGCATCGCCAAAATTGTGGTGCCATCACTAATTCCAAAGAGTGAAACTTCTGGGCCATCTAAAAACTCTTCTATGACAACACGTTTGCACGATAGGCCATGTTGCAAAGCTTCTTCTCGATTATTTGTAACGACCACACCTTTGCCAGCAGCTAAGCCATCATCTTTCACAACATATGGTGCACCAAAAGCATCTAAGGCTTTTTCAATTTCGGCTTGATTACTGCACGTAAAACTATGTGCCGTTGGAACTCCGGCATCTCGCATAACTTCTTTAGCAAAGTTTTTAGAACCTTCAATTTGTGCTGCCGCTTTAGACGGGCCAAAAACAGGTATGCCTGCTGCTCTTAACTGGTCGGCGATGCCATTTACCAACGGTAGTTCGGGGCCAATGACAACAAACTCAATCTCTAATTTTTCAGCTAAATCAAGGATCGCTTGATTATCAGTAATATCAATTGCATGACATGTTGCAAACTCGGCGATACCTGGATTACCTGGCGCCACGTGAAGTTCAGTGCATTCTGGATCTGCTTGCAATCCTGCTCCTAGTGCGTGTTCGCGTCCGCCGCTTCCGACTAGGAGAATTTTCATTCTTAAATGAAATCCTTTATGACGATTGTTTGATCCCGACCGGGACCAACGCCGATTGCACTGATAGGTGCGCCAGAGATTTTTTCAAGGAAGGCTACATAATCTTGGGCATTTTTTGGTAACTCTGAAACTTTGCGAGCACCAGAAATATCTTCAGTCCATCCAGCTAAGTATTCATAAATTGGCTTGGCGTGGTGAAAATCACTCTGTGAAGCAGGCAGTTCTTCCACGCGCTTTCCATCGATTTCATAGGCAACGCACACTGGAATCTTTTCCCAACCAGTTAAAACATCCAACTTAGTTAAAAAGAAATCAGTTAAACCATTAACGCGAACTGCATAACGAGCAATTGGTGCGTCATACCAACCGCAGCGACGATTACGACCAGTTGTTACACCGACCTCGCCACCAATACGTCGTAGCGCTTCACCATCTTCATCTAATAACTCAGTTGGGAAAGGTCCGCTACCAACGCGTGTTGTGTAGGCCTTAACAATTCCAATTACTCGTTCAATCTTTGTAGGTCCAATTCCTGAACCAGTACAGGCTCCACCAGCAGTTGGATTACTTGATGTAACAAAGGGATAAGTACCGTGATCAACATCGAGCAAAGTTCCTTGAGAACCTTCTAGAAGCACACGTTTTCCAGCTTTTAACGCTTGATCTAAGATCAAAACAGTATCGGCAACATATGGTCGCAAAATTTCGGCATAGCCTAAGTACTCAGCCAAAACCTCATCTACTTCGATATCTTTACGGTTGAAAACTTTAATTAAGATCTGATTTTTATCGCGAAGTGCGCCTTCAAGTTTTTGACGAAGGATTGATGGATCAAAGAGATCCTGCACTCGAATTCCGATTCGGTTGATCTTGTCGGCGTAGGCCGGACCGATTCCACGACCAGTTGTGCCAATCTTTGACTTACCTAAGAAACGCTCTGAAACTTTGTCGATGGTGTGGTGATACGGCGTAATTAAATGCGCATTAGTTGAGATTAAAAGTTTGCTGGTATCAATTCCGCGCTCATTCAAGCCACGGATTTCTTCAAGTAACACACCTGGATCGATGACAACGCCATTACCAATAACTGGAATTACATTTGGTGAAAGAATTCCGGAAGGAAGTAAGTGCAACGCATACTTTTGATCACCGATAACAACTGTGTGTCCAGCATTATTTCCACCTTGATATCGAACAACGTAATCAACGCGATCACCCAACAAATCGGTAGCTTTACCCTTGCCTTCGTCGCCCCATTGAGCTCCGAGCAATACAAGTGCAGGCATTGGTAAAGCCTCTCCGATTAGTTGTTAATTACTTAAGTGAAGTTGTGCCGGTTGAACGTAGATCTTCACAAGCCTTTGTTACACGAGCGGCCATGCTGGCCTCAGCCAACTTACCCCATGCACGTGGATCGTAAACTTTTTTATTTCCTACTTCGCCGTCGATTCTTAAGACACCATCGTAGTTTTTAAGCATGTGATCAACGACTGGACGTGTGAATGCATATTGCGTATCTGTATCAACGTTCATCTTAATTACACCGTAATCAAGTGATTCGCGGATTTCGGAAAGTAATGAGCCAGAACCACCGTGGAAAACCAGGTCCATTGGCTTACTTCCGGCAGGAAGACCAAGCTTTGCGGCAACTGCTGCTTGCAAAGTTTCCAAGATTTTTGGTTGTAGAACAACGTTTCCTGGCTTGTAAACACCGTGGACATTTCCAAATGTTGCCGCTACTAAGTAACGTGTATTGACATCGTTACCTAAAGTTTCGATTGTCATGAGCGCATCTTCGGGTGTTGAGTACAACTTAGCGTCATGCTTTGCTTCGATGCCATCTTCTTCTCCGCCAACAACACCAATTTCGATTTCAAGAATTGTTCGTGCCGCAACTGACATTGCTAACATTTCTTTAGCGACCTTCATATTTTCAACCATGTCGACAGCTGATCCATCCCACATATGTGAGTTGAACAAAGGAGCTTTACCTGACTTAACACGATCTGCACCAAACGCTAAAAGCGGACGCATGAAGCCATCTAACTTTTCAGCTGGGCAGTGATCGGTGTGAATACCAATATTTACTTTGTAGTTCTTGGCGATGACATGTGCGTATTCGGCCAAGCCAACTGCGCCATCGACCATGTTCTTAACGGTTGATCCAGATGCATATTCAGCACCACCCCAAGAAAATTGAATAATTCCATCTGATTCTGCTTCGGCGAAACCACGAATAGCAGCTGTGAGAGTTTGTGATGATGAAACGTTGATTGCGGGATAAGCGAAAGCGCCTTTTTTAGCTCGATCCAACATCTCCACGAAAACTTCGGGGGTTGCAATTGGCATTTTGACTCCTATGGGCTTGTAGTAAATCTTTAGACCGAAGCGCCGTTGAGTCGTCTAGAGGCTTACGGCCAATCCTCTCACTTTCACCGGCCGGGCACAAAAAAGGCCGCCCGGGACACCCCGAACGGCCTTTTTCCTCAATCTATTGCTACCTATGTGTAGCTTTTTAGGGCTTTGGCTAACAACCTGGCTAGGGATGCGACTAGCGATGGGTTACTCAGTAGTTTAAGAAACAACAGGATAAAGCTTGTAAGCACAGGGACTCCTTTCCGTTGGCGCATTTTCGATGCTCTCGTCACTCCCGATTTCAATTTTCGATTGGCTGTTGATAACAACGCCGAACGGGTAACCTCTGTATTTATGACCCAAGATCACGAGTCGCTCGAAAATCTCTCTCACGAAGATCGCATCTTTGCGCCAACGTCAGAGTTCGCGGCAAAGGCAAATGCACAGCCCGATATTTATGCGCTGGCCGAAAAAGATCGATTAGCTTTCTGGGATGCGCAAGCAAATGCACTTACTTGGGAAACGCCATGGAGCCAGACTTTAAAATGGGAAGCACCATATGCACAGTGGTTTGTTGGTGGAAAATTAAATGCATCCATAAATGCATTAGATCGACATGTTGAACAAGGTCGCGGCGACCGTGTTGCTTTTTTCTTTGAGGGCGAACCTGGTGACACTCGAAAGATTACTTATTTAGAGTTACTCACTGAAGTTAAAAAAACCGCAAATGCATTAATTGAATTAGGAATTACTGCTGGCGATCGTGTTGCAATTTATATGCCGATGATTCCGGAAGCTGCAATAGCGATGTTGGCTTGTGCCAGAATCGGTGCACCGCATTCCGTTGTCTTTGGTGGCTTTTCAGCAGATGCATTGCTTTCTAGAATTCAAGATGCAGATGCAAAATTAGTTATTACCGCCGATGGTGGTTTCCGTAAAGGATCTGCATTTGCATTAAAACCTGCAGTTGATGAAGCGTTAATGGGTGATCACAACGTCGAACATGTTTTGGTTGTTCAGCGTACCAAACAGGAAACCGCTTGGAACTCGACAACAGATATCTGGTGGCATGAAATTGTTAACCGACAATCCGCTGAGCACACTGCCCAGGCCTTCGATTCTGAGCACCCACTATTCATTTTGTACACATCGGGCACAACTGCCAAGCCCAAAGGAATCTTTCATACAACTGGTGGCTACTTAACTCAGGCGGCATACACTCACAATGTTGTCTTTGATTTAAAGCCAGCGACCGATATTTACTGGTGCACCGCTGATGTTGGTTGGATAACTGGCCATAGTTACATTGTTTACGGCCCACTTATTAATGGTGCAACACAAGTGATGTATGAAGGAACTCCCGATACGCCACATAAAGGTCGGATCTTTGAATTAATTGAAAAATATGGTGTCACTATTTTGTATACCGCACCAACTTTAATTCGCACATGGATGAAGTGGGGCGAAGAATTTCCTAAGGTACATGACTTAACTTCGCTGCGTTTGCTTGGCTCAGTTGGCGAACCAATTAATCCGGAAGCTCGGATGTGGTACCGGGACATAATCGGTGGCAACCGTTGTCCGATCGTCGATACCTGGTGGCAAACCGAAACTGGCGGAATCATGATTTCGCCACTGCCTGGTGTGACTGCAACTAAACCTGGTTCGGCTATGGGGGCAATTCCGGGAATTAGTGCAGTTGTTGTTGATGACAGTGGAACTCCAGTTGCAAAGGGACACGGTGGTTATTTAATTTTAGATAAACCTTGGCCCGGAATGTTGCGTGGAATTTGGGGTGAAGATGCACGATACAAAGAAACATATTGGTCGCGCTTTGATGGAATTTACTTTGCTGGCGATGGTGCCAAACTAGATAAAGATGGCGCAATTTGGTTGTTAGGTCGAGTCGATGACGTAATGAATGTTTCTGGTCATCGTATTTCAACTACTGAAGTTGAATCGGCCCTTGTTTCGCACGAAGCCGTTGCCGAAGCAGCAGTTGTTGGCGCCCACGATGCAATGACAGGTCAAGGAATCGTTGCATTTGTTATTTTGCGCGGTGGAATTGCCCACGCAAATGGAGAAAGCCTCATTACCGAGCTTCGCAATCATGTGGCCAAACAAATTGGCGCAATTGCCAAACCTCGTCAGATTTTGGTTGTCGCTGAACTTCCAAAGACTCGAAGCGGAAAGATCATGCGGCGATTACTGAAAGATGTCGCTGAAAATCGCCAAGTAGGCGATGCCACAACTTTGGCAGATCCAAATGTGATGAAATTAATTTCCGAAGGTTTACATACGTCAAAGGATGAGGATTAAAGCTTTATCCCTAAATACTTTTCGGTCAGGTCGATCAACTCTTTTTCGCTACTGATTTCACCGATTTTCTTATAAGCAACGCTGCCATCGGGTGCAATAAACCACGTCACTGGCACGCCCATACCGAAGTACTGGCGTGATCGACCATCTGGATCGTAAAGATTTGGCCAGGTAACTCCATTTTCTTCAACAAATCTCTGGCCATCTTTCGCATTGGCTTCTTCAACATCAACGCCAACGAGTGCGACTTTACCTAATGCTTTTTTATTGAACGCAACAAAGTATGGGATCTCTTTTTTGCATGGTCCACACCAAGAACCCCAAACATTAATACCCATTGGACCCCGAAGGGCCCCGAGTTGTGCTCCTTCACTGCCATCGAGACACTCTAAGGAAGTTCCACCAACCCAAGGTTTTTCTTGTGCAATTGCCGCGCAATCAATCACAACACCTTGAACTTTTGGCGTTATTGAAGTGCACGAGGTTAATAACACAAGTGCTACAACTGAACCAACTGCTAAACGGCCTTTCATACAAAATCCTTATCTGTCTTTACCAACAATAACGCCTTAGCTAAATCCATCTCGCCAATTCCAGCGCTATCGCATAATTTTGCAACTGGACAGACCGCACAGGCTGGTTTTCTTGCGTGGCAGATCCGACGACCATGCCAAATTAAACGCTGCGAAAGATTTGTCCACTCACTTTGTGGAATTAACTTTTGAACCACGAACTCAACTTTTACCGGATCTGTTTCATCGGTCCAGCCAAAGCGGCGAACTAACCGGCCAAAGTGAGTATCAACGGTGAGCCCCGGAGTATCGAAGGCATAACCCAAAACTACATTGGCCGTCTTGCGCCCCACACCAGGCAAAGTGATTAAATCTTCTAACGTATTGGGTACTTTTCCATCGAACTCTTCTAATATTTTAATATTTAACGCCTTAATATTGCGCGCCTTTGCGTGATAAAACCCGCTGGAATGAATTAAATTCTCAATGTCGTGGATATCAGCTTTGGCATACGCCTTGGAATTTTTATATCGTTTAAAGAGTGCAGGCGTAATTGCATTTACACGTTTATCGGTGCACTGTGCGCTCAACACGGTTGCGATCGTTAACTCCAGCGGGTTGCTGAAATTGAGTTCACAGCGAATATTCGGATAAGTTTTAGTGAGGATCCGATAAGTCGATCGCGCCTGTTTTCGAATTTCACTATCTACCGACATGGCAGTAAAGTACTACTCGTGACCCCAGAAGAAAATGTAGTCCGGACAGCGCCTCTGTTTACTGCGCTCGACGATGCCTCAGCAGTCTCTTTGCGCGCATCTATGGACTCAGTCAAAATTGCAAAAGGCTCAATCTTGTTTGCCGAAGGCGATGAAGGCGATCACCTGTACGTAATTGTTGAGGGCAAGGTCAAATTAGGTACTTCTAGTGGCGATGGCCGCGAAAATCTTTTATCAATTCTTGGACCTGGCGAAATGTTTGGCGAACTCAGCCTCTTCGACCCAAACCCACGAACATCTACGGCAACGGCAGTTACCGATGCCAAGTTATTGAGCCTTGGGCAAGCAAAGTTAATTCCGTGGCTGGCCGATCATCCACCTGTTGCTTTGCATTTATTAGCGGCCTTGGCCCAACGTTTGCGCCGAACAAATGAAGCCGTTGGCGACTTAGTATTTTCAGATGTTCCTGGACGAGTAGCAAAAGCGCTAATCGATCTTGGGGAACGCTTTGGTAAGCAGACTGATGAAGGTTTGTTTATCCACCATGATTTAACGCAAGAAGAGTTAGCTCAATTAGTTGGTGCATCTCGCGAAACTGTAAACAAAGCCCTTGCTGATTTTGCGGGTCGCAATTGGCTCAAGCTAGATGGACGTGCCGTATTAATTACCGACGTAGAGCGATTGTCTAAGCGCGGTAAATAGTTTTAGTCGGTGATTTCTACCGTTAGTTCGATTTCTACTGGTGAATTTAGCGGAAGCTCCGCGATTCCAACTGCGCTACGTGCGTGCTTTGCACCATCGCCCCAGATCGCTAAAAATAACTCAGATGCACCGTTTACAACTAATGGCGCATTAATAAATCCAGCGACACCGTTAACGTAACCAACTACGCGAACAATCTTGGTAATTTTATTTACATCGGCAACTGTTGCAACCGCTGCTAGCGCATTTAACGCACAAATTTGGGCAAGTTCCTTGGCGCGATCTGGCGTAATTTCGCCATCGACTTTACCGACGCCAGCCATCTCGCCATTTACTAATGGCAACTGACCCGCTGTGAAAACAATATTTGCGGTACGAATCGCTGGAACGTATGCCGCAACTGGTAGCGCTGCAACTGGTAGCGCTAAACCAAGTTCAACAAGTTTTGCACGAACATCTACTGGCTTCATGCAACTGCCCGCTTCATGTAAGCAACTAGTTGCTCACCAGTACCCGGTGCTGGAATAACTTGAACTAATTCCCAACCATCAGAACCCCATGTATCTAGGATCTGCTTAGTTGCATGTGAAAGAAGTGGCACGGTTGCGTATTCATACTTGATCATTTGTTGAGGCTCTCTTTAACTAGGGATGAAACAAGTGCTCCATCGGCTTTTCCGGCGATCTTTGGCTTAATTGCGCCCATTACTTTGCCCATGTCAGCTGGACCTGCGGCGCCAGTTGATGCGATTGCATCGGCAATGATTTGCTTAACTTCATCGGCAGTTAATTGCGCCGGTAGATACTTGGCAATTACTTCACCTTCAGCTTTTTCAAGATCTGATTTTGCGGGATGTCCGGCACTTGCAAAAGCATCGGCCGCCTCGCGACGCTTCTTTGCCTCACGCGATAAGACAACGATGACTTCATCATCACTGAGTTGACGGGCTTCTTTTCCAGCAACTTCTTCGGTGGTAATTGCAGTTAGCACCATACGAATAGTGCTTGAAACGATCTCGTTACGGCTGCGAATCGCATCAGTTAAATCTGCACGTAGCTGCTCTTTAATACTCATGCCGTGAACTCTACTGCTAGTAGCTCACCGATCTGCGCAGTATTAAGCGCAGCACCCTTACGTAGGTTATCGCCACAAACGAACATATCTAGCGCCATTGGATTATCAATGCTCTTTCGAACACGGCCAACCCATGTTGGATCTGTACCAACGACATCTGCAGGTGTTGGGAACTTGTAGTTCTCTGGTTCATCGACAAGTTTTACGCCAGCAGCATTTTGTAAAATATCTTGTGCCGCCTTGCGGGAAGGCTCTTTTTCAAAGACAGCGTGAACTGTTAACGAGTGCGTTGTCATAACCGGAACTCGAACACAGGTAGCGGCGACCTTTAGATTTGGCAGACCTAAGATTTTACGAGATTCATTTCGAACTTTTAGCTCTTCCGATGAATAGCCATCTTCTTTTAAGGAGCCAGCCCAGGGAATAACGTTGAGAACTAGTGGAGCCGGAAACGGTCCACTATCTTTCACAAAAGTACGAACATCTCCGGAATCGGTACCGGCAGTAGTTCCACTAACTAAGGAAATTTGTTCGCGCAGTGAATCGATACCAGCTTGGCCAGCGCCAGATGCAGCTTGATACGAAGAAACGACTAACTCTTTTAATCCATATTCGCGATGCAAGGCACCCAAAGCAACAATCATGGAAAGTGTGGTGCAGTTTGGATTTGAAATAATTCCACGTGGACGCTTTTTGGTATCTTCCGGATTTACTTCGGGCACAACTAATGGAACATCAGAATCCATGCGAAAGGCACCAGAGTTATCTACAACTACTGCGCCACGCGCGGCAGCTACGGGTGCCCATTCGGCCGAAATTTCATCGGGAACATCAAACATTGCTACATCAATGCCATCGAAGCTTTC
>Ga0105051_10002526_pt1 | contig 23285 bp, 22 predicted proteins | sample FRY02_FD_78383 | JGI IMG/M metagenome (GOLD analysis project Ga0105051, IMG submission 78383) | Freshwater microbial communities from Lake Fryxell liftoff mats and glacier meltwater in Antarctica - FRY-02 (megahit assembly) | ecosystem: Environmental > Aquatic > Freshwater > Ice > Glacier... | reverse complement strand
GATCGAGGCGCCAGCAGATTGTGCACCGACGACGCCCTTGATCTTGGGTTCGTGTAACCTCGCGAGAGCGCCGGATTCGCCGGTCACCAAGCATTGTCCGATCAGTTCTCCCTTAGCATCCGAGCCGCTCGATTGGGACTTCCACCACGCCAGGACCTTGGGCCGATTATGAACGTACTCGTTGACATTGCGAATTTTGAAAACGCCGAAGCCGGTGCTAATGTCTTTGATGCCAGGACAGTCCGCAGAACTCGCCGGGCTCCAGGATTTTAGGAACTTGCACACGATGCCGAACTGTTCGTCGTCGATCACGGCTTCTAGTTCAATGTGCTTATCCCTAAACGCCTCGAACGATTTGAGCGTGCGTTCTGGTTTCTCGTCGTCAACTTTGTATCCGAGCATGTATGCCATGTTGTCCCACAGCAAACACGGATTGATCCCTGAACCTGACGGTTTTGCACTTCCCAGTAGTACCATGGATTCGTTGATCCGTTTCCCCTTAGACTCCGTGCCGACGGGCTGGATTTGAAACAGGGTTCCGTCGGGATTGAGCACGACAGCGAACGCGACTTTCTGTTGGCTGAAACCATGGCGTGCCAGATCGACATTCGGATCATCAGCAAGTCGGTCGTAAAGATTTGCGAGCGATGAAAGTATCATTGATGCACCTCGGCGGAATCGAGACGTGGCACGTCGATCACACCGTCGCGCATGATTGCTCGAAAGAAGTGTGGCGACATGTCATTGTCAAAGTCGATGTCGTGGAGCATGAATCCGAGATCACGTTCGCCCGTGAGCGACGACGCGGGAATGTCTCCTTCGACGAATTCAAAATCACCAGGAAACTCGCGGCAACCGAGATACGGATGATGAAAATATTGGCCCTTCGTTGCTCGACGGCGAAACATCTCGGAGTGCTTTTCGAGCGGCTCGTTATCAGCAAGCGTTTCAAAGTGGGCTTCGATGATGTACTCAACGTCCCGTAGGATTGTCGCGGCGCGTTGTTGTCGGTTGTCTCCATCGTCAACGTAGAAACCGAGATTGCCCTTGCCTGACTTCATCGCGGAACTGACGCTACCGGCGGGAATTTTTGACTTGACTTCGTTGCGTCGCAGGCTGGTAAATCGAATCGGCCGCATCACATGGATTCGATCGATCACCCAGACAATAGCTGGCTTCCAATAGATCGCGTCGAAGAAGCCTCGAGCGCCCGAAGGTGTCATCACGTCGTAACTCATCCGCTCGACTTTCATCTCGGGACGCGTGAAGCAAGCGAAATCGCCCCAGACACGAAGTTTAAAATACTGTATTTTCATGAGCGAGAAAGTTCCTTTTTTGATTCGTGGCTACAACCGGAGGAAAATGCGTTCAGATGAAACATTAAGTGCAAACCATGGGACCGGTATTGACGTGACTTAGCCGGATTTTTTTCTGATGAGTTACAAATAACATGAATAAAGATAGCCGTGTATTTCGGCGTGTCAACCTTGCTGCGCATTTGTCGTCCGAATTTTTTCGGATGTGGATTGAAACATGTTTTTAGTTACTCAAAACGCGAAACCTGCTCTTTTTGACTGGTTTTGCGAGATTGCGGTAGTAATTTGGGATCGAACGTGGCGGGCAAGGTAGAAAGCATCGCAGCAGTGACGTGAACTTCTCGCCAGGATTGACTTCAATCTGGCTCGCCCTCTCGCCCCTGCTTTGCGGGGGTAGAGTAACTGGGGGCGTTTTGCCTTTAGTCACCAACAATCAGTGAACCAATGTCATGTTGACCCGCGCGATCGAGGCAGATTCCAAGCTGTTCGTCATATAGCGTGCGATTGAGAAGGATCGGAATTCCTTCCACTGAGATGTCGATGTCGCTGCCGATGAGCGAATTGAAGACGTTCTCGTAGATGGGAACCAAATAACGCTGGACACTTCGGCGCAAGTTTTGGTCAATGACTTTGGCCCTGCGAATGCGTTCTTCTAACCGGTTGCCACGTTCGCCCCACGGGACAAACACACTTCGTCCCGTCTCGTCGATCATGCGAAAACGCTCCGCAGCGGTGCGAAACTGGAAGTGCAATTTTACGGAGGAATTTAAGCAGGGCATCACTTCCGCCTTATCCCGGTATGCGGACTGCTGCCAATAATAGCCCCGGAAATAATCTTCAACCGCGTCGATCGAAAGGATATCGACGTGATCGGGAATGACTTCCTTGGCGATATTGGCCGTGGCTTTTAACAGTCCGTGCAGCTTGATGTCGTGCGGCTCGAAAACACGTACCTTTCCGATAGGCAATTTGCCGTTTCGATTGCACCGTCCAGCGGCTTGCGCGATTGAATCGAGTCCCGCCATCGATCGATAGACGACGGGGAAATCAATGTCGACACCCGCTTCGATCAGCTGCGTGCTTACAACACGACAGGGGCGACCGCTATCGAGTCTCGCCCTGACTTTCTTGATGACGCTGGCCCGATGAGCCGCGCACATGAATGTGCTTAGATGGAAAAGTCCTTTACCGCCGCAACGGTCACGAAGATTTGTGAACAGTCGTGATGCGTGGGGCCGTGTGTTGACAATCAACAGGAATTGATGCTCTCCCGTCAACTCGTCCAGCACATGGTCATCCGTCTTCATGCCGATCGTTTGCACGTCAACGCGTTTCATTCGACGGCTTAATTCGGCAGGATCATCGATAATCGGACGGACGTCTTCGAGACCGATCGGGAAATCTTCGCGAGCTTCGATCGCTGGTTGAGTAGCAGTGCAGAGAACCACGGTCGAACCAAAAACTCGGCATAGTTCTCGGAGCACTTCGAGGCATGGTTCGAGCAAATGAACGGGAATCGTCTGGGCCTCATCCAAAATAATGACGCTGTGAGCAATGCGGTGAACTTTACGACAGCGCGACGTTCGATTGGCAAACAAGGATTCGAAAAACTGGACATTGGTTGTGACAATCAGCGGTGCGTCCCAGTTTTCGGATGCTAGTCGCGACTGTACAGATTCTTCTTTTGGATCCAAGTTGCTGTGATGCTCCAGCACGATGGACTTCGCATCACCAACGTCCTTGAACGCAGCACGAAACGTGTCCACCGTTTGTTCAACAATGGTGGTGAACGGTATCGCATAGATGATTCGATCAAGGTTGTGCAGCCGTGCGTGATGAAGTGCAAATGCGAGAGATGAAAGTGTCTTGCCGCCGCCCGTCGGCACGTTGAGTGAAAAGAGTCCCGGGGACAGACTCGCCTTCGATCGGCATGATTCGAGCACATCTCGACGAACAGCATTCACTGTCGAAGCGGAATCCGATTGAAGTTGATCTAAATGCTCGTCGAGCGCAAAGGCCATTTTGTCGATCGTGGGCGACAGGCTTGATCGACGCGCGTCACTTTGGTCGGGGGACATGAACGATTCGGTCGCCAGAAAATCTGCGTCGCACAATGCGGAAAAACATAAGCGGGCCAACATCGAGATCTGAAAGTACGGGCGGAAAGAATGGTTGGTGTCCCAAGGCAACGCCGGCAGAATTAGCTCTGGTGGTGCGAGTAACGCTGCCGGGGCACCGACTGTCGACGGAAAGGTTTCGCCAAGTCGTTCGGCGAGCCCGCTACGAGCATCACCGCTGATTGAGACCCAGTCATGCAACCCAGCGTGGTGACCCGCGATACAGTACGCGAGAAGTTGCCCGATGCGTCCACGCATTTTCGCTGCGTGTTGCGCTCCCGCGAACGCATGTGGGGTGCGTGTCGCTTGGATGTCGCAACACGCATCGTTGCCGACTTTTTGTAAGTATTCCTGAAATTCGTTCGAATACTTCCCCAGGTCGTGCCATCTGCCGAGCAGTTCGCCCCAGGGGGCGAGATCGGGGTGGATTCGTGACAGAAATTCGCTGCAAAGTGTGGCTACATTTTGCTCGTGGTCGCTTAGCAGCTCCCAGTCGGTTTCTGGGCGGCCTTCAAGTGTGTGGGCGTAGTGCGGCATCTGTGTTCCATGTCCCTGAATGAGTCTTCACTTCGTCCGTCAATGCTACCGACTGATTTGACACGTCTGGTCAGAACCGCAATTCAATTCAAAAACATTCTTGAAAATCTCATGAGCACAATTGTGTTTGGTGCGTTGCTGACCGCCTTTGACCTAACACCGGGAGCGTACACCAGTAAAACCTAGTTTCCGCATCGCAGGAATGTCACGACGCACTGTTTCGGAAGTAACACAAAGCTTTTCCGCAAGCGGATGAACGTTGCTCGTGCCTTCGGCAGGGCGATCAGTCGAAGAAGTTTCGGATGCCGATCCGATTTTTTTTGCCATCTCATGCCCCAGCCCATCAAAGATTGCCAACTCATGCATCTCGGCGCCGGCTAGCACGCGATCCTCGGCTTGGGGGATGTAATTGGCCACAATGTGTCCAAACTGGAAAACATTTTTCATTCAGGCAATTTCGAAGACTTACAGCGACTGTGAAACTTCTCACGACCACTTGGTTCGATTGCCTCTACGATGAAAGATGAGAACGTCTTTTCTCTATGCAACGACAATGAACGAAATCGCCACCTTGGCGAGTGAAACAATGCGAAGACAACAGCACCCATGCGAATTGCCCCCTTACTCCGGATCGAATGAACGTTGCATTCCGATCCTTGCTTCTCGTGGAAATGGGTTTACTCAACTTGCCGATCCGTTGCTAAATATCTTGCACATTTGCGCTACATAGAGATGAGCGTGCAGATTTAGGCACTGGTTTGGCACTCGTCAGCCAACAATTTGCAGCTCCGCGCACGCTTTTGCGTCTGCCACGGCAGCGACTCTTACAAATCTTAGCCCGGCCACGGACCTCATCGTTGCCGGGCTTTTTCGTTTTCGGACTTCACTTTCCACGATGCAACCCTGCTGTCACCACGCAGGAAAGATTGCTCCGCCCATCAAGAAACACAATCATCACATTCTCGAAAGGACTTGAACAGCATGAATTGGATTGCCCGGAACATCTCCGCTGCCATCGCACTGTCTTCGACGGAAGCGCAATGCAAAACAGGACGCACTCGAAGCTGCAACACGCTGAGCCGTTATCTCGTCATCACTCGCCCCGTTCGTCGACGTGAGCTACGGCGCAAGCGTTCTCAACTTCGCGGAGGCAGATGCGGAAACTGCACCCGCCATCGATGCTCTGGATGAACTGAACTTTGGATTTCAACACTTAACACCACCAAGAGGTCAAGCACTGACAGAGCCATCACAACCCAGTAGTTACGTCGAGCTCGTGAACCTCATTGCAAAACTGGCTGCGAAACGCTGGTACCGAATGCAGGCGGAGCAGCAAGCGACATCCATAACCCAAGCCGACTCAAAGGATCCATCATGCAAAAACATCGGTGCGTCACCAACCGACACTGTGCCTCCATCACCACCTCAGAAACGCAAGGCACCTACCAGGAAACAGAAATGAATAATCTTGACGTTCGGTTCCGAGACGGCTCCATCGGTCAAGTATGCGAAACGCTTCAAAGCGGCGCTCAGGCCGCCGAAGCTCACATCCGAAACGTTGATTTTTACATCGAGAAGGTCAATGCGTTGGGGCTAGTCAATCGAACGATCATCACGGGGCCGATTGTTATCCGGCGGGGCTACGGGATTGATGGCCCATGCGATTCAGGGGAACTCATTCAGGCAGCCATCTCCACCGAGCACGGTACCGCGGCGGTATTCTGGGACTCAGAAGACTATGCCTGGTGTCGCCACCATGATCAATTCGAGTTTGAAGCGATGTTGAGGGCACGGCCCCTGCGTGAGTGCTCTCCTGCGATCCGTGCGATGGTTTATCCGCAGGTGAATGATCTGTTGCTTTGCCTTATCAATTGCATCCGCTTCGACTAACAAAATGAGGCTGTCCGCAATCGATATAAACCAACGCGGATGCGGTGATGAGCGTTGAGGAAACGGCCTGAAAGTTTCTTGAATACCCGCACGGCATTGGTGATGCACCGGCGATTCCGGTGCATTACCCGTCTGTTAGGTGGCACAACTTTTGCTTGCGTCGCAATTCGTGATCATTTTACGCTTGCAGTTATCTGTAAGTACCGACATCACAACTACTTACGATCCACGCAAAACACACACGACTTCTAGAAAAACGCTCCATATAGCTCTCCAAGCTAGTCCGCGAAAAAATTAGGGGTACCATTCATTAGGAAGCTTTTGTCCTCACCCAAGGAGCCAGATGTGATTTCGCAAGATTCGGATTTAATTGACCTGAACAGCAGAGAAGGCCGTGAGCTGTGGCTTGAAGCCTATGCGCGTGGAATACGGATGGCGGAGGGCACAATATCGTGGCTCAAAATTTGGTGGACCCATAAAAACTTTCCGGTCGATCCAGAGACCGGTGCGTTCCAAACGTCGAGAGACCTCCTGTTGCATGCAGGAGCAGTCACGTCGATTTGGCACTGGCAAGCCGACGGACACGAGCAGCGGATAGGCCCCCATGTCCACACACTGGGGGACATGGTCGCAGGATTCACGCGGCGAGTATTGGCGGATCCGTCAGGCGGGACGTCCACCGAAGGTGCGACACTGCAGTCCGCTATTTCTGAATTTGAATTTGCTCATCGCGTCCCGGCGTCATACGGCAGGCTGGACGTGGACGCGACGGTCGTAATGGTCGTGAACAAGCTCGATGATGACGGCATTGACTCGCTTGCCAAACTTCTCCTCGATTTCTCTCACCTCTGAACGAGAAACCCTTCGTCGAAGGTAAACTGATGACCAGCGGGTGCAGCCATGTTTTGCAGGAAAAAAGACACAAGCTGTCCGCAGCAAAGGGCTAGGCAACTCGGTCACTAGCATTGAAGTCGGCACAGAGTGCCGTCCTGCCTAACGACGTGTGCGTCAAGGCAAAAAATGATGACGGGATCGGCAAACGATCCCACGGATAAACTTGGAACTTACAACAAATTAGCGACAATCATGCCAAATCGAGTCAAAGGTCGCGCCGTTTTTTATGGACGCCGAAGCAGTGATCAGCAAGAAGCTAGCTTGGAAATGCAGGTCCAGTGGGCAATGAGAACCAGTGCCAATATGGGCATCCCGCTTGCAATCTCGCCGCAACAGATGGCCGATGCAATGGCAGCAAGACTCAGCAACGTCGGCGATCTTTACATTGATGATTCGATTTCCGGATCCGTTAGCGATCGATCAGGCTGGCAAGCCTGTTCCCAACGGCTGATGTCGGATAAGTCGGTGTCACATCTTTTCGTTAATCAGCGTGACCGCATTGCGCGGCCTGATAACCCCGGTGCTGCGGTAGCGGATGAACACCTGCTATCACAGGCAGGAATAACACTTGTCTTTAATAGTAGTGTTATCTCGCCTTCCACTGATGGATCCGTCGACATTGGTCAAGCTATCAAGGCGATGGTCGACTATCACCAGGGAGGCCAATTTTTAAGAGATTTAAGCCGACGGATCATTGATTGCCAGAGGGTGCTCGCGTCCCAAGGATTTAGCACCGGCGGATTAGCACCTTATGGATTCGCCCGTTTTCTCAAATCACCCTCTGGCGAAGTAACGCGTATACCTGATGGAATGCGAGTCAAACAAACGGGCTGCCACGTAGTCCATCTACCGGATGATGATAAAAAAATTGCAGTCTGGATTTCAATTCTGCAAATGCGGGAACAGGGAGTCGGCATAAAGGCGATTGCCAATTACCTGAACGAACGAGGCATCCCAAGCCCTGATGCCGGACGCATCCGAACAGACAACGGCAAGCCGCATCGCGTCAGTGGCCTTTGGTCAGCAAGTACGATTTCTAGCCTCTGCAGGAATCCCATTATCACCGGGGTTCTGGAACACGGCGTTCATTCCGAAGGAAAGCACTACCGGTTCACTCCCGATGGAAGCCGCCCACTAGAACTCGGGGAGCGTGATGGTGACAAAGTGGTTCGAGTTATTAATCCGGCCGAGAATCGGATCCGCGTCGAAGCTACTTTTGACCCATGCTTTCCTCCTGGAAAATTCGCTGCAATTCAAAGCCAGACGGCCAGACGAGCAAAATCGCAGGCTGGTATTCCGAGATCGAAAGATCCTGGGAGATACCCTCTCGCAACCCGAGTGATCGACCTGACTGAAGGATGCGGATCGGTCATGTATGGCGTTCCGCACAACAAAGAGAAAGCGGGAGTGACAATACAAACGCTGTATTACAAGTGTGCACGATACATGAAAGCAGGTGCCTGCCATCACAATAAGGTGGACGCTGAAAAGCTTTTGGACGTTACGTTGCGGGCACTCAAGCATTCGATTCGTCAGTCGGGCTCACGTCCAGAACTTATCCGAAAACTCAGTGAGCTGGCGACTAACCGAGGGCATGTTGAGCCTGAGCAAAGCTCGATGCTTCAAGTACTTGAAGCTCGACTGGCCGCCTTGTCGGAGCAGCGAACCGAAATCGGCAAGAAAATTGCCACTGAAGCAGATCCTGACTTGGCTCAAATCTTCAGGTCAGAGTTTACGGAAAAGGGCAAACAACTTCAGAGCATTCAAATTGAACTCAATACCATCGCCCCCAGCGCGGTGGAGACACCTGCCGCTTCTGCCGAAACGCAGGTAAGCAAGGCCCTTGAACTTCTGGACAAATTGGAAAAGCTTGCCACGGTACCGGAAGCTCGAGACCGCTTGTACGCAGTTCTCAACAAGCTAGGCGTCTGGGTCGGACTTGATTTTCACGAAGTCCAACCGGGAAAACGAGCTCTCCGACGGATTCGTTATGGGGTCATTAGTATCGGGGGATATTATTTACCCGTACCGATCCATGGTCGCGATTGTTGCGACCCGAAAGATTCGCCAAGTGTTGATGGGTGTTCTATCAACCAGTTGCCGGCTGCCAGCATTCCCGTTCTCACTCCGGGCGACGGAGACGGTCAAAATGCAGGAAAACCAGCCAAAAGTGACGAAAAGGTAGACTCGTCAACCAAGGTCAATCGGGGCGACAGGATTCGAACCTGCGACCTACTGGTCCCAAACCAGTCGCGCTACCAGCCTGCGCCACGCCCCGAAGTTTTTCTTTAAAACGCAACTCAGGCCGAAGCCCGCGTTGCTGGAGAGGTGAGATAGTATCGAAAGGTCCAAAGTTCCGCTAGGCCGCAATTCGTAGTAACGGCTTACTTTGTTCGGCCAAAATGGCTCGCAGCCGGTCGAACTCATCCGCACTGGTGAAATGGATCGTGATCTTGCCGCGGCCCTTGCTCGTTTGGCGGATTTCCACTTTCGTTCCAAGCTGGAGCCGAAGTTCCGTTTGAAGGGACTCGATGTGCGGCGTCACGGTTCGCTTTTGGCGGCTGGTGTTCACCACTTTTTCGCCCGTCTGGGTGTCCTCTTCATTGCGCAGCATTTCGGCCACGTGAGCTTCAGTGGCTCGCACGCTCCAGCCTTCTTCCTGAATTTGCTTGGCAAGCCGGAGCTGAATCGTTTCGTCGCCGATCGGCAGCAGCGCCCGCGAGTGGCCGGCGGTCATTTCGCCTGATACAATCCAGTCCAAAATTTGTTGGGGCAATTCAAGCAACCGCATCAGGTTCGCGACCGTGCTGCGGTCCAAGCCCAGGCGGCTGGCGAGCACGTCTTGTTTGCATTGGTGTTGGTCGATGTAGCGTTTGAACGACATCGCCTTTTCGATTGGATTGAGATCCTTTCGCTCCATGTTTTCAACGATCGCGAGCTCGGCGACCAAACGGTCATCGGCTTCGCGAACTTCAGCCCGCACGGTCGCACGGCCGGCGTGGATCGTGGCTCGAAGGCGACGCTCGCCGCTGATCAATTGGTAGCGGTCGCCGACTTTGCGAACCAGCACCGGCTGAAGCTGCTCGTGTCGCTTTAGGCTTTCGGCCAGCGACGCGATCTCTTCGGGGTTGAAATCCCGACGAGGCTGGAACGGGTTGGGGTCGATCTGGTCGGTTGGGATGAACAGAGCGGTTGCGGTGCCGGGTGCAGACTCAGCGGCGAACTGCTTCGCGTTCATCCCGTTTTGATTCGAGGCTCGGGGGCCATTTGAAGGGGAGCCGTTTGATTGTCTGGTGGAGTCAAAGTCGTTGTCTTCATCGACGGGCGAGCCGAGTAGTGCGGCGAGCCCTTTTCCGAGACGGCGATCTTTACCCACGACGGTTGAAATTGGATTAGTCACGCTCAAGCACCTCCATGCAAAGTTGTGTATAGGCAAACGCGCCCCGACTCCTTGGGGCGTAATCGAAGACACTTTGCCCGTGGCTTGGCGCTTCGCTCAAACTGACATCGCGAGGGACAACCGTGTCGAACACGATTTCACCGAAGAACTCACGCACTTCTGCGTCGACCTCTCCGGTCAATTCCAAGTACGGATCGTACATCGTCAAGACGATTCCGCCAAAGGTCAATCTTCCATCACTTCGCTGCATCACGCGGCGAATGACTTCGATCAATTGCGACAAACCTTCCATCGCAAAATACTCGCACTGGATCGGGATCAGCACCTCGGTGCTTGCCGCCAATGCCGCTTCGGTCAACGTGCCCAGCGTCGGTGGGCAGTCGATCAAAATGAATTCGTAAGCTTCGTGCAACGAGTCGATCCGCTGGCGAACCAGTTCGCGTTCTGGGCCATCGCTCTGGGCGAGCTTGTCGACGTCTTGGAATGAGCGGCTGCCGGGAAGAACATCGAGCAGCGGCACTTTGGTGGTCAGGACCGCTTGTGCAATTTCGCGATCATCGATCAGCGGATGGCGCGCGGCGACCTTGCAGCCAACCGCTCCGGTGGCGTTGCACTGCGGATCCATGTCGATCATCAGCGTGCGGTGGCCGGCCTTGGCCATGGCAGCGGCGAGGTTGACAGCCGTCGTGGTTTTGCCGACGCCGCCTTTTTGGTTGACGACGCAGATAATTCGTTTCTTTTCGATTTCCGGAACCGCCACCATCGCGTCTGCAAACCCCAACTTCAAATGAGCGAGATCACCAAAGGTAATTTCGTGGGAAACTAGGCATTCGTCCGGCAGAGAATCAAGTGCGTTTCATGCGAAACTGATCTTGACAGAGAAGATTTTTTCAGTGGGTGTTTTTCCATTTTGCATGTCGAAGCCCCTTCGCATGCGAAGGTGTGATTGAGCGACTGCGACAAAAAGCGAGCGGATTCAAAAGCTCTCCGCAGGACCAACGAAAGACCGCGGGCCGCCCTTCTCGGCTAAGGATTGTGAAATGCAGTGCGCGGGCGAGTTGATTAACTCTTTACAACCTGTACACCTATCCTCTACACTCCCCGCCCCATTCGATCCTGGCCGGATACCGGCGTTTTCTCGATTTCGCTGACGTTATGTTCGATTCGCTCTCCGAAGGACTGCAAACCGCTTTCAAAAGCTTGCGTGGCAAAGGCAAGCTGACCGAAGGCAATATGCGAGACGGGCTGCAAACGGTCGAGAGAGCGATGTTGGAAGCTGACGTCAGCTACTCGGTTGTCCAGTCGTTCATGGAGCATGTGACCGAGCGCGCCCTGGGACGCAGGGTTCTGCTTAGCCTGCGACCTGAGCAAGAGCTGATGCAGATCGTCAACGACGAGCTGATTTCGCTGCTCGGGCCCGTTGATTCGGCTCTTCATCTGAAAAAAGATGGCTGCACGATCATCATGCTTTGCGGGTTGCAGGGCAGCGGCAAGACGACGACGTGCGGAAAGCTTTCGCAGCTACTTCTTGAACAAAAAATCAAACCCGTTCTCGTCGCGGCTGACTTGCAGCGTCCTGCGGCGATTGAGCAATTGAAGGTGCTCGGCCGGCAATTGGGCGTCAGCGTCTATGCCGATTTGGAACAAAAAGATCCTGTCGAAGTCTGCCAAGCGGGCGTAAAGCTGGCTCAGGCCGAAGGGGCTCGCGTCGTCATCCTCGATACCGCCGGCCGTCTGGCGATCGACGAAACGTTGATGGCGGAGTTGAAGCGGATCGACAAACGCGTCTCGCCTGACCAAGTTTACCTCGTCGTCGACGGCATGACCGGCCAAGACGCAGTCAACAGTGCGGGTGCGTTCAACGACGCGCTGGAACTGGACGGCGTCATCATGACCAAACTTGATGGTGACGCGCGCGGCGGGGCGTTGTTGTCCGTTAAGCATGTAACCGGCGTCCCGATCAAGTTCATCGGAACCGGCGAACATCTCGATGCTCTTGAGCCTTTCCGGCCCGAAGGCATGGCCAGCCGCATTTTGCAGATGGGCGACATTGTTGCCGCTGCACGCGAAGCCCACCGCATCATCGACGATCGCGATCGCGAGGAGATGGAGCGGAAGATGGCGTCCGGTGAAATGACGCTGAACGACTTCAAAGGAATGCTGGAAAAGGTCGCGAAGCCTGGATTGATGGGCAAGATGATGGGCCTGCTTCCCGGAATGGGCAGCATGAAAGACCTCGTCAACAGCGACGAAGCGGCAGGCGGCATTCGCCAAACGATCGGTGCGATCGACAGCATGACGATGCAAGAACGCCGTAATCCCAAGATCATTGACCACGCCCGTCGAGCCCGAATCGCTCAAGGCGCCGGTGTTCAGACTCCCTTTATTTCGCAATTGATCAAACAATTCGAAATCATGAAGCCTTTGATGCAAGGGATGGCTGGACAAGGAGTCGGTGATCGGATGAGAATGATGCAGCAATTGCAAGCCAGCGGCGCGATGGGCGATCCGTCGATGCGAGGTATGCAGTTGGCCAAGGGCTCAACCGGCAAAAGGCTTTCTCCGGCCGAGCGTGAGAAACAGCGGAAGCAGCGTGAAAAAGCGATGCGCCAAGCCAAACGAAAAGACAAGTAATTTACAACGATACCCGTTTTCTGTCCCCTCCATACTGAAACCAAGCGAAACATGGCCGTACGAATCCGAATGAAAAAGATGGGGCGCGCCCACCGGCCGTTCTTCCGAGTTTGTGCCGTTGACCAGCGTAAGCCACGCGATGGACGCGTGATCGAAGAGTTAGGCTATTACGACCCGATGTGTCCCGAGACCGATGCCCGCGTTGTATTGAAGGCGGAACGAGTCGATTATTGGGTCAGCGTCGGTGCTCAACCTAGCGAGAAGGTCGCGACGTTGATCAAGAAGTACGGAACCAACGGCACGCACTTGGAAGCTCAGAAAGCTGCTAATGCTCGCCTCAGCACTCGCAAGCACTACACCCCTGCACCGGTTTCGGCGGTAAAGCCAAAGAAAGAAGCGGCACCTGCCGTTGAAGCTCCCGTGGCCGAGGCCCCTGCAACCGAAGCACCTGCGGACGCAACCTAATTTTTTTGGTTTACCGGCCTCGATGTGCGAGTTTTGGCGAACTGGGATTGAGTGAGTGACTTTGTCATGCGTTTCGACATCGTCACCCTTTTTCCCGCGATTTTCGATGGGTATTTGACGCAAAGTCTGCTCGATAAAGCGATCCAGCGTGGCTTGGTCGAAATCGAGCGACATAACTTGCGGCATTGGGCCAAAGACAATCCGCACAAGCAAGTTGACGACAAGCCGTTCGGCGGCGGACCAGGGATGTTGATCCAGGTGCAACCGACGGTGGACTGCGTCGAGGCGGTGGAAGCGATGGATCCGCGACCAGCGAAGCGAATCATCTTGACGCCGCAGGGTAAAAGATTGGACCAAAGGGTCGCGGAGGAGTTGGCGACTTGCCCGCGATTGCTTATTCTCTGTGGCCGATACGAAGGTTTCGATCACCGAGTGAACGAAATCCTTGAGCCGGAAGAATTGAGTGTGGGCGATTTTGTCCTCAACGGAGGCGAGGTTGCCGCGATGGTGGTAATAGATAGTGTCGTTAGGCTCCTGCCGGGAGTTCTGGGCGACGAACAAAGTAGCATTGATGATTCGTTCAGCCGAGGAAATCGGATGCTTGAATTTCCTCAATACACACGTCCAAGATCCTATCGCGGATGGGATGTTCCCGAAGTTTTGCTCAGTGGCGATCATAAGAAGATCGCACAGTGGCGAGAGGAACAGATCCGCACACGAACGGCGGCACGTCGCGACGACTTGCTTGATTCGTGAGATCCCAGTCCGTTTTTAGTTTAAAAAATATCCAAGACAGTCCTGTCGCCTAAGAAGAAGTAGAGCAAAATGAGTCATCTCATCATGGAATTGGTCGAAAAGACCAGCCTCAAGGAAGACGTTCCAAAGTTTGATGTCGGCGACACGGTCGACGTTCACAACAAGATTTTGGAAGGCAACAAAGAACGCGTTCAAATTTTCAGCGGCACGGTTATCGCCAAGAGTGGTACGGGCAGCAAAGAAATGTTCACCGTTCGCCGCATCGTCGCGGGCGAAGGCGTCGAGCGAAAGTTTCCGCTGCATAGCCCACGCATCGCAAAGGTCGAAGTGAAGCGAAGCAGCGTTGTGCGTCGTGCGAAGCTGTATTTCCTCCGCGAACGCGTTGGCAAGTCGGTACGTCTCAAAGAACGTCGCCGCGTCGAATCGAAGTAGTTAGTTTGAGATAGGTCTTATAAGTCTCATGGGGCGTATAAGACCCATTTGGAAAAGTTCGTTTGATCGCCTTCGGCGGTCGTACATCGATTGGCGTTTCGGTCATATCGATCGGAAAGCCCGCCTCGGCAGAAGAGGCGAGCAAGCCGCAGCCAGGATGCTTCGCCAAGCCGGCTACACGATTATCGCGGAGAGCGAAGCCGATTTCGGAGGCGAAATCGATCTGATCGCGACCAACCGCAAACGTTCGCTGGTGGTCTTCGTCGAAGTCAAAACGCTCGCCTCGACCAAACCAGGCCATCCGGCGGAGCGAGTTGATGAAAATAAGCAGGCGAGGATCACCAAAGCAGCGCTACGTTACTTGCAACGAAAAAAGCTGCTTCTTTGTCCGGTACGATTTGACGTGGTCGCCGTCTGGTGGCCGAGCGGGTACGATTCACCGACCAAGATTGAGCACTATCCCGGAGCGTTCGAAGCGACGGGAGTCGATGGGTTTTATTCGTGAAGCGAGACAGCCCTTTTGAGACTGACGGGACTCATAGAACCTATGAAAATATTGCGTCCTAATTTGCTTTTCCTTGGTAGTTCAACCTTGCGTGGGTCATTCGTTTTCGGATGTCGCCCTTTTTGATGAGATCTTTTTCGAGCCGGTGAATCTGTTGGTATGCCAGAAGCTCGCGGCAATTGCCGTGCGGCAAAATGAAACCATTTTCGGCTATGCCGGATACCTTATTTTCAGATCGGTCCCATAAGTCTCTTAGGACCTCTATGACCCGCCCGATGTGCAGAAGTCAACCAGGGCCCAACCTATGACCGCTACGATCCTCGACGGCAAAGCCACCGGTATCGCGCTCCGCGCCATTGTTGCTGAAGACGTAAAGTCACTCATTGCTTCCGGTGGACCAACGCCTTGCCTTGTGGCCGTATTGGTTGGCGAAGATCCGGCGAGCCAGGTCTATGTTCGCAATAAGCATCGGGCCTGCCAGCAAGCGGGGATCGCGGGTGACGTTCGTCGTTTGCCTGCGGAGACCTCGCAAGCGGAACTGCTGGCGGTCGTCGATGAGCTTAACAAAGACGAAGCGGTGCACGGCATCTTGGTTCAATTGCCACTACCGCCGTCGATCGACGCTCGCGCGGTTTTGGATTCGATTGATCCGGCGAAAGATGTCGATGCGTTCAGTCCGGTGAATGTCGGCTTGCTTGTTCAAGGACGTCCGCGTTTTTTACCATGCACGCCGCGCGGGATCGTTGAGCTGCTTTCGCGCTACGGCTTGAAGTCGTCGGGCAAGAATGTGGTCGTGATTGGGCGCAGCGATATTGTTGGCAAACCGATCGCGATGATGATGGCGGCGGCTGACGGATGCTGTGGACCGGATTACGCCAACGCCACCGTGACGATCGCTCACAGTCGCACCAAAGACTTAGCTAGCATCGTCAGGATGGCGGATATCGTCATTGCGGCCGTGGGCAAGGCGAAGATGATCCATGGCGATTGGATCAAGCCTGGCGCGGTGGTCATTGATGTGGGGATCAACCGCGTCGGCGAAGAGCTGGTTGGTGACGTTGATTTCGAATCGGCTTCGCGTGTCGCATCGGCCATCACGCCGGTTCCGGGTGGCGTAGGGCCGTTGACGATTGCGATGTTATTGCGAAATACGGTTACAGCCGCCTCAGCCCGTCCTCGGTCATCGGTGTAGGGATTTCAAAATCGATTTGGTCGATCCGGGCAAGTATGTCCGCATCGAGAACCACCTCACCCGCGGCGAGAGTGTCATCGAGCTGCTTGACGCTGGTGGCGCCGAAGATTGTCGACGCGACAAAGTCTTGTTGACGTGTCCAAGCGAGCGCCATCGTGGTCACCGAGACGCCGATGTCGTTTGCGATGGTGATCAATCTCTCGGTGGTTTCGATCGATCGCGCGTTGACGAAACGCTGAGCCATTCGCTTTTGGCGATCGGCACCATTGACAAGGTAATCCGTGAAACGGCCACCCGGTGGCGGCCCATCTTTGTACTTGCCCGTCAACACACCGCCGCCCAGCGGGCTGTAGGGCAACAGTGACAAGCCTTCTTTGCGAAGCACCTGAGCGAGTTCACTTTCACAGCGACGGTTGATCAGACTGAAATTATTCTGCACGGTTTCAAAGCGATCGAGTCCATGCACGTCGCTGGCCCAGAGGCTCTTCATCACGCCCCAGCTTGTTTCGTTGCTGCAACCCAACACGCGAACTTTGCCGCTTTGGCGAAGCTCCGTCAGTGCTGCCATCAGTTCCTCGTATCGCATGCCGTGATCAGGCCAGTGGATTTGATACAGGTCGATAAAGTCGGTTTGCAATCGCCGCAGCGAATCCTCACACGATTTGATGATTTGATGTCGATCGATGAAGCAACGTCCGCCGCGAACGGGCGAGCGAAACCAACCGTGACCGGGACCGGTGATTTTGGTTGCGATCGTGACGGTATCGCGAGCCTTCGTTTTCATCAGCGTCCAACGATTTCTTCTGTCACACCGATGAGGTCTTTGTTTGGCGGGACGGGATAGACCTCTGCGGTGTCGTAGAAATCGATGCCGGCGTCGTAGGCTCGGTCCATGATCGCAAACGAAGTCGGTTCGTCGCATGCGAGGCCGAACGTCATCGTTCCCATGCATAAATCCGTTACCACCAAACCGCTGCTGCCCAATCGTCGATACTGCATCCGTCTCTACACCGCAAAAGTGGAACTCGAAATCATGTTTTTCCCAGATGCCAAGTGTCGCGGATCATTCGCCGGTTGAGAATCAGGGTGCGGGCGAAGTATGATGGATGTCTTCGTCTCACTCTCTGGGAGAGACCGGTATTTCTGAGCCGGAAGAGATGACATTGATCGAACTCTCATTGCCCACCTTGCTTCCCGCCTCATGCCAAAACTATCCCACCTCGCACTTCTGCTTTGCTTTTCGGCTTCGCTTGCCGTTGCTGAGACTTCTAAAATTGTTCCTGGTCCTTACAAACATGGGCTTGATTCGGAAAAACAGGCTGACGTTCCCCAGGGGACGACGATCCAGTACCAATTTCTGGACAGCAAAGTGTTTCCCGGCACCCGACGGAATTATTCCGTCTTTGTTCCAGCGCAGTACGACGGCAAAACACCCGCGGCATTGATGGTGTTTCAGGACGGACATGCTTACCAAGGCGAGAAGGGCGATTATCGAGTCTCGAACGTTTTCAACAACCTGATCCACAAAAAAGAGATGCCGGTCACGATTGCGGTGATGATCGATCCGGGCTTTAAGAAAGAGTTGCCGAAGGAACGGGGTTGGAATCCGAAGCCGGAGAACCGCAGTTTTGAATATGACACGGTCTCCGATGATTATGCTCGGTTTTTGATCGAAGAGATTTTGCCGATCGTCAGCAAGGAATACAAAATCACTGTGAACCCGGAACTGCGAGCGATCTGCGGGATGAGCTCCGGCGGCATTTGTGCGTTTGGTGTGGCTTGGCATCGACCGGATTCGTATCGCAAGGTCATGAGTCAGATCGGCAGCTTCACCGATATTCGTGGCGGTTATGTTTATGCACCTTGGGTTCGCAAAGAGAAGAAACCGATCCGTGTGTTTTTGCAGGACGGTGCGAATGACCTCAACAATCAATTTGGAAGCTGGCCGCTGGCAAATCAAACGCTTGCCAATTCACTCGAGTTCGCGAAGTACGATTACAAGTTTGTCTATGGCGATGGAGAGCACAACGGATTCCATGGTGGGACGATTTTCCCGGACGCGTTGCGATGGTTGTGGCGCGGATGGGAAGAACAGAAGCCGTGATGTTTGTTGACCCGCCTGAATCGTCTGGTCCTTTGCAAGACTCGCGAGACGTTTCGTTTTCTGTGCCGATGATGCATCGGTTGCGGTTTACGGAAGAAGTCGCCGGTGAGGATTTCGTTGAACTTAAGTCGCTGCTGCATGCGCAGGCCGACTTGCCCATTCGTGTATTGATTTGGGCTGACGAAGAGGTTGCGAAAGCCTCTGATCGAGTGGCAAAGCTAGAAGCGATGCTCGGGTCGAGTGAACGGATTGAACTTGTTGCCGAAGCGACGCAGTTTCCCGGCGGCGAAGGCATCAAAAATTCGCCTGACGTCGTCGACGAGATGCTTGACCAGATCCATCAATCCAATCTTGACCGGCGCAGCTACATCATCGCGATTGGCGGCGGCGCGGTCCTTGATGTTGCTGGATTTGCGGCCGCGATCGCGCACCGCGGCATCCGTTTGATTCGCATTCCGACGACGACGCTTGCGCAGGCCGACTCCGGCGTCGGTGTAAAAAACGCAGTGAATCGTTACGGCAAGAAAAACTGGATTGGCACCTTCGTGGCGCCCTGGGCGGTGATCAACGACGCGGGTTTTCTATCGACATTGCCCGATCGTGAATTTCGTTGCGGGTTCAGCGAATCGGTGAAGGTGTCGTTGTTAAAAAGCAAAGTGATGTTTGAGCAGCTTTGCCGAGACGCAGCGAAGATTGCCGCGCGCGATCGAGTGGTCGTGAAACGAGTGATTGCCGAGAGTTGTCAGATGCATTTGCGACACATCACCGAAGGCGGCGATCCCTTTGAGACACGCGAGTCTCGGCCACTTGATTTCGGTCATTGGTCGGCGCATAAGTTGGAACCGATGACCCACTACCAGCTCCGTCACGGCGAAGCGGTCGGAATCGGCGTCGCGCTGGATTGTATCTACTCATCGCTGCAGCATGGATTGCCGATGCAGTCGGCGGAGCAGGCATGTCGTTGTTTGCATGAGATCGGAATGCCGCTCTGGCACGAAGCTCTCGATGACTTTGAACGCGTGTTATTGGGGCTGGAAGAATTCCGACAACACTTGGGCGGTCGATTGACGGTAACGATGCTGCGCGGCGTTGGTGATCCGATCGACGTCCACGAAATTGACGCGATGGCAATGCGCGAAGCGGCAAAGCGATTGAAAATGCTTGCCCGATCAAAATAAATTTGCAGCGGTCTCATAATATCGCTAAGAACTGTGCCGGCGCAAAAACTGCTAAGATGAAAAAACCGATCCATTCATCTCATCTAACGGAGTAAAGTTCGTCATGGCAAGTGAAACCATTCGGCGTTTGATCAGCACTTCGGACACGCATCGCGGCAGGCGTGAAACTTCCAATCTTTCGATCGGCCAGTATCTCATTCGTCGGTTGATTGACTACGGCATTCGCGATTGCTTCGGTATTCCTGGCGATTATGTGCTTGCGTTTTACAGCGAGCTAGAACGAAGTCCCGTCAACGTGATCGGATGCACTCGCGAAGATTGCGCCGGGTTTGCGGCGGATGGTTATGCGCGTCTGACGGGCATGGGCGCGGTTTGCGTGACGTACTGCGTCGGTGGCCTTAGTGTTTGCAACAGCATCGCGGGGGCGTTCGCAGAAAAGTCACCTGTCGTTGTCATCTCGGGCGCGCCGGGTATCAGCGAACGGAACAAAGGCACGTTGCTTCATCATCAAGTCCGTGACTATCGAACGCAGCTGAGCGTTTTCGAACATTTCACGATTGCGGCGACGGAGTTGTCCGATCCCCTCACCGCATTTGCGGAGATTGATCGCGTGCTGGATGCCTGTGACCGATTCAAGCGTCCGGTATACATCGAGTTGCCACGTGACATGGTTGGTGTCGTGCCGCCTGTGACGCATCCCTATCGCGGCTGGCCGACCAAGCCGAACTCGCAGGTCACTCAAGAAGCGGTGAGGGAAGCGGTTGATAAGATCAATGCCGCGAAAAACCCGGTGATTATCGCAGGCGTCGAGATGCATCGCTTTGGATTGCAAGACGAACTTGTGTCGCTCGCCGAACAGACCGGCATTCCGATCGCAGCGACCATTCTTGGCAAGAGCGTGATCAGCGAACGACATCCGCTTTACATCGGCTTGTATGAAGGCGAGATGGGCAATCCGGAGGTGACTCAGTTTGTGGAGAATAGTGATCTTATCTTGATGCTTGGGACATTCCTTACCGATATCAACCTCGGCATTTTCACCGCAAACTTAGATCCCAATAAGTGCATTCTTGCGACCAGCGAAGAACTGCGAATTTCCCATCATCATTATCACGACGTGCCGCTGACGGAATTCATCAAAGGCGTTCGTGATGCCAAGCCGACGCCCATTCATCGTGAAATACCCGAGTCATTTCTCAAACGCCAGCATCGCAATACGGCGGTGACGATTGAACCCCAGGCAAGCTTGCGGACAAGCCGCATGATGTCGATTTTGAATCAGTACCTTGATGAGCATACGATCGTCATCGCGGATGTGGGTGACGCGTTATTTGCGGCCACGGAGCTTTTGATCTCCGATCGAGGTGAATTCCTCAGTCCCGCGTATTACACGTCGATGGGGTTTAGTATTCCTGCGGCACTTGGCGCGGCGACGGCAAGGCCCGACCACCGAGTTGTGGTGCTGGTTGGCGATGGCGCTTTTCAAATGACGGGACAGGAATTATCCAGTCTTATAAGAATGAATCATTCGCCGATCATCATCGTATTGGATAACCACGGTTATGGGACTGAACGGTTCTTGCATGCGGGAACTTGGAAATACAACGAGATTCAGCCTTGGAATCATGTGAAGCTGTTGGAAGCTTACGGCGGTGGAGTCGGCGTAAAGGTTGAGAATGAAGCCGAGTTTGATGCCTCATTGAAAGCCGCTTGGCAAGATACGCGAACGACGCACTTGATTCAGGCGAAGCTTGTCGAAGGCGACGCAAGCGAAACGCTTTTAAAATTGGCGTCGCGTATGGGAAAGACGGTTTAGAACCTTCGCGAAATCGGCGGCTTATCGTTGGCGCACATTGATGAACGGTCCTCGAAAGCTTGCCCCAAGGGACGCATCGTCAATGTTCACGCCGGCTTCGAACGAACCGCGGTGATTGAAGAATGGATGGTCGGGAAACTGCGTTCCGTTACTCATATCCATGAAACGAACGCTGCCATCTTCGAATAGCAAATTCGCACCGGTGTCTCCGTGTCCCCATCGCAACTTCTCCACGTCAACACCATCGGCAATTTCAGTTCCCGAGATGGGCGTATCACCCAAGATGGCAAATGAAGGCCGCGCCTCATAATGCGGCGACTCATAACGATCCCCATCGACGACACCGAGCGTATAGGCATAGTTCCCGCCAGCGGTCTGCTGAAGCAATCGCAACCGATTGACATCGCCGCGTTCACTTGCCTGTCGAAGATCATCAATCTTGACCATGGGAAGTTTTATCATCTGCGATTCATCGACGGTTGGTGACACTTTGACTTCTGGGCAAAATCTCCATTCGGAATCTGATAATAAATCGTGTTCGGCAAGCCGGACCGCATACATGCCTGAAAATGCTTCCGGACCGCTTTCGGCAATCTGTGGCAATGAATCACTACCATCCTGCATCACAAACTGCGTGATCGCCGTTCCTAGCTGTCGTAAATGTTCCTGACAAGCGAGCTTTCTCGCTTCATAACGGCCTCGCGCAAGACTGGTTAGCAAAATCCCAAGCAGAGCAGCCGAAGCCAGCGCCGCGACCATCAGGTCCGCCCATGTGTTGCGAAACAGTCGCCGGCTTTCGACCACGGGAGCCATGGCAATCGTCAGCAATGAAGGGCCGCCGAATTCCATGGCTGGAAGCATCGCCATCGTTCGCGAAACCAAATCTGGTGGCGATTCGAAAACAGGCAGACTTGCGGCTGCACGATCCAGTGGATCCAAAGTCCGCTGCAGATAGTCCAGTTCTTCACGAAGAGCTGGTTGACTGCGGAGCTCTTGCTCAACTCGCCGCATTTCGTGCGGTTCAAGAGCCGACAGCAGATAGCCAAGCAAATCTTCTCGCATCGCGATTGGGGCCTGGTAGGAAAAGGTACGACAATGAACAGTTAGTCGTTACGCCGTGAATGGAAAGAAGGTTCTATGAGCAACATCGAAGAAACATTGTTATTGATAAGAAATGATTTTTGGTCGAGGACTGAAAACCTGACCACACAAAACCAGGATTCCACGCGTTTACTTATGTGTTTCGGTCCACATCGCAGACAGTTTTTGAATCGCCGCGTGCAATCGACTTTTTACGGTACCTACGGGAATCCCCAATACGTCCGCTGCTTCCCGATACTTCATGCCTTGGTAATAGACCAACTGCACGACTCGTTCCAGCGAATCACCAAGCGAATGAACGGATTCATTTATCCAACGCCCGTCTTCGTGCTCACTCGCTCGGTCCAAGGGATCAACCGCGTCACCGACCAACTTTTCGCCCCAGGTCGATGGTCGGCCTGCCGAATCGCTCGATGTGGGCGTATCAAGGCTGACCATGCGATGCCGTTTGTTCCGGCGTTGGACGTCGATCGCTTGGTTGGTCGCGATTGCGTATAGCCAGGGCCGGAATCGACGCGAAGAATCGAATTGCTGGCTCTTCAGATGGACTTGGACAAAGGCGCCTTGAAACGCATCTTCGGCTAGCTCTGCATTTCCGATGTAGCGCCGGAGATAGCTAAAAATTTCGCGTTCATATCGCCGCATCAAGGTTTCAAATAACGCTCGATCACCCGTTTTGCTGTACCGAGTTAGCAGTAACTCATCACTGTCCTCGATCGTGTTCGTCAGCGGCATCGCCGGATCGTCGACGACCCGTCGATCCAACTCCAATGAACCAGCGGTTGGCTTCTCGGCGAATTTCGAATTCTTCGTCAAAGTCTTCATAGTTGATCTGCCCTTGCCGTCAGCGGAGCTGGTTTGCTACGCAGAAAATACGACTGATGTTCGGTGCTGATTATACCCGTAATGTCAGGCTACGGGGAACGAAAATCCTTTCGGATTCATGGT
>Ga0105051_10002523_pt1 | contig 23302 bp, 20 predicted proteins | sample FRY02_FD_78383 | JGI IMG/M metagenome (GOLD analysis project Ga0105051, IMG submission 78383) | Freshwater microbial communities from Lake Fryxell liftoff mats and glacier meltwater in Antarctica - FRY-02 (megahit assembly) | ecosystem: Environmental > Aquatic > Freshwater > Ice > Glacier... | reverse complement strand
GAAGCTGTCGGCAAGAAAGTCAGAGGGCGCAAGTACCAGGTCTGCTCGTTCAAAGACTCGCTCCACCCACTCCCGATGCTCAGGCCCAAACACGGGAAGGTTGCCTCCATGCAAAAAAAGCACCATGCATTTACCTGTAAGCGCCCCCAAACGCGTAGCCAACTCAGAAATCCAAAATGACCTTCCAGAGAACACCGCTATTACCAACAAATCCACCCTGCGCCACAACAGAATAGAAACGATTTGGTGAGCCGTTCTGAGTGCAGGGTTTTTAAGAGAAGAGGAACGCCGAACTCGGTAACCCGACTGCTGAAATAAGCGCCCCAGCGTTTCGTTCTGGCTCACAGCTTGCTCTTTTCGCCCACCTGAATGGATCCCCACAAAGCCAATGCGCGGACCAACTCCAGAGAACCTGTCATCAAATCGATGACCCACCCTCCACCTCACAAGGGACCCCTTTGCTGCCCCAGAGACGACACCACGAGCCGCTCCTTACCGCCTGAGGTTCTGGGCACGGTGGGTACTTGTTCAATGAACAGACGAATTGAGGGGCCTAGGCGCTTACGCAGCTCGCCGATTAAGAATTCCTCATCTTGGTGACTGAACAAGGAGTCAACTTCTAACAGCACGGTGAGTGCATCAAGTGAGTCCTGACGCACCTGCGCCCGACGCAGGTGCGGAACTCGCTGGAAGGCAAGGCTCATCGGTGCTGGGCCCACAGTTGCACCCTCGGGCGTACGAACAACATCGTCGACTCGGCCAATTATCTCGGCAACTCGGGGCAAACCGCGACCACAAGACGAGTGGCCCGGATCGGTTCGAACTGCAAGGTCGCCCGTTCGATAGCGTAGTAGCGGCATACCTTTATTGATCAGCCCGGTGGCAATGATTTCGCTGCCCAAGCTATCAGCGCTATCTAGTAACTCAATGATTCCGTACTCGGTACTGATATGAAGCTCTCCGTGGTCACATTCAGAGATAAAGGCAACTAGCTCACCAAGGCTATAAGCGTTGGTCACCCTGCAGCCGAACGCAAGTTGCATGTCTTCTCGCACAGCGGGTGTGAGTGTTTCAGAACTCACCAACACAGCAGTTGGTCGTACTCGGCCAATATCGCCCGAGTCGATCAGGCCGCGCGCAATGCGATGCACAGCAGAGGTATACCCAGCAATCACCTGCGGCCGAAACTGCTCAAGCTGATTGAGGTAGGCCGGCAAATTAAGTGAGTTGAGGTGATACACCGAAAAATACAGTTGATTAAAGGCAAGGTTGCGCCGCCAGTACGGCCCTCCCGCTTGCGACTCAGGAATGATGGGTTGCCCATGGAATGAGGCCATTCGTTGACCGAGCCGCACACCTGCCCATGAGCGACACCGAGCCTCATAGGTGGCGTAGTTGGCGCGGACCCCAGCAAGGGTGGCCCAGTAGCGAACAGGAGTTCCAGTGGTACCTCCCGTTGTTTGCGCAATCAGCTTGGGTTGTGGCTGCTCGGGCAAAAAACGATCGGGGTCTGCCCTGACTGTCTCTTTGTCTAGGAGCGGCAGCTGAGCCAAGTCGGCCGCGGTGCGAATATCACGAGGGTTTATGCCAAGGTCGCTGAACATATCTCGGTAGTGGGGCACCCGATGCGCACACCAAGTCACCATGGATACAAGGCGTGCGTTTTGATCAACCTCTAGCTCTTCTTGGGTCCACCACTGCCGCACATCAAGGTCGAAGACCTCTCTGCGGAACTGTCCGCCATGACGGCGAGGAAGTTCTTTCAGTCCATAGGCTGAAGCGAAGATATTTTGCACTGGCACTGGTGCTCGCTGGTACAGATCATCAAGCTTCATCTTGATCCAGCTTGCTGTTCCATTGCGACTGCTGTTCCGCCAGATTCAACCTGCTCCAACTGTTCAAGCCAGTTTCCAACAAGTTGATGCCAGCTAGCATTGTTTACTATCCAGGCACGACCTGCAGCCCCGAGCGACTTAGCTTGTTCTGGAGATGCAATAAGTGAACGAACAGCCTCAGCAAGTTCTGCCCCACTTCCGGGGGCAGTCACTAGGCCGGCTCCGGCTGCTGAGACGAGTCGCGAACCTTCGTCATCTCCGCTATAAATCACTGGCAACCCGCTGGCCATAGTGGGCAGCATCTTTGCTGAGCGAATGGTTCGGTACACATCGCCCTGACGCACCGTTGCTAAGCCTGCTGTGCACGACCGAAGCATTCGAGCCACCTCTTGTGGGGGCACTGGATCAACAAAAGTCACGTTGCGCAGGCCCATCTCGGCCGCCTTGTCCTGAAGCGCTTGCTTCTCCGAACCGCCGCCCACTAAGACAAAGCGCACGTCATCATTGGCCAACTCTTGGGCAGCTTCAAGCACTACTTCAAGGCCATGAACATAGCCATGGGTTCCGGCATAAAGAAACAAGTGCTCCGCTGTGGCACAGCCGAGTTCTGCTCGCACCTTTGGGTCCTCTGGTCCGGGTGAAAACATATCTGTGTCTGCACCATTTGGAAGCCAAGTCATCTGCTTGCTTGTCACACCTTTAAGGAGCAACGCGTCGCGCACACCCTCGGTGACTGCAGTAACGGCATCGGCTCGACGGAGCATAAAGCGCTCTGCTCGGCGAAACAGAGCAATAACGGTGCCATCGGGGATCGTGCCGATTTCCACAATGGAGTCCACCCACAAGTCGGCCACAATGATGACCACTTTCTGCCTGCGCAACTTTGCACACAGCACTGCGGGCAAGGCTCCAAACAGTGTCGGGTACTCAACGATGACCCAATTCGACTTGTGTGCAGATCCAATGCCAAGCACAGACATCAAACCAAAAGATACGTAGTTAAGAATTCGGCCGAGCCCACTGCCCATAGATGCCCAGACCCATACTCGGCGAACTTGTACACCATTCTCTGATCGGGTCTGCAGTGGCCGGTGAGACCAGCCAGGAAAAATTTTACCCACAGGGTAATTCGGTAGAGCGGTCACAACCTCTACAGAGTTTTTGCGCAGGACAAGATCCGCAACGATTGAGCCCAGCCGCACCTGCGCTGCGCCTCGCTCCGGCGGGTAGTACTGCGTGACGAGTGTGAAACTGTTACTAGTAGAGGACTCTTGATTCACTCGGCAACACCACGTGAGGCAGGATCCAAAAGGGTGACACCCCACTGCCGCTCAAGCATGTCTTGCACTCGATCCTGGAAGGCTTCAAGGGTCATGGTGCCGGCGTAGTCGCGCGCAGCTACTGCCATATCTGCCCAGCGGCTGCGATTACTCATCAACCCCCGCACGAGTTCAGCCAAACGCACAGAATCTTCAGAAGAAAATACCAACCCGCGGGTACCCTCACCAGAGATTTCGCCCGAGACTGGGCTCTGGCCAAATACCGGAACGGTGCCGTGGACCATACTTTCAAGCAGGACCTTGCCGTAGCCCTCTTGACGAGTAGACAACAGGTTTAGGTCTGCGCCTGCAAAGGCTTCCATCACTTCGCCATGGCTCACTGAACCATGAAAGGTAACGACTTCTGCAACACCTAAATCACTGGCTAGTTTCTCTAACTCGCCGCGGCAAGGTCCGTCACCGTACACATCAAGAGTCACTCGGTCGCCACCCTGGATGATCGCCGGCAGCGCACGGATTACGGTCTGCTGATTCTTGTTGGGAGTCAGCCTGCCCACGGTAACGAGTCGCCATGGCTCAAATGAGTCTGAACTACGGATGCGTTCAATCTTTAGACTGGAGCGGGCCTTGGCGCGTTCAATATCTGCTTCAGAAAACGAAGGACTGAAGAATGGCTCCAGATGGGGCAGAGATGGGTTCTTGCCCGCGTACACACTGACTGGCCCACCAAACCATTTACTGCCGAGGAGTTTGCGCTGCATACGAAAAAAGCGAGGTTCGCCAACATAGTCATGCCATACCCCGGCGTACATGGCATAGCGCAGGGCACCCGTGCGCCATGTAGAAAAAATGGCAACTAGGCCAATGTTGCATGGGCATCTCAGATGCACAGCATCCACTGATCGGGCAACGCTTCGAGTGGTCCGAAACCACGGAATTAGATGTCCAAGCAAACCAAACTTGGCAGAGCGAGTATTGCCACCAGCTTTTTTCAAGGGCTCAATGGTTAGGTTAGTTGAGCGGTAGGGGCCAAAACCTGCTGGTGGAGGGCCAGGGTCAAGTGGAGCGCAAATAACAACTTCGTCAAAGAGTTCGGCCCAGCGGTCGAGCTGATTCACCACTGGTTCAAGCGCGCAGAGTCGACCGTTGCTATCTCGATAATGCTGGGTATCACCAATTACTGCGAGACGCACGACCCTCCCTATGAACAGAAACCCCTATGAACAGAAACCCCTATGAACAGAACCTGCTGACCAATGGCTCAAGTCTTATCCACCGGCTATTGCACTGGAATTAAGCAGCCAAGAACTGCCCCCACGCTCTCACAGCTTAGGGATTCGAGGCCCAACCTCCACCATCTCGTCGGCAATTCGCAACGAAGCCCTCACACGCTTGACCGTGGAGGGAAGGTGAACCATCTCGCCTGCTACAAACCCCAGCCACTGCCGAGGTGAGGCTCGGCGTTTGAGCTCATAAGGGACGATGGCCTGAGAAAGGCCAATTATCAGGTCTTCGCGAACTTGCCGCTTTGAGTGATACCGCTTTGTGTAATACACCATCGAAGGCAAGGGCAGCGGAGCAGTGCGATCTCGGTGACGGAACCCATCAAGGGAACCAAAGGTGCGCAGTCCGCCCTCTTGGGCCTTCAGGTGCACGCGAATGGCATGAGGGTTATGGATGACTAGACACCCACCGAGTTGCACTCGCAGGCCAAACTCGGCATCGCCGCGGCGCTGCCTATCGAACTGCTGATCGAATAGACCGAAGCGCTCAAACAGGCTCCGATGACACATGCCGTTACCCGAATCCCACTGATCGGCAACGCGAAAGTAGGCGTAGCTGTCTGGGATTGGGGCACCGATGACTGCCAGAGATGCTCCAGTTGACAGGTCAGCTTTGTAACGATGAAGCCCTTCTAAGTGTTGCTCCAAGAAGTCTGGTCCCACCTCTGAGTCATCATCAACGAAAGCAATCCACTCACCCGTTGCGTGCTCAACAGCTGCGTTCCGAGCTAGCCACTGGCCACGCTTGACTTGAAAGATCACCTCAAGATTGAGGTCAGAGAACTCTTCGTAGATTGCGTGATCGCGCTTGTCTATGTCGTTTTGATCTACGACCACCACCTGCTCAGCGGGCAAGGTCTGTTTACGAAGCTGTTCCAAAACAGGCCGTAACAATTCATAGCGACCAAGAGTTGGTAGCACCACGGTGATCCTTGGATTCTCTGGGCTCATCACCGAATCCCTAGTAACAACCTGTTTGGCAGAACCGGGCCGAGGTGTTGCATTTGTTGCAGAGGCCGAACTGCGAAGCGCAGCTCTCACTTTGAGTGGGCGAAGATGCGCCATTGAGCGCCGCAGTGCTGCATACCGAACCCACTTACGGCCAAAAACGCGTCGAAGAAACACAAACCGGTCATGCTCGCTCAGCGGAGTCGCCAATTGGTTCTGGCCATTTACTAGGCGTGGCGTATGCATCACCACGGCCCCTCGATCAATCATGCGGCGCCCCAACTCAAGGCCTGCACCTGTAGGTTCTTCGAACGCAGCATCTAGGCATCCAAGAGTGCGCAACACCTCGGTTTTTACTAGAAGCGCAGATAGCGACAGGCGCCAAGACACCGAATCGATAGCCGAATCCGCATCTAATGCAAGCGGCCAGATGGGATGAATGTAGTCATGCTCTTCTGGCTGGCCTGAAAGCCCGTAACTCAGCCCTGAGTGCCAGGCATCGGCTCGGTCCGCTGTGAGAACAGCTAGAAGTTCAACGTCTGGATCGCCCAGAAGTGGGTCCCAAAATAGCAGCCAGTCGGCGTTGCTCTTCAGGACAACCTCGTCGATTTGTGCTGAAGCCTGCGAAAAACGTAAGGAGAGGTCGGTGACTGAACCGAGTTGCCAGTCACGTTTCCACTTGCCCCAAACGAGCAGATCTACTGTTTCAACCACTTGCCCCCCGAATTCATTTTTCTTTCGATCAGCGCTATGTATCGTTCTGCCCTAGAACTGGCTCTCAGTTGAAACTCGGGCTGCCTTTGGCCTCATCAGATGTGGCGCCGTGGGCAGGCACGAGGATTCTCAACTAGCTCAGGATACGATACGCCGAGTTGATTGCGTTCCATACTTCTTTCGTTTCCGCAGTCCGCTGACCTCCGCCTTGTAGGCCACCGCCTTATGACCACCGCACCTGCTTCTACACCTCGCATCCGATACCCACGGGCCCAATGTGAGGTCTCAGTTGCGCTATGCACGCTCAACGGTGGCCTCTGGATAGAGCAACTACTGCAGTCACTCGCTGCCCAAGAACTCCTTCCCGATGAGGTCGTGGTTCAAGATGACTGCTCCGAAGACAACACGGTAGAGCTCATAAACAGGTTTGCTGCCAGCGCACCGTTCCTTGTTCGAGTTGAAATCAACGACCACCGTCTTGGATCTACTGCAAACTTTGCAGAAGCGTTAGCGCGTTGCCATGGCCGCTTCATTGCCCTTGCAGATCAAGACGACGTTTGGTACCCGATCAAACTTCGGCGACTGATCGATGAACTCAAGCTCGACCCCACCGTCACCATGGCGTTCTCTGACGCAGACCTGATTGGTGAAGACAGTCAACTGCTAGGTCAACGCCTGTGGGATACCCGGCTAGTGGGCAGAACGTTGCGTCGGCGTGCCGTCGTGCCAGAGGAACTGTTTGCCCGCAGAGCCCTTACAACCGGCTGCACTATGGCTGTCCGCCGGCGTGCGGTGGCTGCGTCTCTTCCCTTTCCAGAGGTACTTGAAAATACCGAAACCCCGATGCGTCACGACCGCTGGCTGTCGTTAGTTGCAGCAGCAGTAGGAACAGTTCGGGCACTTCCTGAACCCCTCTTGGCATTTCGGGTTCACCCAGACCAAGAGACCGGCGTGCTTGTGGGAACCCAGCTCACTCATGCACTTGCTCGGGCAACTACTGCAGTGTTTACTGCCCCGGTCGGTTCAAGTAATGAATCCCACCTAGCCCGGGCCGAGCAACTAGAAGCCGCAGCAGAACGGGCCAACGAAATGGGCGACTTCGAAGAGGCTCAAACCCTCACCACAATTGCAGATCACCACCGCAACAGAATCCAAGGTCCAGGCCCGGTAACGGACCGGCTTCGAAACATCGCTGAGGGAGTTCGGGCTGGAGCGTACGGCTGGGACTGGCTCGGCATTGCAGCAGTTGCAGGGGACGTTTTGCGATCAGTTCGCCCAGGCCATCGCCCTAGCGCACTGCACAAGAGCACCTGATGCAGAAAAAGCTGAACGTCATGATGGTGACCGACTCTCTGCAGGTGGGCGGCGCCGAGCAGGTGGCAGTAGATATTGCCAACAGTCTGAACAGAGACACTCACCAGGTGTACTTCTGCGCTACTAGAACTGACGGCCTACTTCGATCCAGCTTAAAAGACGACGTTCAGGTCATGGTGCTTGAGCGCTCGGCCACTTGGGATTTACTCAAGCTCCTGTCCTTCGGCAGATATGTCCGTCAGCAAGAAATCGACGTCCTCCATACCCATGGTCGTGGCACCATGAAGTTTGTTTCGCTCTGCAAAGCACTCGGCCTGATCAATGCTCGACATGTCTTCCACGACCATTTTGGGCGGCTTCACCTTGACCGCAGTGCTGGCCGTGGGCTGAAGCTCCCGCTACAACACGGAGTGGATGCGTACATCGGTGTTGAGTCACGCCTGTGCCGATGGGCCATAGATACTGTCGGGCTCTCTCCAAGCAAGGTCAACTTGGTGCGCAGCGGAGTTGACCTTGAACGGTTTTCTTCTGCCCCTCCTATCAACCTACGACGCGAGTTTGATCTGGGTGAAGGCAACTTGGTGTTACTGATGGTTGCCAACTTTCGGCCACAGAAAGATCACCCAACTCTGTTCCGGGCAATTGCCGAATTGAGCAGAACAGAACAAGAGGGCCTGCGGCTAGTTGTCTGTGGCAGCACCACTGCGGATCCCTCGTATTTTCAGGGTTGCCAAGATATGCTGCAGCGGCTGAAAATAGATCACCTAGTTCGAACGATTGGTGTTCGAAATGATGCACCCTCATTGATGGCAGGAGCAGATGCGGGGGTGTTCTCCTCGAAGAACGAGTCAGGGCCACTCGTCATCTTGGAGTACATGGCCAGCAAGTTGCCGTTTGTGGCTACCGAAACAGGCGAAATTGCTCATGCCGTGAAGGATGCCGGAGTGGGGATTCTGACCGAACCACGTGACTACTTAGCGCTAGCAGATGCGCTGTCCGAACTCCTACAAATGACTCTCAAGCAGCGTACAGAGATGGGCGCTCGCGGGCACCAACTCGTGGTTGAAGAGTTCGAACAACATGTAGTAGTTCGCCAGATCGAGGCAATTTACTTGCAGCTTTTAGGGCCAAGAAATAGCAATGGCCTAATAACGGCAGTGGCAACTTGAACCCGCAGTCAAGTGAACACTCAACGAAGCACTAACTGAGAAGGTACTTTTACTCTCGCGCTTTGTGAGTAACTCCCGGCATACTTAAGGTCAACTTGGTTCAATTCCAACGAATCAAATAAGGGGAAGCAACACACTATGGAACCAATGCAGGATCGGACTGATAGCAACGTCGGCGAGTACCTCGCCATCTTGCGTCGGCGGTGGCTGGTCATTGCAGGAACCGTGGTTCTTGTTGTAGCCATTGTGGCGGCCCTTGATTTTTCAAAGACGCGTATCTACGAAGCCTCCTCACAGCTACTCCTGCAACCCAAGCAATCAGAGTCAATTTTTTCGCCTTCGCAGTCTTCGGTAGACCCAACTCGCGCCGTGCAGAATGAACTCAAGATCATTAACTCGCTCGCTGTGCGGACTGCAGTTGCCAAGGTCTATGGCGAGAAGATCTCTATCTCGGCAGTTTCTGGTGGTGACGATGACGTCATCATTCTGTCAGCTACCGATTCAAACCCTAAAGATGCTGCCCGCAAAGTAAACGTTTACGCCGAGACCTACCAGACCGAACGGTTTAACGCGATTGTTGACGACCTTACGCAATCCAAGCTTGTGTTGCAGCAGCAAATTGATGACTTTCAAGTAGAGATTGACGCTATAAACAAGCCGCTAGCTGCGCTCGACGAAAAGCTGGCAGCAACGCCAACCACAGACCCCACCTATGAAGACCTGAGCGCCGAACGAGATCGGCTCGACCAGCAGATCCAAGTGCGTCGCGCAGACATGGAGAACCAGCTGAGCGACTATCAGCAGCGTCTGCAAGTGCTGCAACTTTCTGAGCGACTCACTACTACAGGCGGCGTTCAGATATTAAATCCAGCCACTGTTCCCTCTTCGCCCATCTCACCAAACGTAGTCCGTGACCTTGTCCAAGCCGCTCTCATTGGCCTGTTCTTGGGGATCGGCCTAGCGCTACTGCTCGAGCAAGTCGACGACTCGATCCGCAGCCCAGGTGACCTCGAGCGTGTTACCAAAGGCATTCCAACCTTGGGCTTGATTCCCCTAGATGAGGGCTGGAAAAATAAGGATGAACCCCGGCTCACAACACAAGCGGCTCCAATGTCGGCCACAGCAGAGGCCTACCGCGGCCTGCGCACCACCCTGCAATATTTGGCGCTTCATCGGCCAATGGGAATCGTGCAGATCACAAGCGCTAGTTCCCACGAAGGCAAGACTTCCACCATGGCTAACCTGGCAATTGCGTTTGCCGAAGCCGGCATGCCTGTAGCCGTGGTTGGCTGCGACCTTCGTCGCCCCCGCGCTCAAAGCTTCTTGCAAGTTGATGGTTCGATTGGACTGACCTCGGTCCTGCTCGGCGAGGTTCCGCTTGAAGTCGCGCTACAGCAATCACCAGTTCATCCCAACATTCGAGTTCTGCCATCGGGGCCTCGCCCGCCAAACCCATCTGAGCTACTGAGCTTGGATAGAACCTCTGAATTGATTCAGTCTCTGCTCGATAACCACTCCATTGTCTTCCTTGATTGCCCGCCGGTACTGCCAGTGACTGACTCGCTGGTGCTGTCGCGCTGTGTAGATGCTTCACTCTTCATTGCAAAAGCCAACAGCACGTCAAAGAGGGAAGTGAAGCGGTCGCTTGAGCGCCTGAGTCAGGTGAACAATCCACTTGTTGGCACCATCTTGAACGGGGTAGACGCCGAGGGCGCATACGGCTCGCTCTACGCCTACTACGGCTACGCAAAGGAACCTCGTAGCCGATTCCTGCCCAAGATGTTTAAGCGCACTGTTCCCGACGTGCCACAACTCGATCAGGCAGTGCTGCCGGGCATGGACGGCCAGTCCGAGAACGGCACGACTGACAACAACCAAAACGATGGTGGCCAGATACCTGGCCCAACACCCATCAACAACTGACGGGTGAATCGCCCTCTCGTCAGGTTCCTTGCACATGGCGCCGAACGGAGCGGGCCGCCGCTGTATCTACTTCGCCTGTTGCGCTACTGGAACGCAAACCCGGCCGAGTTCGACACCGAACTTGTTATTGCCCGCCCCGGCGTGCTCGCAACACAGTTCGCTGAGCTGACTCCTACCTCTATTGCGCGGCTAGACCCACGCTCAATTGAGATGACCTTTAGCAGTCTGACTCGGGCTGCACATGCACAAGTTTTTGGGCAGCGAGTTGTGGGCTTAGCTACCCGGGCACGAGTCAGAAGAAACTCTTTCAGGTCGGCACAACGCGAAGCAGAGATCACCATCGTGAACGGGGCAACAGTTGCCACTGTTGAGCTTCTTCGGCAACTGCGCTCAAGTAGTCGTGTCCTCACCATTGCTCATGAGTTATCGACTGGCTGGTACGGAAACCTGAGCAAGAACGACAGGGAGTTTCTCTTAGCAAAAACTGAGCGGTTCCTGGCTGTTTCTTTGGCAGTGAAGCAGTTTCTCATTACTGACCTTGGTGTCAGTGAGCATCAGGTCACAGTGATCCACCCTGTTATAGATGTGGGTGAATACGTAGGCCTTGATCTGTCTCGGCCAGCTACCGATTTTCTTCACGTGGGTGGTAGTGGAATGACCGACTGGCGAAAGGCACCCGAGATTTGGCTCAGGATTGCGGCCGAACTACGGGACATGTTGCCACAAGAGAACCTACGCTTTACCTGGCTTGGTGGAGAGAACCCAAACTCTGCTGTGTTCTGGCCCTTGGAGCATGAGATGAATCAGCTAGCGCTAACAGAACAGGTCAGGTTCACCGGTCAGGTGGATCGCCCTGCTGCTGCCATGAGCAAGTTTGACGTATTCATCTCAACAGCCCGGGAAGACGCCTACCCGCTCGCCTGTGCAGAGGCAATTTCTCTTGGCATTGCCGTGGTTGGTTTTAATAGTGGTGGGTTGACCGAGATGGCCCAAGAATCTGGCTGCGCTCTGGTAGTGCCTTACCCAGAACACAATCTGATTACCAGAAAGGCCGCAGACTTGCTGAGCAACCCAGCTCTGCGGGCTCAGTTCGGCAAGGCAGGTACCGAGTTTGGGCGCAAGCAACTTGATGTGTCGGTCATTGCTCCTCAAGTTGCCGACTGGATTCTTGGGAGCCCCGCATGACAGCGCTTCGGTGGTGGGGCGTGTTTGCGGTAGCAGTCATTCTGTCGGCCGCCATTTTGCTGACCACTCTTGGGTCGAACGGAGAAATTCGCTTAGCTCAGTCGGCCGCCACTCCTGGCTTTGAGGGACGAGACCGTAAAGTCGATCGTTCAAAGTTTTCTTTGGCCGCTCCATCCACCACGGCGGGGCCCACCACAGTTCCCTCGGGAAAGCGCCCCAAAGGCTCGCGCCGGAACACAACCACCACATCGACAGCATCGACTACTACAACAACTATTCCGCCAGTCACCACCACGGCACCGCCAAGGTTTATCTTTCTACCCGATTCCTCGAGCGTGGATTCGTTGTGTGGCATGGTGAAATCAGTCGAGTCGCTTCAGCTCATTTTCACGGATTCTTCAGTCAATGCCGAGCAGATCATGCTAAAGATCCTGATTAACTTTGATCGCTATTTACAGGTCGCGCCACCCAAGCTCACGCCAAACGTTCTGGGCATCCGCGAGTCTCTTCTGCTGCTCACACAGCAGCTTCGTGATGCAGGCTGGAATGGCGCAGACACCTCCCTTCGGCCAATTCTTGACGGGTTCCGCTACGAGAAGCCGCCGGTGGAAAACTTCCAACAGCAGATACGAGAAATCGAATTTTATAACTCGGCTACGTGCCGATAAGTTGAGGACAGCCGGCCCTAGCGAGCCGATCCGGCAGGCCATTTGGCAGGTGTTACCTGTACAATAAAGGCTATGCGGAATTGGCTTCAGGGGTTTCGAGGGCAGGGTGTCAGCAATCGCGCAGAGCCACCCGTTACAACATCTCGACGCAAGACGCTGCGTGACCCAGAGCTTCAGCAGCAGTTTTCAGAGCTTGGCTTTGTAGTGGTCGATCTGATTGACCAAGCAACCGTTTCGGCTCTGCGAGAGCGGTACGACACAATGGACCACGAGCAGCGTACGCAGTTCGATTGGGTAGATGGATTCGATACCTCTATCTATGACCAGCGTCCTGAATACCGCGCCCAAGTATTCGACCTGATGGACGAACTCATGAGCCCCGCTATAGAGAACCTGCTTGATGACTATCGAATCATGTTCGCTAACTTCATTGTTAAATACCCGGAGTCTGATCCGGTCCCACCGCATGTGGACTGGACCTTCCTCGACGAGGAACAGTTCAGTTCGGCAACCGTTTGGTGCCCACTTGTTGATACCACTCCAGCCAACGGAACCCTTGGCGTGGTGTCCGGGTCGCATCGAAGAATCGACTTTCTCCGGCCATCCAACGTCGCAACTTATGAGCGTTGCGAACTAGCAGTAGCCGATCTGGACGACCGCCCAGTCATCTCGGTACGGGCTGGCCAAGCAATCATTATGGATAACAGAGTCGTGCACTTTTCGCCGCCGAATACCACCGAGCTTGACCGGATTGCAGTGGGTTGTGTGGTCGGGCCTAGAGAAGCCGAGTTGCATCATTATTGGATGACTGAAGATGACGAACTGATGCAATATCAAATCGATCGATCCTTCTATCTCAGCTATGTCATAGGCACGCCTCCTACATCGGCTGGTGGCGTGCTCGGTGCCAGCGTGGTCCAGTGAAACACACGTTGTGTGGCGTAGCACCAAACAGAGATTGAGCCAGAAGAAAATGAGCCAGTTTGGAGCAAGATGAATACACCTGTGTACGAGGGGTTTGAGCGTCAAGAAGATGGGCGAATCAGACCTCCAAAGATGTTCAATGACTCAAGTCTGGATGTTGCGTTCTGGGCAGACGGATTTGTCAAGGTTCCGCTCCTGTCAGTGACCGAGATGAGTGATCTTCGCAACAAGTTTTCCGAGTTACTGCCCGCCGACAACTTCGATCCACGGAACTTAGAAAATTCTCGCTGTGACTACCACTGCACCTTTCTCGATCCAAACCTTGACTATAGAAAGCAGTCCGACCTGCTGGTGCGAAACGCTATGGGTGAGCAGATCAAGGCGGTGCTGCCGGGCTATCGAATCCTGACGAGCAACGTGTATGCCAAGCCGCCAGGGGTAGGACGGTTTGAGATACATCAGAACTGGCCGACTATCGAAGATATTGATATTCCAACCGTGACTGTTTGGGCACCGCTTCAAGACACCGGATTTAAAAACGGAACCCTTCGCGTAGTTCCGGGAGGCCACCGAATCTTCCCCGATATTGCCGCAGCAACTTCTGACCGATTCTTTGATCAGTTCGAGACTGAACTCATCGAGACCTACTTAGAGCCGTTAGACGTTGCGGCAGGCGAAGCACTCATCTTTGACGATTCCCTGCTGCACTGGTCGAGCGACAACTTGTCTGACACGCAGCGCATCACCTTCCAAATTGAGATGGTTCCACAAGATGCGCAGACAGTTCTGTGGATCCGCAACGCCGAGGACCCAACTCAGTTTGACCTTTGGGAGGCCGATACCAACTTCTGGCTGGAATACGACATGGAATCCGTGCTTGGTCGGCCAGAGGGCCTGAAGTTCTTAGGGACGCGACCAAACCCCAATCAGCATCTCAGCTTGGAAGAGTTCGATGCCAGCATGCAGCGCGCAGACGAAATTCGCAGAGCCAAGTACCTCCTCGACTAACCCACCCCCACCCGCCAACCCCAACCCCAACCCCAACCCCAAAAACTTCTCTGTTTTGTCCTGCGAGGGACCCCCTATAGGGGGTCCCTCGCAGGACAAAACAGAGGGTTGGGGTTGGGGTTGGGGGTTGACTATCGGATACTGACGCTTGGTCCGATTCGGGCAAGATCTCTTGCAGTGTCGGTGATGGACTTCAAGGAAGAAAGCGTCGAGGTTCCTACCGAGCGGGGAAAGTAATCCACCCCTATCTGCTGCAGCGTTGCGCCCCCGAGTATGGCTCGAGCTAGAAGTTCGGCATCGAAGAAAAGGGAGTTGCTCTCTGGCAAGCACTCAATCACTGCCTGACGCCGCAGCAATTTTGCCGCAAAGTTAACATCTCGCACATTCAGCCCAGTAACAACTCGTACTGCGGTGTTGTACACGGTGGAAAGAATCTCGCGCCGTACTCCCTCGCCGGTGCGGTCAAGGCGATAACAAGAGACGATGTCTGCGTGATGCAGTTCTGTGGCACGAAAAGCACGCTCGCAGATGAGCGGATCTACTGGCAGGTCCGAGTCGGTATAGAAAATCCACTCAGAAGTAGCCTCACTGAAACCTGTACGAAGCGCTCCACCTAAACCCAAATTGGTTTCGTGATGCACCACCCTGAGATGCGGGTGTAGTTCGGCGAGGTCATCAAGCACCTGCGCTGTTGCATCGGTGCTGCCATCGTTGACCGCCAGAATCTCGACTGCCGACACCACAGCCGCGTCAAGCAACTCAGTTGCTGCCTGATCCACTACTTGAATTGTGCGTTCAGCGCCCTCAACTTCGTTCCAAAAAGGCAGTACGAAGCTCAGACTCCTCGAGGTGTCTTTCACAGCAACAGACGGTACTACTGCAGTGTTGATCTGCAGCCATCATCGCTTTAGGAGGGTCTTTGGTAGCCTGACAGGATGAGAGCACTCATTACTGGTGGGGCGGGGTTCATCGGGTCCCACCTTGTGGACGCGCTAGTGGCGCGTGGCGATGAGTGCACTGTGCTTGATGACCTGAGCCGCGGCTCTAGGGCGAACCTTTCACAACTTGGCGATCGGGTCACCTTGGTGGAGGGTTCCGTTACCGATCGAGCGCTTGTTGAAGATCTTGCGCCCAGCTTTGATGCTATTTACCACTTGGCCTCGGTAGTTGGAGTGCGATCTACTGTTGCTGATCCTGCCCGGGTAATTGAAGTGGCAGTTACTGGCACCACAAATCTGATTTCTGCTGCAGCGCCAGATGCCTCGTTGCTTGTTGCTTCAAGTTCTGAGATTTATGGACGCTCAACCGCTACCCCATTTGATGAACAGACCCCGGGTTTACTAGGCCCACCGCAGGCCGCAAGGTGGAGTTACGCCCATGCCAAAGCTTGCGTAGAACACCTTGCATTAGCTGCAGGGGTGTCAGGGCGCCGACCACCTTCAGTCATACGTTATTTCAACGTCTATGGGCCTCGAATGCCACAAAGTATTGACCCATCAGTCATCACTTTATTCTTTGAGGCCGCCCGAGCAGGCAACGGCCTTGTCCTGTACGGCGATGGCTCGCAAACTCGCAGCTTTGTGTTCGTCCGTGATGCCGTAGAAGGAACTATTTCAGCCTGTGAGCGCGGATCCGGGCAGGTCGTCAATCTTGGCGGACCCGAGGAAACCAGTATTTCTGATCTGGCTCAACAAATTCTGAGAATTACCGGGTCTACATCTAGCTTGCAAAGAGTGGAGCTCCCGAGTGACCTGGGTCTGACTTCAGAAGAGCCACACCGGCGCAGCGCAACCGGAGCACTTGCCGCCGAGTTGCTGGACTGGAAACTACAAACCCCGCTCGAGGACGGGCTCAAACTGACTTGGTCGTCTTGGCCAGAGACAGTTACTCGGTTGAGTTGAGAATAGCTAAGCCCGGCATAGCCGGCTGAGTAGGTTCTTTGCACAGTGACACACTGCAAACGCTGCTAACGGAGGCCACCAGTAGATGCTCCCTATCGAACAGTACCCAAGGAACGGCACCCGTCGAATACCGGGGGCTAATGTGCTTGGCGTGCTCTTCATTCGCCATGCAGCTCGCCTGGCAAAAGATTTTATTATCTACGCCCGGCTCAACAAAGCCTGGTGGCTACTTCCCGTAGCTGCTCTACTCATTGTTGCTATTGCGCTTGGAACTGCTACTCAGGCTGTTGTCCCCTACGCGGTCTACACCTTCTTTTAAGTCGATGAGCTACTAACTCGATGGGTCATCACTTTGTCTTAGGGGTAAGTGCCCTTTATCACGATGCCGCAGCAGCGCTACTTTGCGACGGCGTAGCAGTGGCCGCTGCACAGGAAGAACGATTTTCTCGCATTAAGAACGACCCATCGCTACCCATTCAAGCAATCAAATACTGTCTGCAAGAGGGCAAGGTACCCAAAGATGCCGAGCTCACCGTTGTTTACTACGAGAAGCCGCTGAGCTCTTTTGTGAGAGTGCTCAAAACCTTTACAGCAATTGGTTACAAGGGAATCAACACTTTCCCGCGGGCTATGGAAGAGTCGCTCCGCCGAAAGCTCTGGGTTTCATACGGGGTAGACCGTGCGCTCAAGCAATTGGGTTTTGCGCCTGCCAAAGAGACTCTGTACGCAGAGCACCATATGAGCCACGCAGCAGCAGCATTTTACCCCTCCCCCTTTGACTCCGCGGCTGTGCTTACCTTTGACGGGGTTGGCGAATGGGCAACCTCCTCTATTGGGATAGGCACTGCATCAAGTATCGACCTACTACAAGAGATGCGATTTCCCTCCTCGCTAGGTCTGCTGTATTCCGCTTTTACCTCGGCGTGCGGATTTGGGGTGAATAGCGGCGAATACAAGTTGATGGGTCTTGCCCCCTTTGGACAGCCTCGATATGTCGAGAAAATCCGTAGCGAGGTCATGGACCTTCGCGAGGATGGGTCGTTCACACTCAACCTTGATTACTTCGACTATCTGGCCGGCAAACGGATGACTTCCAAGAAGTTCAATCAGCTCTTTGACGGGCCGCCCCGAGTAGCTGAAGCACCGATTACTAGAAGAGAATGTGACCTGGCTCACTCCATACAGATTGTGCTTGAAGATGTTGTGCTGAGGGTTGCGCATCATGCTCATAATCTGACTGGCTCAGACCAAGCAGTACTCGGCGGAGGAGTCGCTCTTAATTGTGTGGCAAACGGGCGACTGCTGCGTGAGGGCCCCTTTAGCGAAATCTGGGTGCAGCCAGCAGCGGGCGACGCTGGGTCGGCTCTGGGCTGCGCATTGTGGGCTTGGTATCAGGTGTATGGCCACGAACGGCCCAACCCGCAGGGCCAGGACTCAATGGCCGGAGCACTACTCGGACCAGCTGCTAGCAGCAGCAGCAACCCAAGCAGCACAAATAGCGATAGCGAAGCGAACCACAACACGGCAGAGACCTTCCGAGCACTTGGCCGGCCCTGCGAGCAGCTGAGCAACACAGACGAACTCGCCGAGCGGGTTGCAGCAGTTCTCGCTGATGATGCAATTCTTGGTCTGTGCTCTGGGCGTATGGAGTTTGGCCCTCGAGCACTGGGCAACCGGTCGATCTTGGCAGACCCTCGATCCCCCTTGATGCAACGCAGATTGAATTTGGGCATCAAAAATCGCGAGTCCTTTCGGCCCTTTGCCCCAATAGTTCTTGAGGAACGATCAAGTGAGTTCTTCGACCTTGATAGGCCCTCGCCGTATATGTCATTCGTCGCCCCAGTTTGCGGTGCTCACCCAGCTACTGAGACCGCAGCTACTGACTCGCCTACTGCGAAACCCACAGACCCAAACACTGCAAATCCTGCAGCGATTATGGATCTTGCTGCGCTACTTCAGAAAGTGAACTCTCCTCTTCCAGCAGTAACTCACGTAGACGGAACTGCACGAATTCAAACCGTTGACACCCAACGCAACCCTCAGCTGCACAGCATTTTGTCTGCCTTTGAGCGACTCACCGGCTGCCCAGTTTTAGTCAATACCTCGTTCAATGTTCGCGGCGAGCCAATCGTGCTGACAGCAGAAGACGCTTACCGTTGTTTTATGACAACGCAGATGGATTACCTAGTGATTGATGACTGTCTGTTTAACAAAGAGCAGCAACCAGACTGGACGGGGCAGAGTGCAACTGTTGTCGCCGACTAGCTCGGCCAACGCGACCAACGCGGCTAGCCCCGCTTCTGCTGAATCTTCGACAGAGTCGGCTGCAACTCATCCAACATCTTCCCTGCCACAATCCGTGAGCCAAGTTCGTTGGTATGAACAGTGTCCCAATAAATGGATTCGGTCTGACCATCAAATACCCCAGAGAGGTCAGTCACCCCCATAGCGCTCAACCCAGAGCGGGCCGCATCCGAGGTTTGAGTCCAGACCTTGACAGAATTTTTATCGATCCCGACTGCAGCAAGTGTCTTTGCGTCGGCAGTTGACTGTGGCTGCTTCGTCCGAATATCTGGCTGCCAAAAAATCACGACCGGCACTGCGGAGAGTTCAGAAAACTTTCGAATGACTTCAATTCCGCGCCCATAACGCTTGAGTACCATCTGCCCCGAGGCTGCCGGGGATAGCTTCTGATCAGGCGGACGAGCCTGACTAAGCGGCAGCATTGTTTGCGGTGCTGAGGACTCAGCGGCATTGGCAGTTGCCCGCTTACTTAAAACTGCATCTAGCTCGCCGTCAATCAGCGATGCGGGTTGTGGGGATGCACCCTTTCCTTGCGCTTCAAGCACCCCTTGAAGCGCAATATCGTTTGCACCGTCGTAGATCACAATAAGGTCGGGCTTTTGCTCTCCCTGTAATTGTGAAATCAGAAGCATTGCCGACTGCCAGTTGACGGTGGCTGGCACGGCAAAGTTGTGGATCTCTAGCGGCACTCTTTGTTGTTTTGCAAGCGTCACGAGTTCGGATGGGATGGTGTGTTCGTCTCGCTGCCCCGCACCAAACGCAGCCGAACCGCCAAAGAACCAGATCACGATGGGAGTTCCAAGCGCAGGGTCTGTTGCAGTGGTGCGGCGCTCGCCATTGCGAACGTTGATGTACTGAGAACTCACGTCCTTGATTCGCCAGCCGCCCACTGCTGCATTGAACTCAAGATTGTTCCACGCATCCAACAGACTGACTCGAAGGTTTTTTGCCCAGGGCGCATCTTTGAAAGCCGGGTCATCCTCGAATGGGCGCGTAAACGTGCTCGGGCGGTCTTGCCCCGTTACAACCTTTTGATCGGGGTCAGACAGTGACACTTTGAGAGGGCCCACCCCTGAAAACAACGCAATGCCTAGCGCCGCCACTGCTGGGAGGAGTAGTCGGAGATGCCCACGCAACCGGACCTTTTTTGTGGGTCGCGGCTCTTGCATTGCCATACTGCGAGCCTGAGCGGGCTGGCTCGACCCTGTGTGCGTCTGTTGCGGTGGCACCTGCAGCCACGCAGAGCTCCTAGTTGCCCATCCTCCATCGAGTGAGGAGTAGCCAACCAGCCGAGAGAGCAGATTGACGGGGATGACCACCAAAAACATGATCAGACTTGCAAGAACTGCAGTCACACCCTGCCCTAGCGAACGCGCTGCACGAGCAACCCCGGAGTCGATTCTGGCCGCTACACCGTGCGCTCGCGCATAGATCTCTAAAAACACCGTGGTAAGTAGCCCCAGCAGTAAAAAGGTGAGCAGTGAGGGTGCCCGATACCACAGCAGCATTGACAGAATCAGTGGCCCAAGGGCAAGTCCGGCTACGGCTGGGTTTCGTTGTGGCCAGCGCAGGGGTAACGACCAACGAACGAGAGCCCCGTAGGCAAGCACTGTTCCAACTAGAGCTACTACAAACGGGTAGGCAAATCCCAACAGCCAAGAGCCAGCTGCAATCCCTCCGATTAGGCAACAAGCAATCAAAGACAGCCACCGGCGAACTCGCAGGCTGTCGGGCTGTAGCAACCAGATCAGCAGCAGTCCGAGCAAGAGCAGCGCTGCGACAGTGCCCAGGTCCTGCGGTGAATCAATACCAACCCGAGCTACTGCTGCGCCGCAGCCCACAAGCAGTACTGCCATAAGCAGCCATGGGCTGTCACGGGTACCCGCTGTTGCGCTATGCATCCGATCGGAGTTAATCCCCACGTCTGGATTCTACTGCCCCTCTAGTGAAGAAGCGCCTACTGCGCCACCCGCTGCTCAGCCGAATTAGGAGGCGGGAGTCACAGCAGGTATAGCATCTGTGGTTTGCCCAATGTGGCAGTACAAGCCCAGCCCGTCTTGGCCGGTTTGGTCGCTTGTAAACCAAGGTGTCGGTTCAAACATCAGATCGGGGTGCTTACTTGAGACCAGGCCCCAAGGGTTTTCCCATCCGGGGATTACCCACAGGTCAACCATCCAGTGATTCAGCTGCGGCTGATTCACAGCTCCCTCAGCTGCACAACGGGCGGCTTGCTCGGGGTACAGGTTGCCGTTCTCATCGAATTCTGAATTTCCGATTATTGAATCACCCTTTTTGCAAAGGTTTGAGTGGTAGTGCCAGGGAATCACTTCGAGTGGCAGGCCTTTTGGGGGACCCGCTTCGATAGTTCCCAGAACGTTATAGGCAACCGAAATCACCTTTGAGTCAGGCTTGTCATCCTCGAAGGCCAACAGAGTTGGGTGCGCTAGGTCCAAGGTGTTCTTAAAGCGAGACCAATTTATATATTCGAACCCTCTGCCATTCACTCGCTGGAAGTTCCGCACAAATCCTTGAGCTTCGGCGTCTGCAACCGTGGGAGTAGACATTGCTGCCGCCCGCACCAGAACTAATTGATCAGCGAGCAACTGCCGCCGCTCGGGGGTAAGCAATTGATTTGTGGCGCCAAATCGAACTGTTGCGCGCATCTGGGTTGGTTGTGAAGTACCCCAGCCGTAAAGCATGTGTTCTTTGGGCGGAGTACTAGGCGTAGTAGCGGTTGTAGCAGCGACCTCTTGAGCCGAACCCGAACTCGAAGCCGATGGAGCGTCCGAACTCGGCTGAGTTAGCGGTTCAGGATTGCGAGTAGAAGCAGGTAGCACAACAGCGGCAAGCAGAACTACCCCAAGCACTGCTGTGAGCAGCAACTGGAAGTAAATAGTCAATGACCGCCCCGAAGTACCAAATTCCACCCCTCAGTGGTACCACAACAAACGCGCTTTTGAAAGTAACTTTCACAAAAATGACCTCTACCACCTGAGTGCCCTATGGGGTTCGGGGCGGGTGAGGCACGCATGCGGGCATTCTCACCTCGCCTACCTAAAACTTTTGGTCAGGCCATATGGCAAGCGGTTTAGCTCTTGGGGTCCCACTTCTCAGCAGCGAGCACTTCGGAGCCGCTAGGCACCGCTGGCGGTTGATAACTGAACGGGAACTGATCACTTATCTGGTAGCGCCACTTCTGGCCATTCTCGTCAGTTTGGAAGTGAAACATCTGGGCACCCTCAGACACAAACCCAAGCGCCATTACAATTCGAAGCTCATCGGTGTTGTTTTGGGTTGAACCGTGAATGAGAGCGTTGTGGTGCACCAACGCAGTACCCATCTCCATATTGCAGGATATAAGTTCATCGATTTTCACCTCAATCGGATCAGGCGGTGACCCTCGGTAAGGCAGGTCGAAACGGTGACTTCCAGGCTGCAGGAACAGTCCTCCATTTTCTGCATTTGTGAGTTGTAACGGTAACCAAATGGCACCACTGAGGTATTGAGACTCGTCAACAAACGTCCAGTCCTGATGGGCTGCAATATAACCACCTTCGCCCGGATATTTTACAAAGATACTTCCGATATAAAAGCGGTGGTTACACAAAATACTGTCGGCTATCGGCTGTATTTCAGCACGCACGAATGCATCTATACGCCGCCGAAGCTCTGGCCCGTCGTTTTTGTATAGCGTGAAGAACGGCGCAGAGTCTTCTGGAATGAGTGGAAGTACGAGCTGCCGCAGTTCTGCGAGCCGTTCGCGACTTATAAACGGGACCACCGCAAAGCCCTGCTCACGAAACGAGCGGTCATACTCGGGGTCAATCAGGATCGGTAGGCGGTCGATACCAGCACTTACACGAGTCATAAGGCGAGGGTACCTAACTCGTTCGACCAGAGGCAATCCATTCTTAGGCGCCGAATCATCAAAGAACGCTCCTTTGTGCTGAAATTGCTGCGTTGCAATAAAGAAGAATCACCGTTGAGCATCCTGAGTAGCTTCGAGACCCGCAACGAACCGCTCGGGGGTCATGCTTTTTGGTGGGCGGGCGAGAAGTTTGGTTGGCTCAACCGCTGGGTCTGGGCGACCCTGATGAAGTTGCTTCACATAGCCTTCAATATCAAACTCGTAGCACTCAACCTTGCCCTCTGGTGTTTGCTCATCAGCAAAATAAAATTGCAGTGGAATCTGGCTGGGAGCAAGCATGCCATGTGCTGCAAGGCGCAGCTCGCCTGAGCTATTCGATGGGGAAAAGTGAATAATGCCAGACACCATCAAAATGAGTTCACCTGCTTGACAATCAAAGCGTAGAGCCGCTGCCCGAACCGAATCTAGAACCTCATCAAAGGTAGACGGAACATGCAAGGACCTAATCAAGTTCGTAAAACGGTGCGATCCCGGCACCACATGCAGCGTGCCGTTGAACTCATTCATATCTACTAGCGGAATCCATGCATACAAGCTTGTTGCGTGGCGCTCATCAACTAGCGCGTAATCCTGGTGTGGCCCTGGTTCATCATTGGTTGAGGACGGCTTTACCGAGAAGTCAAGGCGCATCAATTCAAGCTGTTCAAGATCAACAACCTCGGCAATTTTGGGGGTAAGCAGCGCTTCTAATTCTGTGGTGATGTATTCGCGCACATCGTTTTCGGGAATCAGAATGGTATGGAACCAAGCATCGCCGATCGGCCGGTCCATTCGGCGTACAGCTTCAGCAAAGATCTCTTTTCCACGCTCCACTTCTTCGGCAGTGAGCACTAGACCGAGTCGAACATAGCCATCACGAGCCAAAGCTTGGGCAACTGATGCATCCTTGACCCCTAGGACCTCCCTAATTGGCGCAGG
>Ga0105051_10002521_pt1 | contig 23307 bp, 23 predicted proteins | sample FRY02_FD_78383 | JGI IMG/M metagenome (GOLD analysis project Ga0105051, IMG submission 78383) | Freshwater microbial communities from Lake Fryxell liftoff mats and glacier meltwater in Antarctica - FRY-02 (megahit assembly) | ecosystem: Environmental > Aquatic > Freshwater > Ice > Glacier... | reverse complement strand
TTCATGCCTGAAAAATCCATCTCTAAACTGAAAGTGACTTCCAACCTTGATGTTTTCGCTCAAAAATGCCGTCATTTGCCGATGCAAACTCGGTTTTGAGCGGGTTTGTACCCACAGATTCTGCGGAAGAGCCAAACATAAAGAGAGCCGTCGAGGTCAAGTTTATACCGCTTTTAATGCCGTCATGAAGCGACAGCCAAAAACGGACGAGCCGTTACTCGGGATCCGACGTCATGCAAAGGCAGAGTTCGAGAAAAGTCTCGATGTCATCTGTCAGTTCTTCGATGGACTTCCCCGATCGAAGCGACATTTCTAGAGACGTAGCGATCGGCGTCATTTCGTGAAATCCGTAGCTACCACAGGCGCCGCGAAGCTGATGCACCAGCACGCACAATTGACTGATGCTTTGCTCAGCCACCGTCAGCCGGATCGCAGACACACGGTTGGGAATCTCCCCAACAAACTCAGAAACCAGGCACGTGAAATCTGGATCAGAGATAAGACTAGAATGGATGCTGCCTGAAGACATATTAACTGACCATGTTTAATTACATTGCCATTGGAAGCCGCCGCACTCTTGCGGCTCCTCCTTATATCGATATCTAGAATTGCAAACAAGACGATAATCGGGTGGAAACAAAGCACCTGAGTGCGGGGAGCCGCAAGCGACTTATGGTTCTTGTTTGCGAAACCGGATTCCGCATTACGAATCAGGGTTTTCCTTAGCCGTCTGTAGGGGTCTCCGCGTTTGGGATTGAAATAGGAATTCAGCTTCAAAAGCTCGTCTTTTCAATCAAAGAAACACGGTTGTTGCGGGTCTAGCCGGCTAATGAAACCGATTTAGAGGTTGAGTCTTTCGCGGATAACCGACTTGCTACCTAACATGCCACCCGCCTAGGATGGGGTAGACGTTTACCATTATCTAAAAAATTGAGTCGCACTATGGTTGTGTTCGTCGTTGATGATGACGAAGGAATGCGTCGCTCGCTTTCATTTGTGCTCAGCAAAGCGGGAATTGAAACACGTTGCTTCTCATCGGGAAGCCAACTGCTTCAAGAATGGGACGACTTAACACCTGGCTGTCTGGTGGTCGACTTTCTCATGCCCGACATGACAGGTTTACAACTGGTCGAACATGTTCGCGCTCGAGGAGTGATGACGCCGTTTATCTTGGTCACTGGCCATGGCACCGTCACGATGGCGGTTCAGGCAATGAAGATGGGCGCCGTCACGGTGATCGAAAAGCCGTTTCATCACGACCACCTTTTGGATCTACTCGAATCGGTTCGAGCGATGATCAGCCAAACCGAGTTGCAACGGCAATTGATCAGCGAAGAAGAGTGGGTGATCGATCGAATCAATTCGCTTACTTCGAGAGAAAGCGAAGTCATGGAGTTGGTTGTAAGGGGCGATCTAACGAAACAGATCGCTAAACAACTTGGAATCAGTACGAAGACCGTTGAAGTCCACCGTAGTAACATCACGAAAAAGATGGGGGTTCAGTCCGTAGCTCAATTGGTGAAAATTGTCGTCAGCGCTAAATTGCGATCAAACTGACGACAGCTCAATCGTTCAATCGAGCACGTCAGAGGCGATTTCCCTCGCGAGCCCTAGCTGTAAACCTCTCGGGCGAATGATAGCTTGCCGTTGAAGTCGGGCGGTGGGATAAACCCATCGTTCGTAGTCGCCGTTATCTTGATATCATTCATCCGCTCCATCCAATCGTGCAATGCCGTCCACCAGCGGTTGATTTTCTCGAAAGAGCGATCAACGGCTCTGGTAATGTCATTAAGATCATTGATCGGTTTGAAGACGAAGTCTTCCGCGCCCAAACGCGTCGCCTGAAGCACAGTGCTCATCGAAACCATGCCCGTAAGCATGATTGCTTGAATTCCACCGTCACGACGCTTGATGTCTCGAAGCAACGTTAAGCCATCTTTTTTGGGCATATCAATGTCAAGAATGACGACACGAATAGCATTTTGGAAGATATGTGTGAAAGCTTGGTCAGGGTCTTCAGAAGAAATGACTTCATAGCCACTTTTTCGTAGTTTCTGGCCGACAATCTTCAAGATTGCTGGATCGTCATCGATGTGCAAAACTTTCTTGTCCATTCACCTGCCCAACCTTTCTGATGTTTTAGATGCGAGTAGATGATCCCATCGCGAAACAACAATTCTGGTCGCCTAGGTTAGACGCTGCCTACTGATTCGTGCGAACGAACCAGTGACGACCGCGAAGCACCAAGACTGGAACGATCAGCCACAGCAACCCTTTGATCGTAAAAAACGCCAAAGTGCAAACCGCTAGGCCCCAGGAGTTGTTAAACAAAGCGTTCCATGCTTGCTCGATCATATTGAATCCTTTCCACTTACTATTTATTTATGTGGCTACTGACTACTTGGGGGCACAGCAAGCAATCTCTTTCCGTCACAAATATTCGCCCCGTATGCACTTGAAGCCTTACTCAACTTCGTGACTTGCACTGTTTTGCAAGATTTGACCGTTCGACTCACTGGAACGAGATGAACAAAAAAACCGCTATCAAATCTTCACCGGAGGACCTGAACCGGTGAAGTGCGTCCAATACGATATCAATCGAAAGACGGATGTCTTTTAACGTCGGCTCTAATTTCTAATGGCAACGATTACCGTTAGGTTTCCGTGTGGACATTTGAACTGGACTGTTTCCACATCCGCTCCCCGGTCAAAGTTAATGACGTGGTCAATACCACTCACTGAAGTGGGCAGGCCCAATGCGATGTCCGATCGACCAATCCGCTCCTTCGCGCCGCCACCGATCATATTGGCGAGCTCAGCGACGAGATCACGAACATCGCTGTCGACCTCCGTAGGACGGTCTCCAAGGAATGCCTCAGCCGCAGCAAAGGCAACCTCTTTGTCAACGCTGACAACAATCGTGCATTGCAATGGACCACCGAAACCAATGATGCCGCTGACATCATGCGCAGTTCGTGATGATCCCGATTTTAGCATTGGTCCAACTTCAACACTCCATCCCAGCATGGTTGAGAGGACAGCCTTTGTGCTGTCGATGAAGAGTGGTAAATATTTGCTTTGCAGTTCGACAGGTTCTGTGGCGAGAGTCATGGTTTTGATTGGGTAAGCGTTACAATCTGCAGAATGTTTGGGACGATTTACTGAGCAGGGACATATCGATCAAGCTTCGATCGCAAAACTTCGTTATCAAAAGGCTTTGTCAAGTAATCCGTAATGCCCGCTTGAATTGCCCGCACCACTTGCGATTTTTGAGATTCTGTGGTGACCATAATGATTGGAACGGTGGTGCCTAACGCTCGTAGCTCTTCGGTAAGCTCCAAGCCGCTTTTCTCAGGCATGTTCCAGTCCGTAATCACAAGGTCAAACTCGTGAAGCTTAAAGATGTCTAATGCTTCTTGCCCGTTCGCCGCTTCGACGCAATCCGAAACACCGACAGCAAAGAGAGAGCGAAGGATGATTTTTCGCATTACGCCCGAATCATCAGCAACAAGAACCTTCATGAGCCTACTCCAAGTGTATGTTTGAACGATACCACCGACCGAGGTAACATCGAGCTTGAGACTAGAGAGCGGCTCGAATCATCAAGACGCTTCCTTGGTAAAGTTGCTTTTATTTCTCGCATGGGGAAGAAATAAATTTCTCAAACTCCGATTTTTGCATTATTTGCACTACCAACCCACCAGCGGGGAGTTCCGTACGAGCCGAATTCGCGGGTTGTAGGAACGCGGAGGTCCTAGCCTATTGCAACACGAAGTCCCACTCGTCTCGTTGGTTTGCATCGACTGGAGAAATTACTTCCAAGGAGCTGACAACGATTTCGTCAGCTATCGTTTTCTTTGTTTTGGGAACTTCGTTTATACGCTCATCGTTTCGCGATTGATCGTTGATTTTTGATAGCTCTACCACAGTATCCCAAATTTGCGCTTCGATAAACGAAACCGGCACTTCTGGCTTCAATTCTTGGGCAGGAGCAATCAAGTCACTAACGATTTGTTCATTCAATCGTATAATTTCATCTTCCATATTTGCTTTTTTGAACGCCAATGAGTCAATCTCCGTTTTCATTTCCCCTAGCTGGGGAGCCAAAACATCGCATTGTCCTCGCAAAGTATCGGCAACTTCGCTCAAACGCTGAACTTCTGCACTCGCCAACCCGATAAGCGTCTCCTTTTCATTGAGCTCGTGAACAGCTACCTTCTTCGCCGAAGTCAGCGCAACAGTCGCTTGAACAAGTTGCGAAACCCTGCCCAATGAAAATGAAACGTCATTCTCAACGTCTTCAAGTTCCTTTGTTTTCGCTGCTAGGAGATCTTCAAGACTCCTCGCATTCTCAACTATCTCTCGATTCTCAATGCGAAGGGTTTCAAGCATGCCGTTCAACTGCTCGATCTCTGCATCTGCTTCGATCTTCTCATCAGAACGCTCCTGTAGCTGAATTTCGAACAACAGGACTGACTCCTCAAGATCATTTCCGCGTCTCCCAAGATCAGCGATTCGCTTTTCAATCGTTTGCCTGGCTGCTTCCTGTTCTTCAATGAGTCGTCTGGCCACGACCACTTGCTCGGACTTCTCCTCAAAATCCCTATCCTGCAACATAATGAGGGCAGACGTCTCTTCAATCTTCGATCGATGATGATTGATTTGAGATTGGAGATAGTCGGACTCCTCATTTTTTGCCTGGATCATTGCTTCCACTTGTTCAAGTTGAACACGCTTGGAATCGATCTGTTCGCCATTAAGATGTAATCGAACAGTCTGTTCTTCGTTCAAGGTTTGCAAACGTATCAGCTCACCTTTTTCGATTTCTAAAACTGAAATCTCTTGAACAACCAATTCAAGCTCAGACCGACGCAGGGCAATTTCATCCAAAACTTTATCCAGTTCGGCTTCTTTCAAACAAAACGCCGCAGCAATTTTTGTCAATTCATCTTTTTGTGTTTCCAGGAGGCTAGCTGCGTTTTCAAGTTCTCTTACTTTTGATACCTGAGTCTCTGTCTCCGCAAGAATCCCCATCAGCACCTGCTTCTGGATTTCGCATTCGATTTGAAGTTTCGCAAGTCCCTCAGAAGACTCGGTAAGCTCAAGGATTTCTTGCTGCTTGGCTAGGATGATTTGGTCCGCCTCAAGAAGACCATGATGCAAGCGTTCACTCTGCGAGCTTAGCTCATCTACCTGCTCTTTTCCCTTTTCACAATCGCTTCTCAAGGACTCAATCTGCAACTCCAAATGAAGAACCACTTGCTTGCATTCTTCTGACCGGTCCCATTCTACGGTTGTGCGTAGCTCCATTGCCTCCAACTTAAGCTCTGCACTCGCAAGCTGCTTCAACAACTGTTCAAGATCCTCACCTGCATCCATGGCCCTGCGCTGAGTTCCATCGACGTTTTCGATTGAGTCTTTCAACTGGTTTCGCACGGCATCAAGTTGAATCGCCGTTCGTTTAATCTCATCCGAAAGGGCCAGTTCGTTTTGTTGCATTGTTTTACGGACACTCTCGGATTCGACAATCGAGCCTTTCGCTTCACGCTCTTGGTGAAGTAATTTGTCAACCGCCAACACAAGCTTCTCCCTATTTCCTTCGAGGGCCTGAACATCCTCGTTTAAAGCGTTGAGGTACGTAGACCATTGTTGCCCAATCCCTTGAGCCTCAATCACTTCTTCGGAAAGCTGCTGAAGACGATTCTCCGCATCCAGCAACTGTTTGCCACAACTCTCAACATTTTGATTTAGCTCAACCCGCAGTGCATTGGCTGCGATTAGTTCGGTGTTGCGAGCCTCAATATCTATTTCCACATTCTTTTTCTGCTCGTGTCGTTTCTTAAGCTGCATCAAGAAATCATCTGTTTCAAGCTCTAAGCGAAGATTGCGAGCCTCATTAAGCTTCGTTGCTTCGAGCGTTAAACCAGAAACCTGAGTCTGTAGTTTGATCACATCCTTTGACAACGTGTCCATTTCGTCCAAAAGCGTCAGGCGTTCGTCCAAGATGTTCTGCAATTCAATCTTATTAAGTTCAATCTCAGCTTCAATCTCCGTCTCCGAAGATTTGCAGATTTCCAATTGTTTAACGTGTTCTTGAATCACCTCTTCCAACGCAACTACCTGCTGAGCAAGCTCGTGTCTGCGCAAGCTAATCAACTCGCATTCGAGGTTGCATTTACCTAGCTGCTCGACAGCAACATTCATGCGACCATTAAGCGAGACGGACTGTTCCTCAAGCAATGCAACATCAGCTTGCTTTGCCTCGATTTGCCTCTCTGCTTCGGCCAACCGTTGTGCGGCTTCCTCCTCTTCAAGCAATCGTTCTGCAACGCGTTCATTTAATTCACTGAATGCTAACTCGACATCTCTAAGTTTAGCTTTGGTCAACTCAAGTTCACGAACTTCTGCTCGGATCGCCATCAGCGACTGCTTGTACTCGAACATCTCGACTGATTTTGCTTGCACCTGTTCAGCGTATGCTGCGGCTTTATCATTCAGCATCTCAGCTCGACGGGATGCATCCGTTGCAGTTTTCTCTGCATCTACCGCGGTCTTCATACTTGCCGCTTCGCGCGCTTCTAGCTCAAGCAGGCTTGAATTCTGAATCTGAATTACCTCTTCAATCTGCTTAAGCGAACTCAATAAGGTATCTCGTTCATCAATCAATTCTCGTAGCTCGCAACGCAGACCCTCCAAACTCGATTGCAGCTCGCTTTCTACCTGGCTAGCCTCAAACCGGGAAGCTTGAAGAGCATCAAGCTCGCTGCTCAAGACTTGCTTCTGAGACTGAAGAACCTCCAATTCAAGCCCCAGGTTCTGCTGATCCTTAGCAAGCTCCCCAAGGATGCTGGTGCGTTTTGCAATTTCCACAAAGAGCTCTTCAGACTCAGATTCCGCCGCCGATTTCATCGCAACGAGACGTTCAAGCTCACCAACCTCAGAGAGCAGCCCCGAGACTCGCTTCTCTGTTTCCAGCTCTTCAAGACAAACAGCCTGAAGGTGGCTTTCTTTCGCATTCACAAGATCGCCGAGGGCAAGCAAACTCGCCTCGCCGTGCGCGATTAATTGTTGAAGCCGCGAAGCCTCAGCTTCCAAGGTAACCGATTGATTGACCTGTGCAACGTTCTGCTCCTGCAAGGAATCTAACTCGCCACGAAGTTTAACAACCGCAATTTCATTCTCGTTTCTTCGCTGATTCAAACTCTCTAGCTCTCGCGATAACTCACCAGTTTGCGCCAATACAGAAGCTTTTTCAGTCTCAAAGTCATCAATGACGGTTAACCATGAAGCATTCTCATCGGCCGCATTTTTGATTGACTCCTGTAACGTCAACAACTCAGTTTCAGCATCCCGAGAGACCCCAGCAAAAGCCGAAAATTTCGTTTCTGCATCTCGCAGTGATTCAACCGCAAGACATCGTTTCAGCTCTGTTTCTTGAAGCTCTTCAATGATCAGTTGAATTTGCTCGCCTGCGTCCTTGATACTGCCTCGATGATCCGAAAGAACGCCTTCTTCTGCTATTACTTCTGACTGAAGAGTGGCGAGAACCTTCTTTGACGTGTTAACGTCTGCTTCAAGCCGCTCAAAATCCAAACCGAGCCGATTTGCGGATTCACGCTTGTCGTCAATGGAGCTTTCAACCGCCAATAACTCGCTAAGCAAAGTTTCTAACTTCGAGCTATCTTCGGCTAAAGAGGTTTCAACGGAACCGTGGTTAAGTTTTATTTCTTCTAATCTATCCTCTTCGTCCTTCACTTGAGCAATCGTATTGGCGAGCTCAACCTTGCGTAGACCAAGACGAGTATCCGCTTGCTCCAAACTCTGTTCCATACTCGAAACAGCAGTCTGGCTCGCTTTAATTTTCGCAATCCACTTCCGGCGTTCCTTGAGCAAATCAATAAATTGCGAGGAGAGGTCGTTGACCCGTGCCTGTGCGGTCTTGCGTTCATGGCGAAACTGTTTGTGCGAAAGAGCAACGTTAGCGATAACGCAGGCCCCGGCCAGGAAATACAACCCGGCCATACCAGACGACAGAAGAGCCCCGGAAATGGATCCCAAACTTACCAGGGACGCATTCAGTACCAACGAGCTCGTGGCAATTAGACAAAATAATCCAACGACAGATAGACTCAATGGATAAGTCTTGCGTCCAACTCCATAAATCATCTGCGGCGCATCGTCGGATTCGTCTCGAACGTTGCGTTCAAGAATACTCTCGAGCCGATCGACGTCGGCGACGATTGAATTCCGCTGGAGCCGGATTGGTGGCGAAGATTTACCTGCTTCGCTTTGATTTACCGTAGTTGAACTTTTCATAATATTACTTTGTCTTCGGCGCAACCCGTTCCATTTCTTTCATTCGACGATCCATCGCTTCAAGTCGCATCGCCAAATCATTAACGCTGCTGTCGGCGATACCCTCTTTGGTACCACTCCCTTTGTCCAATGCAACATTCCACCAATCCATTCCAATCTCTCTTGCTTTATCAATCGAACAAACAACCAGTCGAATCTGAATGGTTAAAAGTTCGATGTCCACAAGCTTGATACGAATGTCTCCCGCGATGACAACTCCCATATCAAGGACGCGTTCCAAAATATCCGCGACGGACGATGACGCAGTCGCCGTTGGAATTCTTGTTGTACTCACAGTTCTTCGATCCTTCGTTGGTTTCTATTCTGTCTCGGACGCATCAATAGTGCCGAGTAATGAGATCACTTAAATCAATCGCCCCAATGGTCCCAGGTCCAAATTAAGCTCGTCCCGCCCAATGCCAAAAGCGACACACAATTCATCAATCGCCTCGGATTGCTGCATGAGGCAATCACCGAGGCGGTCAACCTCTTGGGCGGTAAGCGTTCCGTTTTCCATCCGACGGATCGCCTGACGTTCAAGCAGTTCGTGCAGTAAGTTGATTACCGTAACCGCTAGTCGCCCCAGCCCTGTCGCGGCGTTCTCGGCATTAAGTTCTACGCGACGGGAGGCGGCCGCAGCGGTCATCATCGCCTTCGCAAGTTCACCTTCTCCCGAACGGTTGCATTGAATGGGTGCATCGTTCATGTCAGTTCTCCCGCGGTGTGTACCTGCGGATGCCTTATCGCAAGACTTGCCGGCAGCTCACCCATCGCATCGATCGCACAAACGAGCCCGCGAATGCCGATGTAAAGAAGATCTACTCCAGCCACAGAGATCGTGATATCTCCGGTCACGACAACACCTTTGGTCAACACTCGATCCAGCGCTTCACAAAGCGAAATACTTTTCGCAAGTTCACAATTATCGTTAGACATGTTCTGACTCCTTTCAGACGTTTCCACTTTTAGCTATTCCGACTCCAGCCGGTCCAGCAATTCCGCCTCACGCTCATCAAATTCATCTTCTGTAATCTCGCCGTTCTCAAGTTGCAGGTGCAGTGAAGATAACTCGGCCATTGTGCTTGCACGATCCTGTTCTTGTTGCTGCTTCACAGCATTCGCAACTTCCTTGGCAATAAACAACAAACCCTTGAAAGGCGACATCGCGATGTCATCAAGAAAAAACATAAGATTCACTCCATCGAAAGTGCAAGCTTCACGAAACTGTATGGAGGCCAAGGGCCATTGAAACTGATTGCAAATTCATCGCTAAACATCTCGGCGGCTTTATAAACCGCAGTTTGAAACTGCACTTCCGTGCTTCTATCAATCAAACATGCCAGCTTCATCACCTCGGACTCTTGCCGCGTCGGCTGAACATCAACTTCCTTCGAAACCGGTCCGAGAATGTCAAGAAACGATTGTGTGTGTGCATCTCGTTCGCTGGTCAATAGCTTCTCGAACATTCTTCCCATCTCAATTCGATCATCACGGGATGTATCCCCCGCAACGATCAACCCGCGAGCTTCGCAAAGCGTGGGGTATCGATCAACGAAATACTGTGGAACATTCTCAGCCGTCCAGCGAAGCGAAACCGCCATCTCCACTTGTCCATCGACGCGATCGATTTGCTCGTTTAACACAGATTCATTTGACTCAAGAATATGATTCACTTGATCAAGGTCATCAGCTATCAACCCAAAAGAAACCGGCAGCATGCTCCAGTTTTTGGAGATGTGGGTGACAATATCCTGATGTGCCGCCATGTATTTGCGTAGTGGGCGAATCTTTCTCGAAGCGATTCGCGAAACGGCCACAACCAGGGAGCCTTGCGCCACCGAAAAAACTTCGGCATTGTCAATTCCACGCAATCCAGCGTTCGAAATTGCTTGCTCGTCGCACGATCTTAAAAACGCATAAACGTAGAATCCGCTCGCGCCATCAATTTCTGAAGACATGGTTCAACTCCTTTGAACACTTGATAATAAAGAAAGCTAAGTAATGGCCAAGAATTCACAGTCCGGACCTAAGCCACGGAATCAGTAGGTGAATCCACAAGATAGGTTTGGCTTCTGAATCGCTGGCGGGCTAAGTTCCGAGTCTGCCTCTGCATTGCGATCCGCAATCCGGCAGCGCATCTCATCCTGCTCGATGCCGATCTTCTGGATTCTTTCGTCTAGAACCATCATTCGTTCGTAAAGCCGATCTCGCTCAACGACGCGCCGAGATCGCTCCATCTCAAGCGAAGTCAGCCTGAGGTAAAGTTCTGGACTTCGAAGTGATGCGATCGCTTTGCGTGAAGATTGCGTTCGCATATTCTGCAAGCCACGCCGTGGAGGGGACTTTGCCATGATCATATTCCAGTCACAAAAGATGCAGATTGATCGTGAAGATCTACTTCGACGTGACCGCTGCACCTGTAGGAATACCCGTTGATTCGAATGCAGGCGGTCTCGGCAGACGACGAGATGCACTATCAAGTGTAAATTCGCTGTCCCTTAGCTTATCGGTAGAGCTTACCTCACCCGCTTTATTTTCTGAAACTAACCGGCTTGGATCGTTTTTAGCGCCGAGTGCAGAATCTGCAAGACGAGTACCCGTCAGTTGGCTGATCCCTTCGACAGCCTTGTCCAAACCTGAAAACACAAGTTCGCCAGCAGAATTTTCCATCTCGTGGTTTTCTGTGACCAATTGATTTGCGATTACGTTAAGCACGCTTTCTTTCTTTTTTGGCATTGCTAACACGACGCCACGAACCACCGACTCAAGGTCCGCTCTTATAAATGTTCGATTCGATTGCCGCGTCGCATTGTAAAACAAGACGTCTTGGCACGTATTCATGAACACCGCATCGTCACAGGAAACCGCAGCATTACGATGATCGAGAATCTTCGCGATGGCTAATGCTGCACGAATCGTCGGTCCATTCTTTTCGCCTAGCTTCTGACGCATGCCGCGAATGACATCAACGATCGCTGCTACTTCTACGGCCGTTCGACCACTCTTCGCGTGCAAAATCGAAATTTCGGTTTCCCGATCTTGATGCGAAACTTCCAGAGTGATCATCCGATCGAGCAGTGCATCTTGTGACTTGTGCACGCCCACATACTCTTCAGGATTCGACGTGAAGATCGCTCGAAAATCCGAGTGGACGCGGACGTAGTTTTTGTCTTGACCAGACGTTGGGATATTGAGAATCCCTTCTTCCAGAATACTTAAAAACGCATTATTCGCTGCTGCGGGCGATCGCGTAAATTCATCATAGATAACGGTGTGTCCCTGCTCACAAGCGGTCGTCAACCGATTATTCTTCCACATTAGTGAAACGGTTTCTTCCGTCTTTAGAATCGAGCTAACATAATTATCTCGGATCGACTGCCGACGGTATCCGGCGTCCTTCCCCAGTAAATCAGAGCCGCGAAGCTCATCGTCACCATGCAAGAGGGTACAACGTCTGCCGATCTGCGATGCGATGTGCAGTGCGAGCGTTGTCTTACCTGTGCCCGCGGGACCGGAGAGATGAACTGCGTATCCGATTTCAAGATAAGCGAGGGCACGCGAGGTAAGCTCATTGATCGCGGCTGTGGCAACAAAGTCCACACCCGGTCGCGGAACAAAATCGGCCAGACTATCGTTCAAAGCGGTTTCGCTAGTTGATGTTCCCGCGGCGAGCCGTCGATTGGTGGATGCGTCGTGCATGATGACTTGTATTCTTTCCGTGCTAATTAATGCTGAGAGAACAGGCTAAACGTTGGTTATCGGTAACGACAAACCGCTTATCTTGTCGGGGGAACCGGTAATGTTGATGGCCTTGGAAAATCAAAGCTGTTCGCTGAACTGGCTAAGCCGACAAGCGACGTTGGTCGCACAAATGGAACCGCGGAAGCAGCGTTGACCGACGCCCTTAGGGAATCGAGATGAGCATCGCTGGATCGCGTTTTTCCTACCGGTGAAATCACACGTCGAATCGGGCTCACCTGAACAAGCGAAGCCCCTGACCGATTCTTTGTGAAGGAACGCGTCATTTTCTGCGTCTCAATTCGTATGCTCTGAACCCGCAACTTTATCGAACGGAGCGTCGAAAGGCAGGCACGTTTGATTTCTCGTTGCGATCGCTTTCGTTCTGCACCGCTCTGACTCAGCGTTCGTGCGATCTCATTGCGATTTCTTGCAACGTCCATCTTCCTCGAAGAATTCTGCCTACGAGCGGATTGAATTCGTTCCGCACGAAGTGTTCGCAGATTACCAGCAACAGAACGTTGATTGGATCGATTGAACTCATAAAGGTGTCTGGATAGGCTTGACGCCTTTTGGGTCAGATCCGTCTTGATCTTTTTGCGCATCTTCGACACTTCGGATCGCATCTCGAGACAATTCTCCCGGGTGCGGAGAATAAACTCGGTGCGTTCTTTTCGCGTCCGTGCGATTTCGTTTGCAAGCAGTTGCATCTGTTCGCGAAGAATGCTCATGGAACTTAACCTTCATCGATCTAAAATGGAAAGCGTAAAGACAATCTTGGTTGTATGTCTGATAGGAATTGGGAATGTGCCAATCGATCGATTGAGAACTAGGCCGGCCCCATCGATTGAACCGAGGGATTCTTATCAAGGGACCGGCCTAGCGCAATTCGTTTTAAAACGAAGATCAGGCTGGAGCTGCAGCGGTTGCAGTCAAGCCGATCGCTTCTGCATACTTCAAGTAGGTTTCTACCGAAGCGATAACGATTCGTGCTTCGACGGAGAGCAATTCGATACCAACGAGTGATACCTTCGCCCAAATGTCGATGACAATGCCCTTATCCAGGATGCGGTCAACAACTTCTGCCAGGCTGGACGAATCGGTCGTCTTTTGTACTGATGCCATTTGGATTTCCTCTATTTTTAACTGAAAAACTAAATACCAACCACTTAGGACGCTACTGCACACCGAGTGCTCTTGCATCTTGTCTACAATCTGGTGACCATAGACGCCTTCGATTGACGTTGCAGCTATCGCATCCCATACCGACGTGCGGCAGATGGAAAGTCTTTGCGATCACTACACATCTTATTCTTGCTCCCATTTGTTGCCGTAATTCTAGGCCGCGTTTGATTGCACACCTTTGCATTGCCACAAGTCAATTACATTTGATTCCACATCCATTTCATTAAGAAATGAAAATGCGGGCCACGGCCCCGTTACAAGAACGGGAAATACAGATTCGAGCACCGTGCTCCGCAAGATATCCATCACATGCGATACAGCGTCACGCTGAACAAGCAGATTGATTGAAACAATGACTTGCGTTCCATTGTGCCGGTGAGTTGGAGACGTGTTTTTGAGACTCCTCGTCGACACGTTCGTATCCTTAAGCACTGCCCCCATTTCGTTTGCCAACGAGATCGCAACAACGCTCGCTGACTCCTCCATGCTACGCAGAAACTTTCCATTGAGAAACTTGCGACGAAGATAGTCGCCGCCGGAGGAGGTTGCCTGTTTGTATCTTGCTATCGATTCGTCATCAATGACATTTTCTGGGGGTCGCACCGGCCAGTGCGAGTTAATCTCTGAGCAACCTTGCACGCGTTTTAAACACTCAAAATAAACCGCACCACGTTGCTGAGCAAGCTCCTTCATCTGCTCAAGATTGAGTACCGCCCCAAAACGAAACGGCAAAATATCCGTCAGTCGGTGAAGTTCGTTGACGATGAGCGAGAAATCGGCGATCTGTGCAGCGGATGCATTTTGTGGCTCACATAATTCGTCAACTCTGCTTATCGCAAAAACGAGTCCGGCAGTAGAAACGAACTCAACTACACCAAAACTTTTTGTAGACAAACGTTGCAGTTCAGACAAATTGGGCGACGCCACCGTGGCATAAACCAGGTATCTTTTATTAGCTGCTTGTTGTCTTTGGAGAGATGCATTCATCACGCCGCCCTCGCGATCTCATCCTTCGGAACCAAGACAGGACAAAAGCTGTAGGTTGGCCATGGACCTAATAACTCAACCCTTAATCCGGTGAGAGGAAAATGGTTCTGGTTCCACTCGTTTCCCCACTGGGTAAGCTGATCCGACTCGCTTTTTCCAACAAGCACAGCCATGTGTCCGAGCAATTCCTCTGAGGACGCTTCAGATGAGTGCGATCGCAGCGGTCTTGCCGCCACATCGGCAAACGTACCTTGAAGTGCCGTAATGGCTTCTGAGCAGCTATCTCCAAACATGGATCGCGTGGCAAGGGTGCGATCCCTTTGCATGCTTCGGAGCTTTAAATAGCTTGCGCCACCGGTCGGTTTTCCATCTTCAACCATTCCATTTTTCCGGGCGAGAATTTCAGTTCCCATCGCCATGTTTGCAAAAAACTTAACACCCCACTCGCATCTTCCCGCCATGTTCTCAAAGTAGAAAGACAGTTGATCCGAAACACCGGATGCGAAACACGACAGTTTCTGGTGAGTCGAGAAAAGCGTTCCGAACCGAGATGGATAGAATGCGGATCGATTACTCAAGATCGAAACAACGGTTTCATGCGCAATCACTCGCGGAGTCAACCACTCAATGTCTGAAAGGTTTCTTTCACCAACGTCCCCTTCAAATTGATCTCGGTCAATAAGCTTGTACCAAGCGCGAACTGTACCGGAATCCAAGAATTCGATTCCGTATTGTTCCAGCATTTGTTTAACCGTCTGCTCATTCTCATGATCACTACCAAGCAACGGGCTGCAGGACACGACATCTTCGGCGACAGGTGAAGATTCAGAGAATCCTAAAAGGTAGAGTGCTTGTTCTGTCTCTACGGATGTTTGATCAGACATTTGTACCAACCGTCCTTGTGTTTTTAATCGCTTCCAAGCTGCTCTGAATATCGGCGTTAAAAATTGCAAGTTCGCCCAAGTTGCCACCGTTGGTCAAACTATTTTCTACCACTCGCCGTATCCCTGTCCTTGCCGCCATGCTGCAGAACGAAGCGATATCAGCTCCCGACAAACCCTCTGTTGATATCGCGAGCTCTTCATAGTCAACGGGATCAGCGAGTGGCCGATCTTTTAGATGGACCTTTAGAATCGCTTTCCGGCTTTCGAGGTCGGGTAAACCAACTTCGATCGTTTGTTCAAAACGTCCAAACCTTCTCAATGCGGGATCAACCATGTCCGGCCGATTAGTCGCCGCAAGAACGAAAACACCGCTTAATTCCTCAATCCCATCCATCTCAGCAAGAAATTGGCTTAGAACCCTGCTTGCGACGCCGGAGTCTTGAGAACTACCCTGTCTTGTCGAACACAGTCCGTCGATTTCATCAAAGAACATAAGGCAAGGTGCTGCTTGTCTCGCCTTGCTGAAAATTTCACGAATGGCTCGTTCCGATTCGCCTACAAATTTCGAAAGAAGTTCAGGACCTTTGATTGAAATAAAATTAACCTGACTCTCCGTAGCGGCCGCCTTTGCAATTAACGTCTTACCAACCCCTGGAGGGCCGGCAAGCAATACGCCCCTCGCTGGTCGCACTTTCGCTTTGGCAAAAAGCGATTCGTACAACAAAGGCCATGAGATAGCCTCTCGTATTTGCTTTTTGATAGGCTCAAGTCCACCGACATCTTCCCAGCGCACATTCGGTACTTCGACGAAAACTTCTCTTATCGTTGAAGGTTCAACGGACTGGAAACCTAAAAGGAACTCACTCATCTGGACCCGTAAAGAGGCAAGTTGGCCATAAGGAATCCGCTTCTGTGCAAAGTCGATTTGATCAAGAAGCTTTCGCAAACAAGCCATCGCGGCTTCGCGGCACAACGCTTCCAGATCGGCGCCGACGAACCCGTGGGTGATTGCGGCTAAGTGAGCTAGATCAACATCTTCCGTTAATGGCATTCCACGCGTGTGGATCTCAAGAATATTCAGCCTTTCCGACCGATCAGGAATGGGAATCTCAATCTCGCGATCGAAACGTCCCGGCCGACGAAGTGCTGGATCAATCGAGTTTGGCAGGTTGGTGGCCGCGATCACGATTACATTCTCGCGTTGCTTAAGGCCGTCCATCAATGCAAGTAGTTGAGCAACCACTCTCCGTTCGACATCCCCCGCTGCGTTCTCTCGCTTGGGGGCAATGGCGTCGATTTCATCGAGGAAGATGATACTGGGTGCCTGCTTACTTGCCTGTTCAAAAATCTTCCTAAGGTGCGCTTCACTTTCGCCATAATGTTTATGGATAATCTCGGGACCGCTGATAACGAAAAACTTTGCTTCGGTTTCGTGAGCGATGGCTCTTGCGATTAGAGTCTTTCCACATCCCGGTGGTCCGTAAAGCAGAACACCACGAGGGGCGTTGACACCAAGTCTTTCGAAAACTTCCGGGAACTTGAGAGGCAGTTCAATCATTTCACGAATACGATTTAACTGAGCTTTCGCGCCACCGATATCCTCATAGGATGGACTACGGTGTGTGACATTGTTCACGCATTGTTCAACAATCAATTGCGTCGCCGGCGTGATAATAACCGGTCCCGCCGGTGTGACCTCAAGCACGTCAAAATCAATGGACTCATTGCCGAACAAGATGGCACGAATCACACTCCCTTTAAGAACCGGCAATCCATCGATCAACGATGCGATGTAATCGAGATCCTTTTCGATCGGACGTATATTTCGGGGACGAACTTTGATCACGTCGGCATCGATTGCGTGTACCCTCTTAATGGTCACGAAATCATCGATACCGCAGCCGGCTGCCTCTCGTAGTACACCATCCATTTGGATTCGTGATGCGCCGCGAGATTCTTTTTGAGCGGGCATTGCCTTACCGACCGTTGTTCGTCCTCCGGACACAAGAAGAATGTCTCCGGAGCGAATGGTCATCGCCTGCATGTCCGCTGGATCTAAGCGAAGCAGACCGCGCCCCACGTCTCGACTGGAGGACTCAGTAACCCTCAATCGGGTTTGCGAATCTTGAGATGTGTTTGTCATTGCTTCCATGGATGAACTCGCTCGGTTGAGAAGATGCGGCTTTAACCAGCAGACATTACTGTGGTACGGCTATCCGAAGTTCGACAACACCGTTGTTGGCGGAAATCGCAACCTGATCAGGACCAACCTCTCGAGGCAAATCGATAGCTGTACTGAACTGGCCAAACTTGCTCGCACCTTTGATGTGCAACGTTTTTTCGACAAACGTTAAACTTACGTCTTCGCTTGATACACCTGGCATCTCAGCAACGATTAGCAAGTGATCGCCTTCGTCAAACATTTCAATATGGGGTTCGCGTACCCGTGACTCGGTTACCGGCGGCTTTGCCGATGGCGTCACCGTATGCTTACGAACAGGCTTAACATCTAGATCGGAGTCAGCGCCCGTACCAAATTTTACGGAGAATCCATAAGATCCAGCGATCTTCTTTCCCGAGGGGCTTTCTTCCTGGGAATTGCGAAATGCTTCTGCCTTTTCAGCAAGCGCTTCAAACTTTCCGAGAAGATTTGTCACCCCATCAAATAGACCACCCATACCCAAGGTAGAGGCATCTTCTTCAGTGGATCTTCTTGTCTTCTTTCTATCGTCGTCGGCCATCAGTAGAATCTCCAGTCTCGGATGCAATCATGTTTTCTCAGAGCACAGTCTGAGATTCGGCGATGACAGTAACCCATTTTTGTCAAATGAAGAGGGTGCAAACACATTGCACACGTTTGAGATGAGCGCTTGCCGATAATCGTGCAGCGATGCAAATCAGGAACTAGGGTTTTCCTTAGGCTCAATGAGGGAAAGCTAGGCGTTGATCCATCGATCCTAATGATCCCATCGCAAACCAGCACTCATTGCAGAATGGTGATCGAAGCTTTTGGGCAGCCGAACGGATATTCCACAATCAGGTCATTGGGCAAAAAATCTTGCAGGCGATGGAGAAGCCCTAGGAAGATGACCCCGATCTGGCCGTCGCCCAATGTTTCTGAAATACGGTTCGCAATGTACTTGTCTCGTTGAACCCGTACATTTGTGGAAACGTCATGGCTTTCAGACTCTGAACCGTAGTCTCGAAGCCCTTCGGCTAGTGACCGCCGGACGAGATCGTACTCTTTCAAAAGTAAATCAGTAGACTCTGTGCCGACAAGCATTGCCCCTTGAGCGATCATCCACTGAATCAGCTTGTGATTTGGGCTTCCATTAGCCGCGAGATCATCGACAATACGATGTTCGATTACCCTGTCAGGATGCCCCGTATGTGGGAGGCCGTCTTGATAAATGAGCATGTTAGGGAAATCGAAACCGCTATTTTCCATTCCTCGATTAATCTCAGTCCAAAATATCTCTACGGCATTACGAGACGAGACCACCGATCGCTCACTTGAAAGCTTTGCCTTCAACTCTCCCACTTGGTGCTCAAGAGTTCCCAAGTCATGTCGAGAGTGAACGATTGGGATGATGTGCAGTCGACGCATTGCAACATTTCGGGATGGTAATCTGAAACAATCAAAAACGCATTCCGTTGCAACAGTCCTAAACGAGACCAAAGAAGCCCGATCCGGAAAGCAAATTGCTCAACGGATCAGTCATTTTGCGGTCGAATCGGATTTTAAACCCTTCCATTGGAAGAAAGGTTCCATCTAATTCATAGCACCCACATCTGCGAACGATACGGTTTGCAGCGGCGCACCGAGAGATACATTAGGAATAAGTCGTCGTCCGTTCGCCTTACCGTTATCCGCGTTACTGGCGGATCGTGTAACAAAGATTTGCTTGAGATAGTTCTCGACCGCATCCGCCTCATCTCGATCGAGCTCATTCCTTAGCGCGTTAAGAACCTCATTGAAATTTGTTTTCGCGCAAGGACCGCTTGAATCGAAGTTCTCCGGCTTGGCCTTGATGTTCTTACCGATGCGTTTTCTCCACCATTCTTTGAAACTGGAAACATCGCCTGGCGAGGACATCAAGAAACTTGACAACCCGCGCAGCATGACGGCGTTGTCACGCATACACGCCTCAAGTCCATGCTCGCCAATCTGCGCTTTGTAGGCCGGAGAGGCATTGATGGCAGCCGTCGAGACCTTTTCCGCCAATGCATTGCTATGCAAATTGATCTTGATTGCGCCAGCATAGGAAGGAGCCGTTGTCGCCAATCCAAGGAGAAGCTCACCGATTTCTGGATATTCTCTCAGTTGTTCGAGCAACCCACGGATAAACTCAACAATCACTCCGCCGGGAAGGTTACTCATTCTAACCTGCTCATTACGAAAGTATTCGTGCAGCATGTACTCCGCGGCGGGACCACCAATGATGGCCGCCTCGATCGTCTTCTCAACGAGGAATTTACCATCTCGACGACCCGCTTTGATGCCGTTACGTCCCAAAGACTCATGACGCGGTGCCGCTTGATAACCACGTTCGACTGCCATGACGGCAAACCTGTCCGCATGGGCGGCAACGCCATGAAGTTTTGAAAATCGATCGAAGCAACCCATTGCATCATCGAGGTATCCACGAGCAATCTTCGCGTCATCCGCACTTGCATGCGTTTCGAGTAATCGGATCACTCGTTCGTAAACCTGCCTGAGAATCGTTACATTAAACGGTAAATTCGGTAATAGGTACTTCGTAACGTAGGTGCGAAACTCGATCCCATTGACGCCCGCGGGGCCGCCGGGAATCAGCATGATAATCTTCGAAAGCACCAACCTCACATCACGATATGACGCACGTTTGTCGGCACCAAATTGCGTGAAGTTTTCGATCGCCCAAGTGGCAGCTTCTACCGACACCTTATCGACGACATCGGTCAGTCGAATGGCAGCCTCACTTCTTCGAGCAACTTCGACGAGTTGCATGATGGCATGACGAAAAACCTTCGAGGTGTTGGTCTTCCAGTGTTCTTCAACAACCTCAAGAAGAACTTTGAGGTTTGATGCCAGTAAGCTCGTGTGGATCGAAGGCATCGTTGGCAGAACTGTGTTGCACCAGACATCTGCGAGTTGTGAGCCCTGGGAATCAAGCGAGCCACAGGCATGCAAGTGAGCAAGTTCCGTTATGAGTTGACGATTGCACATTGCCACTGCGGTTTGGAACTCGTCGGCTCGAAGAAGGCCCAATGCTTCGCCGCGTTCAAGCAGTTTTGCGGCGGCGGCGTCGGCGATTTCACCGGCCTGATTAGCAAGTTGGACCGATTCTAGGAGGTTCTCGGCGTTGTCTGCCATCGACTCGAATAGATCGCTTACCGACACTGCGGCTTCTGGACCGCAGCACTCAACGATACCCTCACGCAGCGCAAGGAATGACCAATACCAAACCGTAGGCTTGTACTCAACCTGGTTCATCAATCGTTCAACCAACCAACCAGCAAACTGTTTTTTCATTTCCATCGGAGATGGCGTGCGCATGACTCGTGCGACTTCTTTCACGAGAAGTTCGAAGTCACGCTTGCACTTGGAAACGCTCGCGACGCCGTATTGCGACTTCACGTCAGGCATGATCGACATTACACGTTCAGCAGCAAACTCCGCGATTCGCCGGTGAGCGCGATGAATCACACCACTGTACGATGCCTGACGCACGAATGCGTACATGTCCTCGAAAACATTATCCACGAACGGATGAGCATGGGGTGGCAATTCACGATGCACACCCTGTTGGATGAAGTGGAAAAATACTTCCATCTGTTGACCAGTAACATTGGCAGCGTCAAGATGGCCAATCAACCAAACAAGCACTTTCTCAAAAAGGATCTCTGGTGATCCTTCGCGAACCGCTTGGGCTACATAACGGAGAATAATCCTGCCATCCTGGTGCCCCTTTTTTCGCCGAATCGAACCGCTTGGCCCATCGAAATCGGGCGCGGCATCACAATAAGCATGAGTCGCGTAGTCAACGATCTCAAACTCGAACTGTTGGAGCATGCGGGAAACGAGCATGCGTTGAGGAAGTTCCAGCGACGAACCGAGAGCCTGCTCGTTCTCAATGGCTGTGAAGTAACGTCCTTCTGCGGAAGTCATAACTTTTGAAAATGCTCGGTCCATAATGATACTCCAGATTTATCGTTGTGATGTCTAAGGCATGCCGTGCCTTGTTGTGGTCCGTGCTGGTGGTCACCAAACAAGTTCCATAACTCCGCGTTTCCATGACTTTTAAGTTAGAAGGTGGTCCAGTAGTTCCTGATGCGTTTTTTGCGTGGCAGCCCACGTTCTCGTCGCCGCAACTCGTTGTGGGTCTGACAACAAGAAACGACTGTCACCATGCCCCTGCCTCGCACATTGCGACTGCAAACAATCAACTTCCCGCGACGTAAAATGAGAAAACAAGCCCGCAAAAATCCCCGCTGTCAACACATCCGCTGGATAGGTTTTTTCAACATCGCTGATGTCGGCCATGATCGCACCCTTGAGTGCCAACACGATGACACCCTTCGCAAAGTGCGAATAGTCGATAGTCAGTTGCCCCCAACCGTTGTGCGCAAACTCCTGGACCAGTAAGCTTTGGAAAAACGCAAGCGGGAAATCTTTGAGCGGACACTCGTAGAACTCAGACCATGCACCATCAAGTCCCACGCCAAAATTCTTGCCCCATTTGCGACCGCAATGGTGAAGAACGTGGGATACGCGATCGCCACATTCTTTCTCGAGTGCTCGATGCAGACCGAGCAAAAAATCATTCGTCAAGGCGATCATGCGCCGACCTGAACGATTCACCAAGACTCCGGTTTCAACATTGGCGGACATGTAGAGCCCTTCAACGTAATAGTTCTTAAATTCCAGGTCTGCAGAAATGCTCATCTTAATGCTCCTCCAAGCCGTGATAACTCAATGCGACTTAGACTGCAGGGGTTGCGGGTGCCGGAAAATCCGACATCACTTCAATGGTACGGTTCAGAAACGGCTCGAAGACGCCAAAGGCATCAGGAGGCAAGCTTTGTCGAAAACCTTGCTTCAAAAATGTATAAGTGTCTCGATTGAATTCAGGCGTGAAGTTAAGTCCCGCAAGGATCGTGCGTAGCCAAAAAAGCAACTTCTCTTCGAGTATCCCAATGTCATCCAAAAGCATTGACTGAGCCATGTATCGGGTCGTGAGCTGCACGTCCCTAAAGGCTTTCGCCCACGCGGTGGTATGGTATTTGTCAAAGTTTGGATAACGCTTACGTGTATTATCAATACAAAACCTAACGGCAGCATCTTCGCTTTCTTCAATTAAAGAAAGGATCCTGAATCGCTCGGCAAATCCGTTTGTATATTCCAGAACGGACTGACGCTCATCAGCGGTAAGATACCGACTGTCACTGCCAATCAATAGTTGTGTAATTTCTTTGTTCATGCTAGGGTTCTTTTACTTAGTTTCGGTTCCGCGACCGGTGCTACCGAAACACATTATTTTTTCGATTCCGAAATCTGCAGTCTTTCTCGCAGATCCATGTTTTCCAGGTTCAGCTCAATAATACGTTGCGACAACTGCGCAACAGGGTCCTCTTCTTCATTTTCACTGCGCCGGCCTAACTCCATGTTTAGTTCCAGCACTAGGCGTTCTAGTTTCGCCAAGTAATCCTCTGTTGATTGACTTGTCGAGCCAGTCACCGGATGTAAGGCAGCAACCGAAGACGCATTGCTAAGCTTCTTTGGAGGCGAGATCGCTCTTGAAACGCCTCTTTCGCTGCACGGGCGAGCGTCTGTTTTTTCAGCAGACGCAACGATGCGAGTCGCACGAGACGCCTGAATCGCAGAAACGGGCTCTACATCTTGCACCGGCGTCTGTGTCTCGTTCCCCGCTTCCGCGGACGATGGCGATTCCTCCTCGAATGCTTTTTGTTCCGCAAGCTTGCGTGCTTGATCTTTCGCCTTGAATGCACTTAAAGCTAATTCAGCGGCAAGCTTCTCAGCGGCAAGCTTCTCAGCGGCAAGCTTCTCAGCGGCAAGCTTCTCAGCGGCAAGCTTCTCAGCGGCAAGCTTCTCAGCGGCAAGCTTCTCAGCGGCAAGTCGGTTACCTTCGGCAAGATCGACTTCAAGCCGTTCAGT
>Ga0105051_10002507_pt1 | contig 23366 bp, 23 predicted proteins | sample FRY02_FD_78383 | JGI IMG/M metagenome (GOLD analysis project Ga0105051, IMG submission 78383) | Freshwater microbial communities from Lake Fryxell liftoff mats and glacier meltwater in Antarctica - FRY-02 (megahit assembly) | ecosystem: Environmental > Aquatic > Freshwater > Ice > Glacier... | reverse complement strand
TCTCAGCTGCCGTTGGCGGTCAAGTGTTTTGGGTTCGCCTGTTAATATATGTTAGTCTGCGTTAGACCGAGCGAGGTTTTATTTTCTTGGTGATTGAAGGGTGCGCTTCACCACGCGTTGCGAACCTTAGCGAGCCGTGTATCATACTGGCCGCCGCGACCGAAACCCCCACGAGGTTGCATCTAGGCCGCGCCCGTAGACCTTTGCATCGAGACAAGCCGTTGAAACCAAGAGTTTTTGATCCCACGACTTCCCTCGATCACGTGCGTCTCGAAGCCCAGAAGCTCGCGTTCGCGCCCCTGGTATTCCAATCAAGTCGCGCACTTCGCGACTTGGGCGCCCTCGACATCGCGCGGGACGCCGGGACGCACGGCATCACCGCGCAACTATTCGCGACTCACGCCACGGTCTCGCTTTACGCGGCCAACGTTCTGCTCGAAGCCGGTCTGGCCGCCGGACTTCTTGGGTACGAGGAGAGGGCCGAGGGTCGCACCTTTATTATTACGAAGCTTGGCGCCTACTGGAATCGCGATCCGATGACCCGTGTCAACGCCGAGTTCTCGCACCATGTCTGCTACCGCGGCGCCTTCCGCCTTGAGGACGCGTTGCGCGGTGGTATCCCCGCCGGCCTGCCGACCCTGGGTGCCCACGCCACCGTTTACGAGGGGCTCGCCGCGCTCGACAGCGATATCCGCGAGGCCTGGCTTGGGTTTGATCATTTCTACTCGGATGGTATCTTCGACGCATGCTTGGCCGAGATCCCCGAGGGCGTGGGCCATCTCGTCGATATCGGCGCCAACACCGGGAAGTTCAGCCGCCTCTTCGCCGAGCGACGCACCAACGCCCGCGTGACCCTCGTCGACTTGCCCGGCCAGATCGCCCTAGCAAAAGCGAACGTCGAGACCAGCCCTGCACGGGAACGGCTGTCGTTCCACCCCGATGATATGTTGAGCAGCGACCGTCCTCTCCCGACCGCCGATGCCTACTGGATGAGTCAGTTTCTCGATTGTTTTTCGGAAGATCAGATCGTGGCGATTCTTCGTCGAGTGCGCGATGTGATGACCCCCGATGCCCGCGTCTACATCGTCGAGACCTTCTGGGACCGACAGAAGTACGAGGCCGCCCGCTACTGTGTCATCGCGACCTCGCTGTACTTCGCGTGCATCGCGAACGGCGACAGCCGCATGTATCATTCCGAGGACTTCCGCGCGCTCGTCGAACGCGCTGGCCTCTCAATCGAGCGCGAGTGTCACGACAAGGGTATGTCTCACTCCTTCCTCTGTTGCCGGCGAGTCCCCCTGCCATGCTGAGCTTCGTCGGGCGTAGCCTGCGGGTCGTGCTGACGGTGAGCGCCTTTTTCTTCTTCTTTTTGGGCGGTTGCATCCTCTCGTGGATCGTCCTGCCCTTTGTCGCCTTGCGGTGGCGCGAACCCGACGAGCGCGCGCGACGCTGCCAAGCGATCGTGCACCGCGGATACCGCCTGTTTCATGGCTACATGCATGTCATGCGGCTCGTGCGTTTCACACGCCCGACGACGACCCTTACTCTTCCCGCCGGGCCCTATGTCCTCATCGCCAACCACCCGACGCTCGTCGATGTCACGGCGATCATGTCGTCGGTCAAGTCCCTCTGCGTGGTCGTAAAGCCTTCGTTATTCCGCAATATTTTTGTTGGACGCCTCTTGCGATACTGCCGGCATATCCCGGCTGGCGCCGACGCAGCCGCCGCAGGCGACGTCATCGCCGAGTGCGCGGAGCGCCTCGCAAAGGGGTTCCCGGTCCTCATCTTCCCAGAGGGGACGCGGTCACCTTCAGACGACTTGCATCCCTTTAAACGCGGCGCTTTAGAGATCGCGCGGCGCGCGGGGGTCCCGGTCATCCCGTTGTGGCTGGATTGCACGCCGCCGATGTTGAACCACGACCTGCCGTGGTGGTACGCCCCCCGGCGCGTGCCGCGTCTGACAATCGAACAACTCCCTCAGGTTGCGCCGAGCGACTTGCAAGACACACGAGAAATGATAAGAGCAATCAGCGCCACCTATGCTGCCCGCGTCGCAGCAGCGGCGCGCCACAATTAGCCAGTCCGGCTTGGAGTCACGCGATGCATGAGCTTGAGTTGCAGATCAAACATTTAATCATCGATGCGTTAAAGCTCGAAGATATTTCGGTCGATGACATAGACACGGACGCGCCCCTCTTCGGCGCGGGACTCGGCCTTGATTCTCTGGACGCCCTCGAAATTGCGATGGCGCTCAGCAAAACCTTTGGCGTGAAGCTGGGGCCGAACGAGCAGCAGAATCAGGCCCTCTTTCAGAACGTGCGCAGTTTGGCGCAGCACATCAGCGCCCAGCTCGAAAACCAAAGTGAGAACTCATGACCCGCGACGAAATCTTCCTGCGTGTTCAAAATATCTTGGTCGACATGTTCGAGCTGGACGAGGACAGCGTCACGATTGAGGCGCACCTCGTCGACGACCTCGGCCTCGACTCAATCGATGCCATCGACATGGTCGTGAAGCTTCAGGAATTAATAGGGAAACGCGTCGAGGAGAGCGCGCTCCGCAGCGTGCGAACCGTGCGCGATGTGGTCGACTTGGTCGAGTCGCAGCTCGCATCTAAGCCGGCCTCGGACTCGGCTGACGAATGACCGAGTCGCGCGACATGCCCGCGCTGTCGCGCCCAGTCGACGCCGGGGACACGAAGGTTGCTGTTCAACTCTCGCCAGCCCGGCGCCGGATTGAGTTCGTCTTGTCTATCGTGGCGTTTCTATTCGCCTTGGTCTATCCGTTCGCGATCTATTTCGGCATGTTGAACTTTGGCGCCCGTGGGGTCGGGCTCGTGATGCTCGTCCTGATAATTCCCTTTGTAATACGCCGCGCACGGCGCCTCGACGGTCGTGCCATCGGGACCGTGCTCGAGGCACCGGTCATCATCGTCGCGCTCGCGCTCGTGACCGTCGCGGTTGATGACATCGCCGCCGTGTTGGTCCTGCCGGTGCTCATCAACGGGGCGTTGTGCGTGACCTTCGCCCGCTCTTTGCGCAAAGAACACAGCATGGTCGAGAACTTCGCCCGCCTCCTCGTCTCAGACCTCAGCGCGGAAGAGATCACGTATTGCCGCTCGGTGACGCGTGCGTGGTGCGTCTTTTTCATTGTGAATGGCGTGACCGCGGCCATCTTCGCGATTGCGGCGCCATTGAGCTGGTGGGTCGTCTACACGGGGCTTTTAAGTTACGCGCTCATCGGCATCTTCTTCTCGGTCGAGGTGCTGATACGCTTTCACCGCTTTCGCCGAACAGGCATGCCTTGGCTCGACCGCGCCCTTGGTCGCCTCTGGCGAGGACGGGTGAGCTGACGTGTCTTTTTTGAATAGGCCCGAGGTGGTCGGAAGCTTTTTACCTGTCGCAGCGCGCGACCTGGATGCCGTCATCGCGTTCGGGCCGCGGCCGGCTTGGTCGACCGAGAACGCTGGGGACGCGGCCTGCACCTTCGGGGACTTTCTGACCGACGTCGCGAACGTCGTGGGCCAGATCCCAGCCGTCGTCCCGTCCTCGGACTTAGACCTGCCGCCCCACGTCGCTATCGTCTGCGACGATCGCTATGCGTTCGCCGTCGCGGTGGTCGCCGTCTGGCAGGCTGGGTACGCCGTCGCGCTACCCCCAAGCGCGCGGCCCGCGGCCGTGGCGACGGTCATGGCCCGACCGGAAGTGTTTACGCTGATCCACAATAGAGACGGGGGCGACGGTATAAGTCTCCGCGCTGCGCTGGGCCAACCGGGCCCGCGCGCGCAGCTAAGTCCCGTCCGAGGCGATCGCGTCATCGCGACCTTCTTCACCTCGGGCAGCAGCGGCGAGTTTCAGGCCAGTCCCAAGCTCGCCTCGCAGCTCTTTGTCGAAGCGGCGGCGTTGCAGTACATGTTTGAGTTGAAAAAAGACTGGCACGTCGTCGCGACCGTCGCGCCGCATCACCTCTACGGGTTCTTGCTTGGCGTGCTATGGCCGCTCACGGCTGGGGTCGCCTTCGTGCGAGACGTGCCCCTTCACGCCGAGGCGATCGCCGACCGCGCCGCGTTGGGCGACCCTGAGAGAGCCGTCATCGTGACGGTTCCCGCGCATCTGCGTAGCTTCGAGACCATCGCGCCTGGGCGGCTTCGTGGCCGGGTGTTTGCATCGACCGCGCCGCTGTCGCCCGCGTTGGTAGCTGATTTGGCGCCGCATGCGCTGGACCTCTGTGAGATCTTCGGTTCCACCGAGACTGGTGGCATCGCTTGGCGCAGGTGGCCGGTTATCGAGGCCGTCGCCAACACAACGACCGACGGCGTGCGCGGTGCTGCCGCCCAGCCCAGCTGGCGACCATTCCATGGCGTAACGCTCGCGGTCGAGCCCGACGACGATTCGCCCGAGCTGACCCTGGTGGGGTACGCGTATGACGACTGCCGGCCCGCCACGGGCACCGTGGGCCGCCTCCAGGTCACTTCCCCATATGCTGACCGCACTGCGGAGGGCCCGTTTCGGACGGCTGACCGCGTGGCGCTGGCCGCAGACGGTACTTTTACCCACCTTGGGCGCGCGGACGATGTCGTCAAGGTTGGCGGGCGGCGGGTCGCCCTTAGCCACCTAGAAGCTCGCCTGCGCGGCCTGCCGGGCGTCCAAGACGCGACCGTCATCGCCCTGCCCGACGCGGGTCAGCGGAACGCGCGCCTTATGGCGGCCCTCGTCGCACCTGGCTGTTCCGCCGAGGGCCTGCGCGAGGCGTTGCTACAATGGTTTGACCTGACGAGCCTGCCCAAACGGTTTGTCTTCGTCGCCGCCCTGCCACGCGAGCCTAACGGCAAACTCACGCGGGAACGCGTCCTGGCGCTCTTTAAACCAAAGCCACGCTCGCGATTGACCCTTGACTGGGATGACGCGTCACGGCGGCGCACCGACGCCCACACAAAGGCCGGCACAAAGACCACGGTATACTCCGTCGCGCTTGTGGTCCCGCCCGACCTCTTTTACTTCGAGGGCCATTTCCCAGAAATGCCAATTTTGCCCGGTATCACGCTCGTGCACTGTGCCGTATTGCGCGAAATTGCACGTGTATGTCCTGATCTGTCGGGCCTGCGCCGGATGACGCGTCTCAAGTTCCGGCGTCCGATTCGCCCGGCCGACCAGCTTGAACTCGAGCTCACCCGTGCCCACCAGAGCAGCGACATCGACTTCCAAATCCGGCGCGGCACCACGATCTGCGCCAGCGGCCGCCTCAGCTTCGGAGCCCTCTAATGGCATCACAAGCACTCACCACATCCCCGTCGGCGCCTGACCTAAGGCCGGCCTTTCGCGCGTGCGTCCTCATCCCGACTTACGATAACCCTGCGACCGTCGCGGCTGTGGTCGCCGCCGTCCGACACTTTGTCGACGATGTCCTCGTGATCGACGATGGCAGCGGACCAGAAGGCCGCGAGGCCGTCGCGGCCCTTGGACGGGCGGGTCTCGCCGAGGTCTTCCATCGCCCAGAGAATGGCGGCAAAGGTGCCGCGGTCAAGACCGGCTTCGTGCGCGCACGCGAGCTCGGCTACACCCATGTCCTTCAGGTCGACGCTGACGGCCAACACGATGTATCGCAGATCCCCGTCTTTCTTGCCGCGGCGCGCGAGACCCAAGACGCCGCCATTATCGGCTATCCAATCTACAGCGAGACAGCCCCACGTGGTCGCCTATTTGCACGAAAGATCACGAACTTCTGGGTCAGTGTCGAGACCTTCAGCCGCCGCATCAAGGACGCCATGATCGGGTTTCGCGTATACCCTCTGGCCGCCGTCCGCGGCGCGGCGCGGTGTGGCGACCGAATGGACTTCGACATCGAGGTGGTCGTGCGCTTGGTCTGGGATGATGTCCAAATCGTCAATCTTCCCGTAAAGGTACGCTACCTCACCGCCGAAGAAGGGGGCGTCTCACATTTCCGCATGTTCCGAGACAACGTGCGCATCACCTGGCTGCACACGCGTCTGACGACCATTGGGATTCTCCGTCAATTGGCGCGTCCGTTTCGCAGGAAGACAAAGCGGTGACGGGTATCGCCGCGCCACAGGGAGAGGCCGCCACGACCGAGCCGCATTGGCTGACCGCGCGCGAGAAGGGCAGCATCTTCGGAATGCGCTTCATCATCGGTCTCGCGACCTTGTTCGGACGTGGGCCAGCGAGTCTAGTCCTGCGTATCGTCGCGCTCTATTATGTCACATTCCATGGCAAGGCGCGCCGGGCACTTCGCCTCTATTACGCGCAACTCGATGGCTCAAAGGCCTCCTTTCGCGCGCTCTGGCGTCACATCTACGTCTTCGCCCAGGTCGCGCTTGACCGCTTCTTCTTCGCGAAAGGTCAGCATCATCGATTTGTGGTCACACGTCAGGGTGACCATCATCTCGAACGGCTGGCCAAAGAGGGACGCGGCGCGATTCTCCTCTGCGCGCATGTCGGCAGCCAGGCGGCGATGGGTGCGCACGGCGACGACGAGCGGCTCGCGATCAACGTCGTCGGCTACTTCAAGAACGCGCGCATGATTAACGCGCTGCTGGCGCGCATGAACCCCAACGGCCAAGCGCGCGTCGTCAACATCGAGCGCAACTCGGTCACATCGGTGCTCGACCTAAAAGAGCGGGTCGACCGCGGCGAGCTGCTCGCGATCGCCGCCGACCGGACGGGACTCAACGAGCGTTTTGTGACCGTCGACTTCCTTGGGGCCAAGGCGCAACTCCCCAAGGGCCCTTTTTTGTTGGCCAGCATGTTGAAGTGTCCGGTGTACGTGACCTTCGCGCTCTTCCGCTCGCCCAATCGCTATGAGCTCTCCTGCGAGCCACTGTGTGAATCCCTCGATGTCCCGCGTAATCAGCGAGACAGCGCGATCGCCGACGCCGCCCAGCGTTATGCCGATAGCGTGGGGCGTCACTGTCGTCTGGCGCCGGATAACTGGTTTAATTTCTATAACTTCTGGACCAAGCAATGAGCACCTCCGGCCCGATGTCGTCATCGTCCACCCCGAAATCCGACGAGAGGCCCGTCATCGCAATCGGCGAGAGCCCGCTGACGCTCCCCGAGTTCCTCGCGCTGGCCTCTGGCGCGGCGCGCCCGATCATTGACCCGGGGGCCGAGTGTCGCTGGCGCATCGAGCGCAGCGCCGCCGTGCTGGAAGCGGTGATCGCGACGGACGCCCGCGTTTACGGCGTCACGACGGGTGTCGGCGAGTCCGTATTGAACTCGCTGTCTCAAGAAGCGGCCGACAGCCTGCCTCTCAATTTGCTGCGTTTTCACGGCTGCGGTGTCGGTGAGATCCTCGGTGAGACCGAGTCAGCGGCGGTGCTGGTGGCCCGCCTGGCGTCGTTGGCGCGCGGCTATGGTGGTGTCCGCATCGAGGTGCTGGAGCGCCTGTGTACCCTGCTTGATCGCCGTATCCTGCCGCGCATCCCCTCGCAGGGCTCCGTCGGCGCCAGCGGCGACCTTACCCCCCTGTCATACGTCGCCGCGGTGCTCGTGGGCGAGCGGGAGGTCAGCTATGGCGGCCAGGTCATGCCCGCAATGCAGGCTCTTGAAGCTGAGGGATTGCAATCACTTAGGCTCTTGCCCAAAGAGAGCCTCGCGCTGATGAACGGGACCAGCGTCATGACCGCGTTAGGGGCCCTCGCGTGGTCCCGCGCGCAGCGGCTTGGACGCTTCGTCGCGGCCTTGACCGCCGGCGCCAGTGACGTCATGGGCGGCAACCCGGGCCACTTCGCCGAACGCATCTTTGCGCTAAAACCCTATCCCGGGCTCGTGACGGCGGGTCGCTGGATCCGCGAAGACGTCGAACAAGAGCGGCGCATCGACTTCCGCCCCGAGCGGCTCCAGGACCGTTACTCGATCCGTTGTGCACCTCACGTCATCGGCGTGTTGCTCGACTCAGCGGCCGCGGCGCGGGCCATCTTGGAAGTTGAGATCAATAGTATCAATGACAACCCCATCATCGACCCCTACAGTGAGACCATCCTCCACGGCGGCAACTTCTACGGGGGCCACGTCGGATACGCGCTCGACGGGCTGAAGACGGCCGTGGCGAATATCGCTGACCTCGTCGACCGCCAGCTGGTCCTCTTGTGTGACCCCGCCGTCAACGGCGGCTTGCCCGCGAATCTCGTCGGTGCTCCGGAATCGGAGCGCACCGCGCACCACGGGTTTAAGGCCGTCAGTATCGCGGCCTCGGCGTTGACCGCCGAGGCTCTCAAGCTGACCATGCCCGCCAGCGCGTTCTCGCGCAGCACCGAGTCCCACAACCAGGATAAGGTCCCGATGGCGACCATCGCTGCGCGCGACTGTCTCAAGATCCTTGAGATGACCGAGACCATCGCCTCCATGGCCGCGCTGGCTGTGTGCCAGGCGGTTGACCTGCGCCAAGGCGAGGGCTGTCAGGCCCGGGCGCTGGCCCTGCGCGAAAGTATCCGGCGACATGTGCCGATGGTCACCGCGGACCGCCGAATGGACCTCGACATCGCCGTCGTGAGTGCGCTCGCGGCCGCCCACGAACTTCCGATTGGAGACGTCGACGCATGAGAAAGCCGCCAGAACACGCAGTCAGCGTCGACCTTGAGGTCCCGTTTCACGATGTCGATGCGTTGCATATCGTCTGGCACGGCCACTACCTGAAATATTTTGAGCTCGCGCGTACTTTCCTTATGCGCTCGCGTGGGCTCGATGTCGCGGGCGTGATCGCGCTCGGCTTCCGGCAGCTGGTCATCGAGAGCCATATCCGACACTCTTTTCCACTTCACTATGCCGATAAGTTCCGAGTCCACGCGTGGCTCGGCGAGCTCAACCACAAGATGACCATCGAGTTTCTTATCTGGAATCTCACCCATGACCGCCGCTGCGCGCGTGGTTCAACCGTGCTCGTCACGACCGACGCGACCGGAACACTTTTGCTGGAGACCCCCGATGCGATTCGACGCTGTCTCATCCCCTAATCAACGCAAGTCCATCTCGACCAGAACATTTGCAACAGCATGTATTTCGGTCGCGATGTGTGGCGCCTTCGCGGCTCTCGCTGCGACGTCGCCGGCCATTGCTGCCGAACCGACCGGTTCGACTGGCTCGAACGATAATCTGTCCATCGACGGGCTCTTGGCGGCCTTCCGGAGAGCACCCGGAATCGAAGCGCATTTTGTGGAGACGCGACAGATCGCGCTGTTGGCCCTTCCCCTCGAGAGCAATGGCGTCATCTATTTCGCGCCGCCTGGGGTCCTCGCCCGCCACCAAACCAGCCCCAGCGCGTCGTTTCAGATCATTGAACCCACCCGCGTGCGCTTCGGCAATGACAGCCACACCGAGACGATCCAGCTCGGCGACAAGCCGGTCGTCAAAGCGTTCGTCGACAGCTTCGTGACGCTGATCTCGGGGGACAAAGACACCCTGTATCGCCTCTATACGGTCGCGTTTAAGGCCGCCGATCCGGCCCAGGGTGGTGCGTGGCAGTTGACCTTGCAGCCGCGGGTGGCCCCGGTCTCGAAGATCATCGCGCGCATCACGCTGACGGGCACGGGGCTAGTCCTGTCCACGATGCAGCTCGTCGAGACTGGCGGCGACGAGACCATGACGACGTTTTCAAACGTGAATGTCGCGCGGACCTTTATATTCGATGAACGGACCAAGCTCTTCCGTCTTAGTGGCAAACAGCCTTGAGGCCTGAGCGCAGGAACGCCGCGGTCGGGCTCGCCGTGGTCGGCCTACTCGGCGTCTTTGTGGCAACGAACATGTCGGTCACGACCGATATGACGCATTTCTTGACCTCCAACGATGCGCAGCGCCAAGGTCGGCTGGCGGGGGCCCTCGCGGACTCCGAGCTTAGCCGCACGCTGATCCTTAGCGTCGGGGCCCCGTCGCAGCAAGACGCCGTGCGGGGCGCAGTCGCCTTGGCCGAGCGCCTCGCGAAGCACCCAGAGACCGCATGGATTGAGAGGGGCGTGCCGACCGACATCGAGTCAGCCGTCTACGAGCTCTACTTTCAGCGTCGTTTTCATTTCTTGAGCGAACATCCCGAGACCGAGCTGGCTGAACGTTTCAGTCCTGAAGGACTCGACCGGGTGGCCGCGCAACTCAAAGAGCAGCTGATCCTGCCGACCGCGCCACTCATCAAGCGCTTGGCGCCGGCCGACCCGACGCAGAGCTTCATGGCTCTCTTGGCCCGTTTCGAACGCGCCCGGCCGCGTGGCCTCCGCATCGAGGAAGACCAATTCGTGACCGATGACGGCAAACACGCGATTATCTTCCTCGGGACCCGCTCGAGTCCGCTCGATGCAAGGGCCCAAGAACCCTTCCTCGCCAGTATCGACGAGGCGATCGCCGCTGTGGGGCGCGAACTTGGCGTCTCGCTTGTCGTCGAGAGGGCCGGCGTGCATCCCTTCAGCGTGCAAGCGCGGCGTTCGATTGAGAGTGACATAAAACGTATCTCGATCGTCTCGACCGTCGCCCTGATCTTGCTGTTCCTTTGGTTCTTCCGGTCTTTTCGTATTCTGGGGCTCGCTTTTGCCCCGATCATTGTCGGTCTGTTGGGTGGTCTCGCCGCGGGGCTCGCGTTCTTCGGGCAAATTCATGGCCTTACAATCGCGTTCGCGGCGACCCTGATCGGCTCTAGCATCGACTACCCGGTCCACTTCTTCACCCACCACGCCTTGAACGAACCCGGCACACGTCCCACGGTGAGTTTCTCGCGGGTTTGGCCTGGCCTGTGGTTGGGCACCGCGACATCGATTCTTGGCTTCGGTGGTTTGGCGGCTTCGGGTCTGCCCGGTCTGCAGGAGGTCGCTATCGTCGCCGGGACCGGGTTGGGCGCCGCTTTGGCCTGCACGCGCTATATCCTGCCGGTCTTGACCCCGGTCATTCAACAAACCGCGCCGCATCAAGAGCGCATCGCGACCCGATTGACGAGGCTGCTACAAGGGCTCGGCCAGAGGCGCAAGCTCCTGCTGGTAGTGCCCCTACTCGCCGTCGCAACCACCATTGTCGGGCTCTTCTTCTTGCGGTGGAACGACGATATTGGTCAGCTAAACCGTCTCGACCCGGCGCTCGTCGCAGAGGGTGATAGCGTGCGCGGACGCGTCGCGCATGTCGAGCCGGGGCGCCTCATTGTGGCCTTCGGTCCGGACGAGGAGACGGCCTTGCAGACCACCGAGCTCATCGAAGGGCGCCTTGAAGCCGCCAAGTCTCAGGGGCTCCTTGGGGGCTTTCGTTCGATCCATCCCTTCTTGTGGTCGAAGAGGCTCCAGCGGGCAAACCTTGAGGCTGTGAGAACATCTGACCTTGGTCCCGCGATGTCCGCGGCGCTTGGCCGAGCCGGATTCCGTGAGACCGGCTTCCAGCCGTTCCGAGACGCGGTCGCCGCGGAGCCGCTTGCGCCGCTGGTGTGGTCGGATCTCAAGGACTCGCCCCTCGTCAGCCTGATTCGCCCCTTTCGCATCCAGACGTCTGACGGCGTCGGTTTTCTGACCTTTCTCGAGGCGGTGCCGGACCTCGCCCCGCTCGAGGCGATGCTCGCGGATGTGCCAGGCGCCATGGTCTTCGATCAACGCGCATTTGTCAGTCGTACATTTGGAACATACCGCGAGAGAGCCCTCCTCGTCGTGCTCATCGGCATGTTTGCAGTCCTATTGCTGGTCGCCCTCTGGTATCGCAAGTGGATCCTAATCCTAGTGGCCGGGGCCCCAGCCCTATTGGCCTGCGGATCTACCGCGGCGATCCTCACCTTTCTGGGGGACGAGCTGAACCTCGTCCATTTCGTGGCGCTGTTGCTGGTCTTCAGTATGGGCGTCGACTACGGCATCTTCATGGCCGAATCGCGGCATCACGAAGCCGGGCGGGCCGCGACCGTGCTCGGGCTCGCGTTTGCGTGTGGGTCAACGGTGCTGTCGTTTGGCCTCCTTGGCCTCAGCGACAACCCGGCGCTGCGCGCGCTGGGACTCACGACGGGCATCGGCATTCTGGCGAGTCTGATGCTGGCGCCTAGCGTGCTATTACTTAGCGAAAATAGAGCGGCGACGATTGGGGGAGACGATGTTTCGACAGATACGTGACCACAGGGGCCGGCGGGGCAGGGCGCTGTCCGTACTTGTGGTCCTTTGCCTCGCCTTTGTCGTCGTCGGTACGGCAGGGTGCTGCACGATGCGCGGCCCCCCCGTGTCGGCCGACGCCTACCCTTGGCGTTTCAGGCCGACGAGCGAGCTTGCCGGCGACTTTTTGTGGCGGCAGCAGATGACGGCACAGTTCCGAGGACGCGGCCAGGAGCTCGAGGCCGTATTGCAAAAGAAGGGCGATACCCTGACGCTGCTCGGCTTGACGCCCATCGGTACCAAGGCCTTCGTGCTGACCCAGACTGGCACGGACATCACCTTTGAATCTTTTATAGATCGAGAACTTCCGTTCCCTCCGCGCTTCATGCTCATTGACGTCCAGCGCAGCTACTACCCGATTGGCGCGCAGCCGGCCGGCGACAGCACGGTCACGACCCTCGTCGACGGCGAGAGGGTCGACGAGGTGTGGGAAGGTGGCATATTGCGCCGGCGTACATTTACGCGGATCGACGGAAAGCCGGAAGGCACATTGACGATCGACTACCGCGCTTGGGAGGTCGGTACGCCGGTCGACCTCGTCATCGATAATCCTTGGTTTGGCTACACGATGGAGATCCGGACGACCTCCGCACAAACGCTGCCGCAGTAGCACGACGGCCATCGGCACACATATCCGGGCGATGACACAGGGGGCCGGCTACGCGGCGCACATCACGATGTTGGTTTGAAATCGACCGGTTCGCCTTTGACCTCGACGCGAAAACCACGCGCGATGCGGCGGACCATCCCTACCAAAGGCTTTCCGGGTCCAAGCCCGAGAGCGCGGCTCACACCCGCGCGGGACAGCGCTGTGATCGCCTCGTGCCAGCGCACGGGCGCCGTCATCTGCGCGACCAACAGCTCGGTGATACCTCGTTCATCGGTCACCCAGGCGTCGACGACGGTCGAGCGGATCGGAAAGGCCGGGGCCGCAAAGGCCACATCGCGAAGGGCGACCCGCAGCTGTTCGGCCGCCGGGGCCATCAGCGGACAGTGAAATGGTGTCGACACCGGGATCTCTACAACCCCCGTGGCGCCACGCTCGGTGGCGAGTATCGACGCGCGTGCGACCGCTCCGCGGTGACCCGAGATTACGGTATTCCCCGGGCCATTGAATGTCGCAATTGCGACTATCTCGTCCTCAGCGGCCTCTTCACAGATCGCCGTGAGGACGCTGGCCTCCAGCCCGAGCACCGCCGCCATAACGCCGACCCCAGGCGGCACCGCGGCCTCCATGAACTGACCACGCAGGTGGACCAACCGCAACGCGTCGGCGAAGGGCAGGGCCCCGGCAGCGACGAGGGCGGTCCACTCGCCAAGGGAGTGGCCCGCAGCGGCTTTGGGCACAAACGGACGACCTGTGCGCGCAGCCTCGGCTTCTAGGACGCGCAGGGCGGCGATGGAGTGCGTCAGGATCGCCGGTTGGGCATAGGCGGTGCGGGTAAGCGCGTCCTCGGGCCCCTGCCAGCAGAGTTGGGATAACGAAAAGCCCAGCGCGGCATCGGCCTCGGCGAAGGTCCGTTGTGCCTCGGCGTGCTCATGCGCTAACGCCTGCCCCATCCCAACATGCTGCATTCCCTGGCCGGGAAAGAGCAGCACGAGGTCATCCGCGGCGAGGAATATAGTTGCACTTGTATGATTTGACGCGTCCATTACTCGCTCATCGTCTCGTAGTAAAATAGTTCGGCGCGCGATTGGCCAAAGGACTCAACGCTCATGACTCGTCCGTCGCGGGGACTCGGTCCGTATGTGCCCGTGGCGAATGGCGATTTGAACGCAACAACATCTCCTGAAAGGGATTGTCATCGCGCCAGACGTCACATGCCAGCAAGCTGATGACGCCGCGGCGCAGATCGCCGTCGCTGGAGTCACCAAAGAAGACGTTGTTAGCGAGGCCGGTATGGTAAAAGCGATAGATCATGGACGCGAAGCTAGCGTAGGCGCGCTCCATGTCGTGCATAAGTGGTGCCATCAGCTGAGGGTCGGCTTCCGTCTTGGTGGCCAGCGCACCTTCTAGCGCGTCGGCCATCCGCATGGCCGACAGCATCGCGAGTGACACCCCGGACGAAAAGAGCGGATCGAGAAAACAGCTGGCATCGCCGACGCAGACCCAGCGCGCCCCGTAAGGCTCGGCATTTCTGTAGCTAAAGTTGCGAATGAGCTGCGCGTCGCTGCGGCGCGCGCCGACCGTCAGCGCCTGAAGAATGGGCGAGTCGGCGATGAACGCGTCGAGGCGTTCGTGCCAGTCTCCCTTGGCCCGCAAGACGACGCCCACGCTGAGCCGCGCGGCAGCCAGAGGTATGACCCACGCCCAACCGTCGGGTAGCTTGTGGATCTGGATATTGCCAGTCTCATAGAGGGACGCGCACGCCGCCTCACCCAGCTGCTCAAAGTGACAGAAGATCGCGGCCTTGCCAAAACCCTCGTAGGGCTCGATGGTCCCGGCCTTGCGGCCGAGCCAAGCGTCTTGCCCGGTGGCATCTACGACATAGCGTCCCGCGAAGACCGCGCCAAGAGACGTCGTCACCGTCATGCCATCGCCGTCGGGCACGCAACCGACGACCCGCTCGCCTTCGTGGATGGTGGCGCCCACGGCGCGCGACCGATTGAGCAGCATCGCGTCAAACTCGGCCCGGTCCACCTGATAGGCGTGGTCCGCACAGCCCGACAAGGCCTCATTGAATGCAAACTCGGTGTGCAGTCCCGCGCTCTCGTCGATGAACTCGGCGCCGTCTTTCCGGATGAAGCGCTTCATCGCGTCGGCGACTCCGAGGCGCGTTAGCACCTGGATATCGCCGGGCAAGAGCGACTCGCCAATGTGAAACCGGGGGAAGTGCTCTTTTTCAAGCACGAGTACTCGGCGCCCCGCCTCTGCGAGCAACGTCGCCGCGGTCGATCCAGCGGGCCCGCCGCCGATGACGATCACATCAAAATGGTCGGGCGCGTTCATACTCGCCCTAGGATCAGCGAGGTGTTGATGCCACCGAAGGCGAAGTTATTCGACATGACGCGGGTCAGGTGTGCTTGTCGCGGGTCGCCGCGCAGATAGGCCAGCGGTGCACATCGCGGATCGACCTCGTCGAGATTGCGATTGGGCGCCATAAAGCCGTCGCGCATCATCGCGATGGAGAAGATCGCCTCGATTCCACCGCAGGCCCCGAGGGTGTGCCCCGTCGAGCTCTTGGTCGAGCTGACCGGGATCTGGTCGCCGAGCACGCTGAGCGTCGCGGCGCTCTCAGCGATGTCGCCTTGCTCCGTGGCGGTCCCGTGCATGTTGATGTAGTCGATTTGGCTGCGGTCGAGCCGCGCGTCGGTCAGCGCGCGCGTCATCGCGCCGCCCATACCAACACTTGACGGCCGGGTGACGTGTTCGCCGTCGCAGTTGGTCCCATACCCCAGCACCTCGGCGTAGATGTGGGCGCCACGTGCCTTGGCATTGGCGTAGGTCTCAAGGACCACGGTCGCGGCCCCTTCGCCGATCACGAGCCCGTCGCGCGCCGCGTCAAAGGGGCGCGGGCTAAGCTCTGGCGATTCGTTGTAGCGCGTCGACGTCGCGAACATAATGTCAAAGACGCCTGCATGCGTGAAGTGGAGCTCCTCGGCGCCGCCGCAGACCATTGTCTCTTGCAGGCCATATTTGACAGCTTCGTAGCCATAGCCGATGGCCTGGCTTGAGCTGACACATGCCGAGCACGTCGTAATGACACGCCCACGAATACCGAAATACATCGAGAGGTTCGCGGCACATGTGTGGCTCATAAAGGATAGGTAGGCGCTGCCTTCAACCCCTGCGAGGCTAGTGGTCCCAAAGACCTTGCGACAGAAGGCCTCCTGCTCGCTGGTCGAACCGTGCGTCGAGCCATAGGCGAGGCCAACGGCACCGCTGTGCAGATAGTCCTCGGGCAGCCCGGCGCCGTCGAGCGCTTGCTGTGTCGCGAAGACCGACAGGAGCCCCACGCGCCCCATAGTGCGCACCTTCTTCCGCGGGAACTCGGAGCGCTGAAGGCCAGGCACCGGGGCGGCCAAGCGCGTCGCGAGGTGTCCGATCTCGGCCCACTCGGGCATCGTCGTAATCCCGTGCCGGCCATCGCGAAGGGACTGCGAGACCTCGTCGAGGCTACGTCCAATTGGGCTGGCGAGCCCGAGCCCCGTGACCACTACCCGATGAAATCCGCGTTCGTCCCGCATCATATGAGTCCCCCATTTATGCCAATGACCTGCCCGGTGATATATGCCGCGGCGTCGCTGACCAAGAATCCGACGAGCGCTGCGACCTCTTCAGGCCGGCCGAGGCGCCGCATCGGGACGTGTTGGACCGCTTCTGGCGGCAGTCCCTCGAGCATATCCGTCTCGATTAGCCCCGGCGCGATCGCGTTCACGGTGATATTGCGGCGCGCCAACTCAAGGGAAAGCGAGCGCGTAGCGCCGATGAGTCCAGCCTTGGCGGCCGAGTAGTTGACCTGCCCGCGGTTGCCGACGACCCCTGACACCGACGACATATTGATAATGCGCCCACCACGCTTTCGCCGGACCATCGGCATAATCAGCGGGCGCGTCACGTGATAGAAGCCGTCGAGGGTCGTCCGCGTGACGTTGTGCCAGGCGTCGAGCTCCATCGCGGGAAAGGGCGCATCAGCCACGACGCCGGCGTTATTGACGATGACACCAATGGCGAGGTCGTCAGCCAACAAGGCCTCGATGGCCGCCGTCGTCGTTGGGCCGTCGGCCACGTCGAACTGGCTTAGGCGGGCGATGCCTCCAGCGTTCTCAATTTGCGCACGGACAAGCTCTGCGGCCGCCTGATTGCTGCGGTAGTTGATAATGACGGGGTGGCCGCGTTGCGCTAGCTCGACAGCGATGGCCGCGCCGATCCCGCGGCTAGCGCCCGTCACGAGGGCCCAGTCTTTCGTGCTTTGCGTGTCTTTCGCGTCAGTTGTATTTGCGATCTTCAAGCGGGTAGCTCCGATGGATTTGCGGCCGCCACACTGATCGTCGCGCGGGCGACCTCGGGACCGTCTTCGTATGAAATGCGACACTCGAACTGACCAAGGTTCGCATCGCCCCAGACGCGCGTCGCCTCAACGACAAGGCAGGCGCCGACCAAGATAGCGTCGACCTCAAGGACAAGCTCGGCGCAACCGATGAGAAACCCCCACGGCACGCCATTATCAAGGGCACGCGCCTCCAGGCCAGCGAAGACACCCGCGGCCTGCGCCATGTACTCGAGCGTCACGACGGCGTTCACCTGGCCTTGGTCCACGAAGGGCGCTTCGGCCCGTAGCGTCAGGCGACATGTGACGCCTTCCGGCCGGTATTCGAGTACGTCGTCAAGCAGCACCATCGGCGCGGCGTGTGGCAGCAACGACGCAACGGGCGGATAGAGAGTATCGGCGGTTCGTGCGTTCATCGGGGCCTCGGAAATGAGAGCGTGGTACACCAAGCATCCCCCGCGCCGCCGTCGAGGCGAACGGGTCCGCAACTGCGGCGCGTGACCGCGTCAGCGAGGTTGAGCGCACCCACGCAAGGGCTGCGCGCGAGGTCTTCCTTGATGCCGAGCGTCGGCGGACTGATCGTCAGGTCGCGCACAGGCCACGTCAAGAGCGCGAGCGGCTGCGGGCCGTCATGACCCATCAGCCGGGGCGAATCCGGTTGTGTTGACACATCGTCAACTTCGGTGTCGGTCAACGCGTGCAGTGCCCTTAGGTGGAACACGACCGCCATAAGGCTGGCGCGTTCATCCGGGCAGACGAGGCGGTCGGGCTCGGCCAGGTCGCCTGCGACCACCAAGACGTCGGTCGCGCCGTCGTGGAGTATCCCGAGGGCCTCGATGAAGCCCGCCGCGACGGTGTCGTGTCCAGCCGCCAATGACGTCGAGAGCCCGCGGTTGTGGGTCGCGATCGACAGGAGCCCGCTGGCGGTGTTGTGAACACTGGACGCGAACGCGATTGGCGACAGCGCTGGCGGGGCGGCGGTCAGTTGTTCAAGCAACGCCCCGAGGACGCTTGTTTCTCCGTGCGCCGACGCAAAGACCGCCGCACAGCCGGCAAGATCGGCCTCGGCGCTGGCCTCGGCGAGCGCGTCCATCATCGCCGCCGTCAGCGGGCTGATGCGCCGGCGGAGCATCGGCGGGACGAGGGCCCCTCGGGGGTGGGCGGGGGGCGTGGTCGGCGTGCGTGACATCCAGGCCGAGAGCCCCGGGAAATCGGGTGTCCAGACGCCCAGACCCATGATCGCCGCAGCAGGCACGCTGGGCGGGCAGGGACTTGGAAACTTCCCGTTGTCATTATTGGTATTGCAAGTGCTTACGGTCATGCGGCACCCAACAGCACGCTGACGTTACTGCCGCCGAAGGCCAACGAGTTCGTCATGGCGAGGCCGCGGTCGAGGCGGGTGCGGGTGTGGACGATCCCGATCGTGATGGCCTCGTCGACGGGGCCGGCGCCCAGCGACGCGGGGATCCAGCCTTCCTCAAGGGCCATCACGGTCAGCGCGGTCTCGATCACGCCAGCGGCGCCAAGCATGTGACCCGTGTAGGCCTTCGTCGACAAGACCGGCACGTCGCGGCCGAAGACCGCCTCGATAGCCTGGGACTCCGCGCGATCATTGAGAATTGTGCCCGTTCCGTGCGCGTTGATGTGGCCCACGTCAGACGGCTTTACGCCAGCGATCGCGAGCGCAGCCTGCATGGCGGCGCGCGCGCCGGCGCCTTCGGGATGGGGCGCGCTGATGTGGTGGGCGTCGTTGGTCTCGCCGACGGCCAGAACACGGGCACGGCCCTCGCCGTCGCGGGCGACCAGCATGAGCCCGCCTCCTTCGCCGATGCTGATGCCATCCCGAGTGGCGGCAAACGGACGGCACGGAGTCGCGGACAGCGCCCCGAGCGCGTGAAATCCGTGGAGTGTGAGGTCGCACAGCGTATCGGCGCCGCCCACGAGCGCCGCGTCGATGACGCCGGCATGGATGAGGCGGGTGGCCGACGCCAACACCTTCGCGCTGGACGAGCAAGCGGTCGAGGTCACGAAGGCGGGTCCCGCAAACCCGGTCAGAGCGCGGATTACAGGGATAATCGCGCCATAGGAGTGCTGGGCCGCGAAGTCGTACTCGGGCGGGAGCGCGCCGGTCGCGACATGTGCGCGCCACGCGGCCTCGGTGCTGGCGATCCCGGCGGTGCTGGTGCCGACAAAGATGCCGACACGGGCCGGACCCCAACGACTAAGGGTTTGGGGGATCGCGTCGCCAAGGTCCGCCACCAGATGCGCGATGAGGCGAGTAATCCGCGCGTCATGATGCGCCAGCGCAGGGGGCAGGGCCGGGAGCTCGCACGACACGATGCCACAGGCGGTCTGGAAGGGTAGAGAACCTTGAACCGGAATAAGTCCCGTGCGTTCCGCGGCGAGGGCGGCGAGATGCGCGGGTCGCCCGGTCCCGAGTGCGCTGCACATCGTGTAGTGGGTCACCCACAGAGCCGGGCGAGTGGGGATTTGTAAGTTGGACACGGGGTGCGTCATGGTAAGGGGGTTCATAGCCATCGTGTGCTGGCTTGGCAAGAGGCCCCAGCAACTAACTCAAACGACAGCGGAGCGAGACAGTGTTGCGTAAATTATTGATTATAGTTCTGTTTTTGGGCGCAATTGGGTCGACCACCGGCGGCTGCGGGACCGCACCGGTCTTGGAAATCACCCGCCAGACGGCGATCGTTGACCACGTCGCCATCGCCGGGGCCATCGAACGTGGTCTGGCCGACAAAGGGTGGCGCGTCGAGTCCCACACCCTGGGTACCTACATCGCGGCCATCAACGCAGGACAGCACTTCGCGCGTATTGAAGTGGCCTACGATCAGGAGGCGTACCGGATACGCCACGTGGAGACCAGCCCGGGTCTCAAGTTCGACGGGCATAAAGTTCACCGACGCTACAATCGTTGGGTCTCGCAGCTTGACGCCGTGATCATGCGCGAGCTCAACTTCGGGCCTTGAGGCACGGGGGCGCCGGCGCGGGCGACCGGACACACTCCAACAATCCGTGGTTTTCACAAGACAACCCGTCGAAGTACGAGCGTCGCGCCACCCCTACCTACGGGAGTCGCCGACGCACCGAAGTTTATCTAATATCTCAAGACTTTCGGCGCCCTATCGGCACCTTCGAGCGAGCGTAGTCGCGAGCACTTGTGCTGTAGTTGTCATCTCGGGGGGTACTCCGCGAAGCCTACTAGAGGTCAACTCCCCGACCGCAAACGGCGTCTCGACACGTGGCCGATCCTGAGGAAACCCTTGCTATGTCACGGCTTTTACGCCTTCCATCCTCTGGCCGACTGCTCGTCTGCACCGATCTGCGGGGCAACCTCGCGGACTTTCGGGCGATGTCGCGGCAGCGGCAGAGCAGTAGGTGGCTCGTTCGGGCCGGCTGCTGATGCGGTGCCCTTGTATTTTCAGGTCGGCCGCCTCACCATGACCTATGCCCCTAGGATTGTGAGGAAAACCATGATCGACGCAGCGACCTACCCTCTACTGTCGAGACTCTCGGAGATAGGGCGCGTGCCTAGCGCGATCCGGACCGTGGCGCGACAATATCGTGACGTCCACGCGGATCATCGCGGCGCGGCGGTGCGCTACGTGCTCCTCGATTGCAGCGGCACCACGATGGATCGATACGTCGACGCGCCGGCCCTCGTCTTCGTCGACGTCTTCGCGGCCTTCGGCGTCGCCATCACCATGCAGGAGGCGCGCGAGCCGATGGGGCTCCGCAAAGACCTGCATATTCAGCGGCTGACCCAGATCCCCTCGGTGGCGGCCAAGTGGGCGGCCGCCCATGGCAAAAACCCAGACCAGAGCGACGTCGACGCCATGTTCGCGCTATTCGTGCCGCGTCAGCTCGCCCTGCTTCGGACCGGGATCTACGCGCAGTTGCTTCCTGGCGTCGCCGAGGTGACGCAGCAGCTGCAGGCGCGGGGGGTGAAGCTCGGGGTCACCACCGGGTTCACCCGAGCGATGCTGGACATCCTGCTCGAAGCCGCGCGCGACCAAGGCTTCGCGCCCGATACCTCCGTCGCGGGGGACGAGGTGGAGAGCCCGCGGCCGAAACCCTTCATGGTGCTCAAAAACCTCGAGCGCCTCGGCGTGTACAACGTGGCGAACGCGATGCGCCTGACCGTGAAGGTCGATGATACCATCTCCGGCGTCGGGGAGGGGGCCCCGCTGTGCTGGAACGTCGCGGTGTCCCGCTGGGGGAACTACGTCGTGGACAGCTGCGCCCACGCGGCGACGCTGACGGACGAGCAGCTGGAAGCGGCGACGTTGCGCGCCAAGGAGCGCCTTGTCCGCGAGAGCACGGCACACTATGTAATCGACGATCTGCGGGATCTGCCGCCCGTCTTGGCGGATATCGACCGGCGGCTAGCGGATGGTGAGTCGCCGTGGACCGCCCGCGGCTGAGTAAAGGGCATGTCTGGTCAAAATCGACATATAGCTTTGAGCTTTCCGGAAAGGCGAGAGAGGACGTTGACGATGCCTCGATCCTCTTCGAAAAAGCATAGAAGGCCGTGATGGACAGAGTCGCGCCTCTATTGTGCAGCGGCGCCCGGCAAGAGGATTAGCCGAAGCAGCGCCGCGTCCGAGAAGGTCGGGTCGTCCTTTGAACCGAAGCGCACGATCACCATGTCGCGCGACGGGATGATGTAGAGGCGCGTGTCGGCGGAACCGGCCGCCATCGCGAGGTCGTCCGGCCCGCCCGGCAGGATAGCCGCGTCCTGGCCATTGGCGATCAGGCCCCTCAGCGTTGTCGGGAACCCGTAGGAGCCCTTGATGGCCTTAGGCATTGGTCGATTCAGCCACAGGCCGAAGCCATAAGCGGGGTTCGCTGTGGTGCCGCGCCAACAGTCGGCCACCCCATCCGCGGGCAAGAGGCGCCGCCCATCGACCATGCCGCCATCGCGCAGCAGCATCCCGTAGCGCGCCCAGGCGCGTGGCGTCGTCACTAGCCCGAATGCCAAAAAGCGTTGGCCGACGTCATCGGCCTTCCAAAACACAGGGGTGATGCCGAGGGGTTGAAGGAGGCGTCGTTCGAGGTAGGCGATGGGGTCTTCGCCGAGTTTTTCGTGGGCGAAGGCCGCAAAGAGGTCCCAATGGGCGGCGCCGTAGGTGAAGCGGGCCCCCGGCGGTGTCCCGGCGAGGAGCCGCGCGTGTGTGCGGATCCACTGATAGTGATCGCCGCGTGTCGATGTGCCACCGCCCTTCATGCCGCTGGTCTGGGTCAAGAGATCCCGAGGTGTGATCGCGGCCGAGGTCTCGCGGGTGGCGAGGTCTGAAAAGGTTTCCGAGACCCTCTCGTCCAGCGCCATCCGGCCATCGCCCACCGCTAGGGCGGCCAGCGCGCAACCAAAGGACTTCGTGCCCGAGAAGATGGTCTGGTTGAAGGTGTCGCGGGCGTTGTTCTGCCGTCGCTCGATCCGCACCGTGTCGCCCTCGATGACGACAAATGCGCGGCCCCCGTGACGGCGCGAGTATTCCGCGGCCGCCTCGAGATCGGGGGCGGCTGGCGGCACGACGGGCCAGAGGACCAGGGCCATATAGAACAGCACATGCATGAGCGGGACCTTCGGGGCCAGGGATCGCGCCGCCGTGGAGGCGACCGGTGGTGACACTACCACGGGCCGCGTGGATGTCACGGTGTCTCACGGATGGCGGCTGGGACCCGGCGATGACGGGTCGCGGACGAGAGGGAGGGGCTTGCGTCCGCCCGTTGCGGGGGACGGGGTTTGACCGCCTCTGACCTGAACGGGTCGGGGAAACGGGTCAGGCACGTTCACTTTTCACTAAAACCGTCGCTTCGTGTAGTCGCCATAGCTCGTTGAGGCTCTGGACACGATCCTCGGCCAAGCTACGTGATGGGCAAGCGCCCACCGTCCATCAGGCCGCCAGCCGCGCCCGTCTCGCGAGGGTCTGGAGGGCGCCGAGAGTTATAGTGTCGTCCATCTTCTCGCCGCGCCAGCGGGGCCGAAGTGATAGAGGCGAGAGATCCATGCCATTCTGGGACGCCACGAGCTGGCCCCTTACCACCGGTTGGGCGGTAAAGAACCGAGGGAGCGTGGTGCCGTCGGGGCGCGCAAAGTGCCACCCACCATCACCGTCGGAGGCGACCGTAAAGCCGCCTTCGTGGACAAGGCCGTGATGGCGGCGGCACAGCAGCACGAGGTTGTCGAGCCTGGTCGTGCCCCCATCGGCCCAGTGGATGACGTGGTGTCCGTCGACGAAGCGCTCGCAGGT